>Ga0210017_1004710_pt1 | contig 11113 bp, 10 predicted proteins | sample CryGeyCG2014_020_FD_183966 | JGI IMG/M metagenome (GOLD analysis project Ga0210017, IMG submission 183966) | Groundwater microbial communities from aquifer - Crystal Geyser CG08_land_8/20/14_0.20 (SPAdes) (version 2) | ecosystem: Environmental > Aquatic > Deep subsurface > Groundwater | place... | reverse complement strand
TCAGCCTGCATAGTTTAAAAAGAGCTTCCATCGATTCTTTATTTCATCCCCTTATTTTTAATTCCCTTTGTATTTCCTTCTCGACTTCTCGTTTTTTTATCAATTCTCTTTTATCAAATTTTTTCTTTCCTTTGGCTATAGCAAATTCTAACTTTATCTTGCCATTTTTAGTATATAATTTTAAAGGTACTAAAGTCAAGCTCTTTTGTCTTGATTTTCCAATAAGATATTTGATTTCAGATTTTTTTAAAAGAAGTTTTCTTGACCTTTCGGGATTATAACTTGCACCAATATTTCTTGGTTGATAAGGGAAAATTTTAGCTCCGATCCAAAATACCTCAGTATGTCTACCTTCGGTGGATTGTTTTAATACCACATAGCTTCCAGCCAAATTTATTCCCCTTTCTTTTAGAGACTTCACTTCTTGTCCAAAAAGAGAAATCCCCGCATCAAACTTCTCCAAAATCTCATAGTTATAGTAAGCTTTTTTATTCTCGGCAAGAATTTTCATGAGTTTGGTATTCCTTTTTGCTCGCAGCTAAAGCTGACATCAATTTTAGTTTAACAATAATTTTTGAATTTGATAAGAGGCCCCTTGACAAGGTTTTTTGTTCGAGTATAATTAATGCATACTTTAAAATTGAGCCGGTATAAGAAGGAAAAGTAGGTAGGTCAAGGGTTCAAGCAAGCCGGGTAGCTGAGAGCCGGTAACCGCAACTTACTGAAAAGGGCCTTCCTTAAAATCCGTGACCGAAGAAAGTCGCTAAAGGCGACAAGTAGGATCCACTGGGTGGCTCCCAGGCAAAAATAGCCCAATGAGTGCCTCAGTAAATTTTACTGAGAAATCAGGGTGGTACCGCGGGGAAGAAACCTCGTCCCTGTGAAGTAATTATTTACTTCTTAGTGACGAGGTTTTTTGTTTTTGAGCGTTTATAGCTCAGTGGGTTAGAGCGCGGGTGGGCGGAGGCCGAGGTTGGCCGTTCGCTTCGGCCTAGGCGCACAGTATATAAATTTAAAGTCGAATTATTAAAGATAAAGTTTAAAAAAAAATAATATGAAAAACAATAAAAACAAAAAAGTAGTTTTAGCTTTTTCCGGAGGGTTGGATACCTCGTTCTGTGTTCTGTATTTAAAGGAGCAAGGATACGATGTAATTACAATGACTGTTGACACCGGTGGATTTAGTAAGCTGGATCAAAAATATATAGCTAAACAGTCTAAACTCGTCGGAGCCTTAAAACACTATTTTATTGATGGGAAAAAAGAACTTTACGATAAAGTAGTCTCGTATATTATTAAAGGAAATATTTTAAGAGGAGGAGTCTATCCTCTTTCTGCTGGACCAGAACGATTAATCATTGCGACCAAATTAGTCGAGATTGCGAAAAAAGAGAATGCTTTGGCTGTGGCTCACGGATCTACAGGAGCGGGTAATGACCAGGTACGTTTTGAAGTAACAATTAACGTACTGGCGTCTGAATTGAGAATTATTGCGCCTATAAGAGATTTATCTATTACGCGAGAAGAGGAGCTTAAAATATTAGAAAAAAACAATATTTCAATTCCAACCGTAACTAAAGCCTATTCAATTAATAAAGGCATGCTTGGTGTAACTATTGGCGGAAAAGAAACAAAAGGCTCATGGGATTCACCACCGGATAATATTTATAAAGAATTTACTCCTATTAAAAAAACACCAAACAGTGCTCAAGAGATGATAATTTCTTTTAAAAAAGGTTTACCAAGTCATATTGACGGGAAGTTAATGAGTGGTGTTGAAATAATGGAATTTTTGAATGTATTAGGTATGAAGCATGGAATTGGAAAAGATATTCACTTAGGAAATACAATTTTAGGAATAAAAGGAAGAGTAATGTTTATTGCGCCAGCATCTTTAATTTTAATTAAGGCTCATAAAGAACTAGAAAAGTTAGTTCTTACTAAATGGCAGTCATTTTGGAAAGAAATTTTGGCTAATGTCTATGGAGATTTTCTCCATGAAGCTTTGTATTTTGATCCGGTCATGCGAGACATAGAGGCGATGATTGATAGTAGCCAGAAATATGTCACGGGAAAAGCAAAGATAAAGCTTTTGAAAGGTAATGTCATCATTGAAGGCTGCCAAAGTCCTTATTCACTAATGAATCCAGGGGTTGCCACTTATGGAGAGAAAAATATTTTATGGTCAGGGAAAGAAGCGGCAGGATTTTGCAAAATTTATGGACTACAAAGCAAGTTAGCCAAAAAGGTAGAAGTTTTAAATAGAAAATATGAAAAATAAAACAATCAAAATCAATAAAATCAGTTCAGTATTAAAGAATATACATTTATCTGATCAAGTTGAAATCTCTGCACAAATGAATTCCAAAGAAGGAGATGTTTTAGTGGTAAAAGTGCTCCAAGAACAAGATAAATATGGTCAGCTAGAGTTAACCAACGGATTAATGTCAAAGATAAAAAAGGACGAATTAATTGTTGGAGTCCTTGGTGAACGCAAAGCATTGGCAGGAATTGTTGGAATTGTTCCAAAAGATATTAAAACGGGCGATGTTTTAAACGTGCTTAATATTGGTGGTGTTATTGGAAGAGCAGTTTCATGGAATAAAGACTTTGTAGATTCGCCAATACCCGTTAAAGTATTAGGGGAAGTAATTGTTAATAATAAAAACTTAAATATTCATGATTATATTCAAAAATTGGATTCATCCTTAACAAAAACTGCTCCTCTTATCATTGTCATGGGAACGGCAATGAATGTGGGAAAAACCACTGCAGCAATAAATATCATTGCAGCACTTACAAAAAAGCTAAAACTAAATGTAGCAGCTGCTAAATTAACCGGTATTGCCGCGCAGAAAGATATATTAGCTATGAAGAAGGCTGGTGCTAGTCAAGTCCTAAGCTTTCTTGACGTTGGTATAAGTTCAACAATTAATAATCATGGATTAGTTGTCCCAGCAGCAAAAACAATAATTAATAAATTAACTAAGGGAAAACCCAATCTCATTATTGTTGAACTTGGTGACGGAATTATCGGATGGTATGGAGTAGAAAAGCTTCTAAGTGATAAAGAATTTTCTAAGGCAATGAGCTTCAATATTATGTGTGCACACGACTTAGTGGGGGCAAAGGGATCTTATGATATGTTGAAAAGCCTTAATTTAAAGATTGATTTTTTTGTTGGACCTGTTTCAAATAATACTGCCGGGATTGATTATTTAGAAAATATTCTAAAAATTCCAGCACAAGACCTTAGATACGATACTAAAAAATTTTTGCAAGTCTTAAAAAAGAAAGGAGTAATTAAATATGATTAAAGTTGTAATTATCGGCGGTTCCGGATATGTAGGTGGAGAATTGCTACGTTTTCTTTTATTTCATCCACAAGTCAAAATAATAGGAGTTAGCTCCCATTCATCTTGTGGGGAAAAAATAAGCAATATTCATTCAAATTTGAAAAATATTACTGATTTGATATTTCAAAAAGAAAACATCGAAAAGTTTGCTCAACAAGCAGATGTTATCTTTTTTGCGATTCCGGCTGGTGAGAGCATGAAGAAGATAAAAAAAATAGACCTTTCTAAAACAAAGGTTATTGACTTAGGCGCAGATTTTCGTATACAAGACGTAAAAATTTTTGAGGAAACATACAAAATAAAACACCAATCGTCTGATTTATTGGAAAAAGCAGTTTATGGACTACCCGAGATTAATAAAGAAGCTATTAAAAAAGCATTTTTGGTCGCCTGTCCCGGATGCTTTTCAACCGGTGCTTTGATTGCTCTGTATCCGCTAGCCAAGCATAAAATGCTTACTGGACCAGTTGTTATTGATTCAAAAACAGGATCATCAGGATCAGGAATCAAACCGTCGGTAGTAACCCATCATCCTGAACGAGCTTATGATTTTAAAGCATATAATATTTTTTCTCATCGACACATGCCAGAAATTTCACAAACACTATCACAATTTCAGAATAAAAAAGTTGATTTGGTATTTACCCCACATTCAACATCGATGGTGAGAGGAATATTTACCACGGCATATGTTTTTATGGAAAAGGAAATCGATGGTAAAAATATAAAACAAATATTTGCAGAATCATACGAGAGTTCACCATTCGTTAGATTTGTTGATCAATCACGATGCGCTGTTGTGGCCGGTACAAATTATTGTGATTTAGCAGTTTATACCCAAGGAAAAAAGGTTGTTATAACGACGGCCATCGATAATTTAGTGAAAGGGGCGGCTGGTCAGGCCATCCAAAACATGAATCTTATGTTTAATTTACCAGAACAAACAGGATTACAATTTCCGGGTATGCACCCGTAAAGCTAAAAAAAACTATGTTAAATTTAACTTTTCCTCAAATAATAGGCTTTCTGACAACACTTGTTGCCATATTGGTAAAAATTATTGGTTTCCCTGATCAGATTAAAAAAAATTTTATTCGTAAGTCAACTTATGGTCTTTCACCAATATTTTTTGTTTTGGCTTTTTTATCTTATATGTTGTGGACAGTCCATGGTATTTACCAAAAAGACGGTGTTCTTATTATCGGACAAGGAGTCGGTTTGTTAACAACAGGAATAATTCTTTACCAAATTATTATTTACAAAAAATAATCAAAAATTATTAATTGAATATGAATACGATTAAATTAGAAACCAAATATCAATTGCCAACCTATCAAAAATTTCCCCTTGTTATTAATAAGGGTAAGGGCTGCTATGTGTGGGATGAAAATGAGAATAAATATCTTGATTTTTATGGTGGACACGCTGTTGCTCTTGTTGGCCACTGTCATCCGGCGATTATAAAGGCTGTTTCTAAACAACTAGATAAACTAATATTTTATTCCAACGTTGTTTACAATCAACAGCGAGCTTTGGCGGCTAAATCATTAATCAATTTGACAAAAGGAAAATTTGCTAGTGTTTTTTTCTGCAATTCCGGTACGGAAGCTAATGAAACCGCTTTAAAACTGGCAAAAAAGTATACAAAAAAAGATGAGATTATTTCTTTTATTGGCTCTTTTCATGGTCGAACAATTGGTTCATTAAGTATCACCGGACTAGAAAAATATCATAAAGAAGTTGGATCGTTAATGCCTAACGTCAAGTTTGCTCAACTGGGAAATATAGAAAGCGTAAGAAAATTAATTACTAAAAATACTGCTGCAATTATTCTCGAACCAATCCAAAGCATAGGAGGAATAAATGAAGCAAATCCAAAGTTTTATATTGAGTTAAAACAATTATGTTTAAAAAACAATATCGTTCTTATTTTTGATGAGATGCAAACAGGTCTTGGAAGAACCGGAAAACTTTTTTATGGAGATCACTATCAAATTGTTCCTGATATCATTACCATTGCTAAAGGAGTTGCTGGAGGACTTCCAGCGGGAATAGTCTTTGTCTCCAAAAAAATCTTAGAGAGTGTTAAAGTAAACGATCAAGGATCGACTTTCGGAGGCGGACCAGTCATTTGTGCCGCTATTGTTGCCACGATAAAAACGATTGAAGAAAAACATCTTGCAGATAACGCTAATAAGCTGGGTAATCTTCTTATTAAAGAGACAAGTAAGTTGCCTCACGTGATAAAAGTACATGGTAAAGGATTGCTTTTAGGCATAGAACTAAATATCCCCGCAAAAAAAGTCCAGATTGAGTTATTAAATAAAAAAATAATCACAGGAACTTCCTCTAATCCGCAAGTATTACGAATTATGCCTCCTTTGATAATCACAAAGAACGAAACTTTATTATTTATTAAAAAGTTAAGTTCTGTTTTAAAAAATCTATGAAAAAAATTATAGTAATAAAAATTGGCGGTTCACTAATACAACAGGCAAATATGCTTGAATCGTTAATTATGGCGTTAAAACAGCTTATAGATCAAGGTATGAAGTTTATAGTTGTTCATGGGGGTGGACCGCAGGCCGATGCTTTAAGCAAAAAACTCGGAATCTCAATAAATAAAATTTCTGGAAAAAGAATCACCAATAAGGAAACTCTTTTAATAGTAAAAATGGTCTATAAAGGTCTACTGAACACTAACTTAGTAGCTCTTTGTGAAAAATTCGGTTTGTTAGCAGTTGGTGTTTCTGGAGTTGATGGAAAAATAGCAGAAGTTACTAAAAGACCATTAATTAATGGTGTCGATTTTGGATTTGTTGGTGATATAAAAAAAATCAATAGCGATTTAATAAGTATTTTATTAAAAAAAAACTATTTACCCGTAATTGCTTGTTTGGGCATAGACGCTAACGGTCAAGTATTTAACATCAACGCCGATACATTAGCAACTGAAATTGCATTAAAACTCAAGATAGATAAATTAATATTTATTACCGACGTCGAAGGAATATCAGAAAATAAAAATAATAAATATATAAAAGAGCTATCAATAAACGATGCAGAAGAAATGATTAAAAAAGGAATAATTAATAATGGTATGATTCCGAAGATGGAAAATATTAAAAAAGCAATTGTTGGTGACATCAGTAAGATATTAATAGTTGGCGGATTACAGGATCAAACTAAATGGGTCGGCGCAATTAAAAATAATGATTACGGAACAATTATTGTCCCCAATTATAAATTTATTAAATAATCATATGAAACTTTCAAATAAACATTTTTACAATGCGGCGGATTTTTCTCAAAAAGAAATTAATTATCTTATTGATCTGGCTTTAAAAATGAAAAAAGGGCAGTTTAAAAAAAGTCTTTCGGGGAAATCATTGACGTTACTCTTTTTTAATCCATCTCTAAGAACTCGATTATCTTTTATGATGGCCATGGAAAAATTAGGCGGAGTCGGTCTAGATTTCCCTATTAAAGAAGGATATACATTTGAATTTAAAGAGGGAGTGATTATGAACCAAAAAACTATTGAACATGTAAAAGATGCCGCTAAAGTTATATCTAAATATTGTAATGCAATTGCAATCCGATCGAGCGAACTAATTACATCTAATTCTGAAAGCATTCAAGTATCAAGCTGGGTAGAATTAAAACAAGATACGGTTCTGAAAAGTTTTATGAAATATTCTCAAGTGCCTGTCATTAATATGGAATCAAACGTTTACCATCCTTGTCAAGGTTTAGGCGACGCTGTAACCATTAAAGAGAAACTCGGTAACCCGGAAAAGAAGAAATATGTATTGAGTTGGGTATATCATCCAAAAGCCTTACCGATGGCAACCCCAAACTCCCAGATACTTTCTGCCTGTGATCTGGGAATGAATGTTGTTGTGGCTCATCCAAAGGGTTGGGAATTAGATAAGGAAATTCTAGAAGTAATGGAACAAAGAGCAAAAACTGCTGGGGGAAATTTTCAAGTCGCTAATTCTCAAAAAGAAGCCTTCAAAGAAGCCAATGTTATCTGCGCAAAAAGTTGGGGTGCTCTTAAATATTACGGAAATTGGGAGGAAGAGAATAAATTAAAAACCGAGCTAAAGAATTGGATTGTTAATAAAGAACTAATGAAATTAACTAATAATGCTATTTTTATGCACTGTCTTCCTGTCAGACGAAATGTTGAAGTAACTGATGAAGTTATTGATAGTAAAAATTCCGTTGTCGTCGATGAGGCGGAAAATCGTATGTGGGCCCAAATGGCGATATTACAAAGTTTAATTAAAAATTAATTAATTTAACCATATGAAAAATATTAATCAAACAAAAAAAACAGCTTTAACAACAGCTGGTTATATTGTGTCTGAAAAACAAATTTCTCTTGACATGAAGATGGTCTCTTTTGATGTTCAAGGAACAATCGTTCATGTTTTGATGCTTAATAAACAAAAAGTCATCAACAACAAAAATACCGCAATTATATTGAAGGCTTTAAAAGAAATTGGACAAGAAATTAAAAACAATAAGTTTGTGATCGATCCTGATAAAGGAGCTCAACTTAGCTTAGAGGCAAAAATTATTGAAAAGGTCGGAGAAATTGGTTATAGCGTCCACACCGGAAGAAGTCGAAACGATCAAGTAATGGTGACGGAGATGTTATATCTAAAACAAGAAATAATTGACGTGATTAAAATTATTATCCCCGCTTTAGAAACGCTTTATAATCTGGCTAAAAATAATATAAAAACAATCATGCCGGGATATACTCATATGCAACCTGCCAAACCAACCAGTTTTGGCCAGTGGTCTTTGTCTTATTTAAAAGCATTGAATCGTTCTGTTTCCATTCTTATAAATTATTTTGAACAATATAATCTTAATCCTTTGGGGGCTTGTGAATCCTATGGGACTTCTTGGCCTCTTGACCGAGAGTTCACTACAAAACTTTTAGGTTTTTCTCAAGTCTGGGAAATCCCCCAGGACGCTATTTCATCTAGAGGATTTGTCCAACTTGGTTATTTAACCGGGTTAGGAAAAATCTGTTTAGTTACTAGTAAACTAGCTCAGGATTTACTTTTATTTAATACTTTTGAGTATGGAATGATTGGTTTAGGAGATGAAGTAGCTCAACGAATGCATCCGATTACCGGTTCATCCGTTATGGCCCAAAAGAAAAATCCTGATGTATTAGAGTTGATTCGTTCGACTGCGCCTCAAGTGATCGGTTATGCAAATATTGTTGCTAATATTTTGGATAGTTTACCTATGGGTTACAACCGAGACTCCCGGGAAGTCAAAGAATATATTGATCTTGGTTTGACAAAAACCAAAGCAATGATAAAAACTTTAGAAAAAGTATTAACAACGATCAAGATTGACAAGAAAAAAATGTTGGATGCGGTTGAAGGAAATTATAGTCTGACGACCGACCTGGCTGATTTTATTTCTCATAAATCTGGAGTTGGTTATCGTTTGATCTATAAAATCGTTGGTCAAGTAGTTGATGAGGCAATCAATAATGGCAAATTATTAAAAGAAGTCAAAGCAAAAGAAATAATTAATAAAGCCGCTGCCTTTGATATTAAGTTACAACTAACTGATAAAGAAATACTTAAAACCATTGATCCGCAAACTATTTTGGAGAAACGAAAACATATTGGTGGCAGCAGTAGTCAATCAATGAACGAATCACTCAATAAAGTAAAAAAAGAAATTAAAGATATTGGTTATTGGTTAAAAAATCAAACAAAGGTTTCAGAAAAAGCAAAAGAAAAAGTCGATGTACTGGTTAAAAATTTAATTAACAACAATGAATCAAATTTATAAAATATTAGAACAATTAGTCCAGATTAAATCTTATTCCGGTCAAGAAAAAGAATTGGCAGATTTTATTATGGCTTTTTGTCAAAAAAATAACCTACCGGTCGAAAATCAAGATGGAAATATCATTATTAAGTACTTAGTCAATTCACAAAAGTGTCTAATTTTTAATGCTCATCTCGATACGGTTAAAGAAGAATATATTTCCGCTTGGATCTATCCTCCATTTGGTAAAAAAGCCGGAGTAATTAAAGACGGAAAACTTTACGGTCTTGGCGCCAGCGATGATAAAGCATCAATCGCTGTGTTTCTTTTTTTAGCATTGGAATTTATTAAAAATCCCTCGTCAATCGATATATTTTTTGCCTTTGTTACTAAAGAAGAAATTGACGGATTAGGCAGTCAATCGTTTGTCTCTTATTTTAAAAAGAATTACGCAAAATCTTATAAAGACGTATCGGCTGTAATAGGTGAACCAACTAATTGTGATAAGATAGAAATTGGTCATCGGGGAAATGCCTTTATTAAGATAACGACTTTGGGTCAATCTGGACATGCATCTCGACCTAATGAAATAAAAAAACATTCAATTGAAGAAATGGTTAAAGTTATTTCCAAAATAAAGAATTTAGAAAAGAAAATAAAAATTGAATATACGGATGGAATACTTGGACAACCTAGTTTTTGTTTAACTGGAATCCATACTAATCAAACTTCGGTTAATAAAATTCCGGAAAGTTGTTTTTCTACCTGGGACATTCGAACCACTCCTAACCTCGACAAACGACTTATTAGTATTCTTAAAAAAGAATTATCTAATGCAGCAAAAATTGAATTTATAGAAAAACCAGTCTCTTGCGGGTTAACTTCGCCTAAAGAAAAAATAGTTAAAGTTATGGAAAAAATCATTCCTAATTTAGAGTTTACTGTTTCACCGGGTTCAAACGACATTAGTTTTTTCATGCAAGCAGGAATACCGGCCATTACTTTTGGCCCTGGTAATAAAGAAGTTATTCACCAAGAAAATGAATATGTTGAGCTAATAAACATTCAAAAAGCTCTAAACGTTTATTCAAATTTAATAATAAATTATTAAAAACCTATGAAAACTCAATTTTTTGGTAAAAATTTTATATCCACTCAAGATTGGAACAAAGAAGAGCTGGAAACAGCCTTAGGTCTGGCCTTTGATTTGAAAAAAAAATTCGCCCTGAATGAACAAACGCCTTATTTGTTCCACAAAACCTTGTATTTGCTGTTTTTCTTCTCCTCTATGCGGACAAGAACTTCTTTTCAGGCGGCCATGGATCAGCTCGGTGGCAATTCCCATGATTTGGTGGTAGCGAACCTTCAGATTAGCCACGGTGATACCCCAAAAGAGGTCGGCAAAATATTGTCTTCTTACGGCCACGGCATTGCTATTAGGCATTGCGATTGGCAAGTCGGCAATAAATACATTAATGAGGTAGCGGCTAATTCTTCGGTTCCGGTCCTTAACATGCAATGCGACGTTTATCATCCTTTCCAAGCAATGGCGGATTTGATGACTATTTTGGAGAAAAAAGCAACCTTGAAGGACAAAAAAATTGTTATGTCTTGGGCTTATGCCGCTTCTTATGCCAAGCCGATTTCTGTGCCGCAGTCGTTTTTGCTGCTTTTGTCTCAATTTGGCGCCGATCTTACTTTAGCGTATCCTGAGGAATTTAAACTTATGCCAGAGATTATGGAGCAGGTGACAGAGAACAATAAAAAATCAGGAGGGAAATTAGCAATTAGTCATAATATGGAAGAAGCGTTTGAAAATGCCGATGTGGTTTATCCTAAAAGCTGGGGACCGCTTGTGACTACCGACGATCCCGAAGAAGGTAAGCAGATCATTAATAAATATAAGAATTGGATTTGTGATTCTTCTAAAATGAAACTAACGAAAA
>Ga0210017_1004705_pt1 | contig 11119 bp, 12 predicted proteins | sample CryGeyCG2014_020_FD_183966 | JGI IMG/M metagenome (GOLD analysis project Ga0210017, IMG submission 183966) | Groundwater microbial communities from aquifer - Crystal Geyser CG08_land_8/20/14_0.20 (SPAdes) (version 2) | ecosystem: Environmental > Aquatic > Deep subsurface > Groundwater | place... | reverse complement strand
CCGTCACTGATTGGTATAGTCTCTGATGGCCCGATTATGGATGCCTTGATATGTGCATCAGCATTGCCGTCGATTCTGTCATGTCGCCATGTACCTTTAGGTATGTGTTTTGCCAGAAAATCCAAGATATCAGCACCCACGTTCGGGTCTGCGTTCTCGTTCAATGTTATCGCAGCAGTTGCATGCGGGACAAATATGTTGCATAATCCATCTTTCACACCTGACTCATCGACAATCTTCTGTACATCATCAGTGATATCGATCATGCTCTCTCTTCGTTCCGATTTTATCTCTATTTTCTTGTGCATTTTTTAAATAGTCCTCTCTTTGGGTTTATAATTGTTGTCGGTGATCATTCAAATTATCCTTTTATTTACTAACACATCCTGTACTGTTTTTAAGAATATCTCTGCATTCTTTATCGATTCTTCTGCTGGTTCAAGATTATTTCGTGATAATCGATGGTATTGGTAAATGCCTCTTTTTGCTTTTTCTTCTTCAAAGATATCCATTAATTCTGATGCTTTTGCTTCAACGTCTTCATATAACAAAAAAAGTTCTTCTGCAAGTTCATCATTCACAATGAAATGTTTTGCAAAGGCAATCATTGTCGCATGGTGCATTCTGTTGATTATTTTGAGTCTCTTTATCCCAAGGAGGGATTGTGCTGAATGGAAGATGGAATAATATGAGCACACTATCACCCAGTCATAGAAAGTCGCATCCTTAGGGTAATCCAATCTGTCTTTTATCTCGTTGTCGATACTGATTCTCAATAATCCTTTCGCAAGCATAAGATCATTTTTTGATTTCATCCATTTCAGATTGCTGCGTACTTCAGAATTCTCTTTTATACTTTTTTCTCTGCTAAAAGCCGACTATATTATTTCTCAATCTCTTTAGTTTGGAGCATATTTGATCTTCTCCAGTATTCGGATTGCATTATAAAATGGGTGTGGATTGTATATTATCTGTTTATTTCGGATGATATGCTTTACTACTGTCTCTTCAGGAGATTTCAAGCTTTCTTGGAATTCTTCCATAGAGAAGACAGATAAATCTATCTGGGTTTCATATGGGAATCTAGACATAATCTTCTTCATTTGTTTGACTTGCTGTGTTATGATAAAGATATCCCAGTCTGAATTCTTTGTGGCATTTCCAGAAACCTGGCTTCCAAAAATGCCAAGTGTAGCTGATGGGTCTATAACCACCATCTCAATGATCATCAATCTAAGGATATTCTTCTTAAATTTCTGGCTTTCTTGCTCTTCGACAAAGCTTAATAATTGCACTGCTTTTAGATTCATTATGTTCACAGATATCATATTCATCGAACCTTGTTTTTGTTGGAATAATATCTTTTCATCGACTAATATCTTGATCCTCTTGAAAGTATGTGAATAATTGATATCAAGTGATTTAGTTATCTGCCTAATCGATATCGTTTTTGTATAATCTTTCACAAAAAGACTCATTATTTTAAGGTCCATCATTGTTATATTTTCTAACATATAATGTTATATTTTAAAACATACATATAAACTTTTCTGGTCTGAAACAATAAAGTAGGGGTGCTTAATGTAATGTGGGGGTGCTTTCTACGAAGAGTCTACGAAATATTCAGAAATTTTACATATTTAGACAGAGAATCATTGATAATACGATAAAATAACAAAATAAATCCGAGACATTCGGAAGAATATTACACCAATTTCTTCTCTAGAAATTTCCTGATGTCTTTTACGAATTCCTCAGCTTCAAGATAGAGCTTATCAAAATGTCTGCCTGGAAGGACCTGCAGTTCTTTATGTGTTATCTTTTTCATGAGATAATAGAACTTTTTCATGGTTTTCACATGCTTTGGTTTCAGATGTCCTGTTTTCACAAGTTTCTCATCAAGCATATTCGAAGCATATCTTGGAGATGGAGGCACTTCACCGATCTTCATCAGGGCAGCATGTGAAGAGTCGATCACTGCCCAGTATAAATCTAATATCCCCTGCAATATATGCCACTGCGCATTGTTGAGTGTCTTAGGCGATCTTGAGAAATAATTCCATACTGATTCTGGTGATGGCCTTATCCGTCCTTGCACAAGAAGCGCCTGCAAAGGCGTTATGAAACCAGTATCAAGTATCGGATATCCTTCTCTTAATATATTGATTCCGACTGGATCACCAGCTCTGATATATTCCCAGAATGTCGTGAATTTCAATGTGGTCACGTGAAGTTTGTTTGTTGTCTCAACAATAAGTTTCTCTGTGATGATCCTGTAGGCTTCTGCGACTTCTTTGCTTATAACAATCGAGATGTCATCTACTATGGCCAGGATATCTATATCATCTGCATCTTTGCTTCCACGGGCAGTGCTGCCAAATATCATGATGCCTTTGATGAAAGGTCCAAACTCTTTCACAAGCTTACCGGAGAATTTATAGGCTAATTGGATATGCTTCTCTGCATATTTTTCCTTATTCTGGGCTTCTTTTTTTTCGATGTCAAATTCCAAATGTGCACCCCATGTTTCCTATCCGGCAATAGTTACATAATATAATCATAAGATTCCTTTATTAAGTTTGTTTACTATTATATAATGGCTGCAATAGAAAACGCAAAAAAAGAAATAAAAAATTACTTCTTCGGACCATCTAGATACTTGAAGATCGGAGCATCTTTCGACAACACCAATGTCGATTTTCCCTTGAGACCTTCCTTATAGACTTCGAGCGATCTTTGGAAGTCATAGAACTCTGGGTCGGTGTTAAGGCCTTTTGCCCTAATCTTCAGGTTCTCTGCATCAGCCTGTCCCATCGTGGTCTTTGCTACTTTCTCTGCTTCAGAGAGTATCTTCTTCTGTTCGAATTCCATCTTTCCCTTGATGCCCTGAGCCTGTTCTTGTCCCTGAGAGATATAGAGCTTAGCTATCTTCTGCCTCTCAGCCTGCATCCTCTCAAACACTCCTGTCCTGATACGTTTTGGATATTCAGTCTTTATGACCCTTACATCCTGTATCTTCATCCCATAGTTTCTGTTGTGGCTCTCTTTGGTGCTGTATTTAGTCACTTCCTGCATCAATTGCTGTCTGCCTCTCTCGACATTCTCCAGCTTGTAGTCACCAAGTTCAGCAGTTCTCTTGATCTGCCTGTTCGAGCTCCTGACAATCTCGATAAGATCATATCTGCTGACTGTCTGCTGCACACCGGGATTGATCAACGCATCAAGTGCTCCCTGCCCGCCTTCTTCACTGTGGACAGATTGATAGAACTTCGCCGCGTCATCTATCCGCCAAAGAGCGAAATTATCGATGATGAGGAATTTCTTGTCTTTTGTTGCCATCCTCACCGGGCTATCTTTGTATTCAAGAAGCCGTTTATCGAATTTGTTGGCGACTTCTATTGGCCATGGGATTTTCACATGCAGGCCTGCATCTTTCTCAGTCCTGACCGGATCACCCATCCTGGTTATCAATACCTGTTCTTGTTCGTCGACAGTGTATACTATACTGTTTGCCACAAGCGACAGTCCGACTGCCGCACCTATTCCATATAGCATCGTTTTCAGTTTCATCTTCATCCACCTCATCAATATTTCAATACTGGCAGCGTTCTTTCGCCGACCTTGCCATCGATGACTTTCACTTCTTTTGCATCTCTTAGCACTTCTTCCATTGTATCAAGATACATCCGTTTCCTCGTTATGTCTGGTTGTTTCTTGAATTCCTCACGAACTTTTAGGAATCTTGCTATATCACCATCTGCGTTGTTGACCTTGCTGATCGCATATGCGTCTGCCTGTCTTTTCATTAGCTCGGCCTTTCCTCTCGCAGCTGGTATGACGCTATTGTATTCTGCTCGTGCCTGATCGATCAGCTTTGCTCTCACTTGTTTTGCCGAGTTGACAGCGTCGAATGCGTCTTTGACTGCCTGCGGCGGCTGTACGCTCTTCAGGTCCACAGCGACGACTTGGATTCCGGATTCATAACTATCAAGCGCTGTCTGGAGATTCATCCTGACTGCGACCTCGACTTCATTCTTTCCTGTTGTCAATATTTCATCAATGCCGTAATCTCCGACGATACGACGCATCACAGAATCAGATGCGTTCCGAAGCGCGGTCTGTGGATCCCTTATCTTGAAAAGATAATCCTTTGCGTCTTTCACTTTCCATTGGACAACATAATCAATGTCCACGATATTCTCGTCACCAGTCAGCATCAATGCTTCATCGTTGTCGGTCTGCTTCTCATATTCAGTGATCACGCCGACACTTTTTGTCCGAAATCCGAACTCTTCTTTGTGGATGGTCGTTGTCTCGATGACCATAGCGTCATCGACAAACGGTATCTTGAAATGCCATCCAGGTCCGCTCGTCGTCGAGTATTCTCCGAAACGTTTCACGACCGCCTGCTCTCTTGCATCAACTGTATAGAACGATCCGACAAGAGTCGCAAGACCGACAGCTCCGACAACCCCTAATTTGATGCCACGCCAGGCTTTGCTATTGTCTTTTTTGAATTTATCAAAGCCCTCTTCTATTTCTTTCCATGTCATTTTCTCACCCTCGCTTCTTTTGCAGATATCTCTGCTCTGAAGCATTGGATTCCAAAAGAATGATACGGTATATATCATGGTGTCAACAGAAATCATTGTTTGTTGAAGAAATTGTTGACAAAATGAAGCAAATCAGAATGATTCAATCGAACAGGCTCACAATGTAGATATATTCAAGCGTCTCAGAAGATAGATTCTTTACATTATGCCTGATGCCTTCAGGGATGTAATGTGTCTCTCCTTTATTCAGTGCGAACATCTTGCCTTCTTTCTCGATTACGGCAGAGCCAGAAAGCACAACAAGCAGTTCTTCTCTTCTGTCAGTCACATGCTCTCCGATCTCTTCACCAGGTTCTAATGTCACTCTTCCTGATTTTAGCACCTTGCTTATCGGCGGATGCAATATGCGTTCGGTCTTCATATATTTGATTAGTCTTGTATGGAGTATTAAATTGTTTTGATTATAAGATACATCCCTCGCATCTCTCCTGTATCCAAGACTCAAGACTCAGAACTCAAGACTCAAGATCCACACCCCACAACCCAAAATATATATACTCACATCTTCAGAAAAACACTCGGTGGTATCTGATGAGGTTATTTATCGTCTTGATCATATTGTCTATATTGATGTTTGGATGCAACACTGTCGACACTGTAGAAGATATTGTGCCTGAGCCGATTGCAGAAGAACCTGCATCTGTCGAACAGCCTGTGATGGATACATCTATCGAAGATACTGGACCAGAAACTGCCGAGATTATCGAAGAGACCAAGATAGAGATACCAATACAAGAACCACCAGTGAAAATACCACAAAAAAAGATTACCTTCGATATCGCATCCGATGAAGGCATCGACCAGGCAGAGACACTCGTGGTACAATACGCCATGAAGAATCTCTCATTAAGCGGTCTCGACGATGGTCTATGGAATCTCTATGATTTCGGGCATATAAGCATAATGAGTCTATCCGATATCATCGCCCAGGCATATGCAGAGAAGCTTGTAAGTGATGCAGATATATTGTATCTCATCCCTGGCAGATATTCAAGGTATGACATGTCATATTCTGAGCTTAAACAACTGATCTATCTGCCATATGTGAATGGTACTTATACAAAGACAACATTAAGACATCTCATCATCGATGGATACAAAGAAGCGAATCTTACTAAAGTAATCACGCGGAAATTGGTGATCGACGGCAGTTCTGACAAGTACTATGATCCCGACACCATGGGCTATGTTGTAGTCGATGCATATGATAAAGGAATGATCTCAAGAGATGACCTGCATTGGTTCACGACATCTGCTTTCAAGACTGGATCATTGACAAAAGAGGTCATGCATTTTCTGTTGATACAATATGGTTATAGGAACGGACTCATAAAGATGCCTGAACTAAAAGAGATTCTTACGCGAGCGAACGCAGACGGCGAAGTCGGGCGCGAACAGATCAAATGGATGATCACTGCAGGATATGCAGAACGGGATTTCAATGAGACAGAGATCACGTATAAAGATGTGCTGCCATAAGAGGTTATCATACCCACGTCATCACATGATATCTTACTCATCACAAAGTTTATAAATGAAACATAAGTTATTCCCTATAACAGGGGGTTTAACTATGAAAGAAAGAGTCACACTCACAATCGATAATGGTATCCTAAAACAAGTTGATGGCAGAGTTGATGGATATCAGATCAAGAATCGTTCTCATGCAGTCGAATTGCTCTTGCTTCAGGCACTAGGGAGCAATGTCCCAAGAAAAGCGCTCATCCTTGCGGCAGGAAAAGGCAAACTTAAACCGATCAATGAAGAGATACCGACAGCAATGCTCCCGATACATAACCGGCCTGTGATGGAGCATCTGCTAGATCTTTTCAGGAAATTCGGGATAACAGATATTCTCATAGGTGTCTCATACAAGAAAGAGAAGATAAAAGAATATTTCGGTGATGGAAAACGTTTCGGTGTCAAGATCACATATCTTGAACAAGATGAACCAAAGGGCACGGCAAGTCTGATTAAACAGGCAAAACCCTTCATCGATGGGCCATTCATCGTCACTAATGGTGATGAACTAAAACAGATCGACATAATCGATATGTTCCAGTTCCATAAAGAGAAGAACGCGATAGTGACTATCGCATTGACGACGATCGAGGATCCAAGCGATTATGGTGTGGCTCAACTCAAAGGAAATCATATCCTTGAATTCAAAGAGAAACCAAAAGAGAATGTATCGAACAAGATGATCAATTCTGGATTCTATATCTTTGAGAAAGAGATTGTGGATCATATCAATGATAGCCAGTTCTCGCTGGTGAGAGATGTGTTCCCAGAGATCGCAAAAGGCGGTAGCCTTTTTGGCTATCCATTCGATGGTCAATGGTATGATACCGGAAATATCGAAGGATACGAGAAAGCGATCAAGATGTGGAAGGATATCTAAAGAGAACTGTACTTTATATCTCTTTTATCTTCATCTTTCCAAAGGCCTTTGACATCTATCACAACTGGTTTGTCCATCTTTTCTGTGATAGAAGATAATCTTATCTTCTTGAATTCATTGTGGGAATTTATCAAGATGACAGCATCTATCTTCTTTATATCATCGATCATGATATTATCGATACCAAAAGTATCTCTCACTTCTTTTTTGCTGAGCAAAGGCTCACAACCGATGACCTCCGCCCCATATGAACGTAAGGTGTTAATCACATCAAGGGCCTTTGAATTACGAAAATCAGATACATTCTCCTTGAATGTCAGTCCCATGAGAAGGACCTTTGAACCTTTGGTCGGCTTTCCGAGATTGTTCAGGTTACGTATGCATAAATGAGCTACATGGTTCCCCATAGAATCATTCAATTCTCTTCCAGCAAGGATGACACGTGGGTTATATCCCAGTTCAAGCGCTTTATATGTGAGATAATATGGATCCACTCCGATGCAATGCCCGCCGACAAGCCCAGGTTGATATCTATGGAAATTCCATTTAGTCCCTGCTGCTTCAAGCACATCATGGGTATTGATCCCCATCGTCGAGAAGATCATAGAAAGCTCATTCATCAATGCGATATTGAGATCACGTTGTATGTTCTCTATCACTTTTGCGGCTTCTGCGGTCCTGATATCTGGTGCGATATGTATTCCTGCAGTGATGATTGAACCATATGTGGCAGCGATCGTCTTTGTGGTCTTTACATCGTTTCCAGAGACTACTTTGACAATCTTCTCGATTGTATGCTCTTTGTCGCCAGGATTGACCCGTTCAGGAGAATACCCTATACCGAATTCACCAAGCTTCATGCCGCTTTCTTTTTCTATGATCGGGAGACAGGTATCTTCAGTCACACCGGGATAGACCGTGCTTTCAAATACGACAATCGCGCCTTTTTTTAGGTTCTTTCCGACCAGTTCGCTTGCGCTTATTACATACGAAAGATCTGGTTTTTTTGAGACATCGATTGGAGTCGGCACAGCCACTATGACAAAATCACATTTCGAGATCATCGATTCATCATTTGTGAAAACCGCTTTAGTGCCTTTTAGCCCGTCGCTGATCTCACCAGTCCTGTCGATGCCGTCTTTAAGTTCTTCTATCTTCTCTTTATTGATATCAAATGCTACGACATCTGATTTCCTTGCGAAAGCGAGCGCGAGTGGCAGACCCACATATCCTAATCCAACAACACAGATCTTAGTTTCCATTTTTGTACCATTCCGTCGTCCTTTTCAATCCTTCCCTGAAATCAACAAGTGGTGTGAAACCGATGAGCCTCTTTGCCTTCTCTATATCTGCAAGAGAATGCGCGACATCTCCTGCACGTGTCTCTGCAAGCTTTGGCTTCATATCTTTTTTCAATATTCTATTGATCATCTCGAACAGATCAAAGAGAGTGAATCTTTCACCGCATCCGATATTGATGGCTTCACCTTTCAGCGGCCCTTTGCTTTTGCATGCGAGCAGATTCGCTTCTACCACATTGTCGACATAAGTGAAATCCCTTGACTGCGTGCCATCTCCATAGATGACCGGCGTCTTGTCTGCAAGCATCAGTTTTATGAATTTCGGGATGACTGCAGAATATTCAGAATCAGGATCCTGCTTTGGACCGAAAATATTGAAATAACGTAGACAGACAGTATCAAGACCATATAGTTCATAGAATTGCCTGCAATAGAATTCACCAGTGACTTTCTGTAGAGCATAAGGTGATTTTGGGTTGATTTGCATTGTCTCTATCTTTGGTAATGTCTCGGTATCTCCATATGCTGAACTTGATGCTGCATAGACCACTCTTTTGACACCAGCGTCTCTTGCGGCTATAAGGACTTTCAGTGTTCCGCAAACATTATTCGTGTTCGATGTCAAAGGATCCTTGACCGATCTTGGCACAGAAGCGAGAGCTGCCTGATGAAGCACAAAATCAGCTCCTTTGAATGCCTTGGCCAGAAGATCCTGATCTGTGATGTCTCCTTTATAGAACATGATAGAATCTTTGATCTCTTCAAAGTTCTCTTCTTTTCCTGTCGAGAGATTATCGATTATCACGACATCATGGCCTTCTTTGACCAATCTATTGGCGATGTTCGATCCAATGAAACCTGCTCCACCTGTTATTACATATCTCATGGGTTTAAAGAGGGATTTACCCAGTATTTAATCTTTTCGGGGGTGGTAGAGCGGGAAAATTCTATACGACACGTTTATAAATGTCTAAATATAACCTAATATGGAAATATTTGCGAGGTGTAGTCAGAATGGGGTTTTATGATAATCTGAAGGGGAAATACGAAAAAGCGAAGAAAAAGACAAAAGAGCTTCTCGATGGCGCAAAACCGACTTATGAAAAAGCCAAAGACGGTGTAAAAGATGCCCTCGATGGCGCAAAGCCAACTTATGAAAAAGCCAAAGACGGCGCGAAGCGTGCGATAGATGGCGTGAAACCCACTTATGAAAAAGTCAAGGACAGTGTGACAGAGACCGCAAGAGAAGCCAAAAAAGGTCTTGGGGAGATGCTTGACGAAGCAAAAGAAGAATGGAAAACACGCGAAAAGACACTGGAAGACAAAGCTGAAGGTAATGTTGAAGAGACTCCTGAGCGCCCATATTCTGTTGATTATGTGGGATATCTGATGCCGGAAGTGACGAAGCCAGCAGATGAAGTTGTCAAGCCAGCGGAAGATTCTAATTCATATAAAGAACGTATGAAACAGAATGAGCAGTTTCTTACAGAAGCCGAACATAGGCGGAGATTGCTTAAGAACCTTGGAAGGAAAGGTTGATCTTTCCAATTGGAAAATGGACATCATAGTCTCATCAGATGGCACAACTAAATTTCGGCATAAACTTGTCGATGGTCTGATGATTGAATCAGTCGTGATTCCACTCAGAGATGGAAAGATCTGTCTATGTCTCTCATCGCAGGCAGGATGTTCTTTGAGATGCGTTTTCTGCGTGACTGGAAAAGAGGGTCTTTTCCGTGATCTGACACATGATGAGATCATATTGCAACTTGAAGCGATGTGGGATCATATAAAACCAAAAACACCAACATCTATTGTCTTCATGGGCATGGGTGAACCGTTGCTCAACTATGATAATGTCATCAAAGCGATCAGGACGATCAATGATCGTAAGAGATATAATTTCGCAGAGCATAAGATCACTGTGTCGACAGCCGGAGTCGCTGACAGGATCGTGGATTTCGGAAATGACTGCAATGCGAAGCTTGCGATCTCTCTGAATTCAGCAGATGACAAAAGAAGGTCAGACTTGATGCCGATCAACAGGAAACACGACATCGAAGCGATCATCTCCGAATGCAAAAAATTTCCTGTATCTCGCAGAAGGCTTCTCATGTTTGAATACATAATGTTCAAAGGCGTGAATGATTCGACAAAAGACGCAGATGCTCTTGCAGAACTTCTAAAAGACATCCCTTCTCTTGTCAACCTTATCCCATTCAATGAGCACCCATATTCTGATCTATGCCGTTCTGACCCGGATGTTGTCCTTATGTTCAAGAAACGGCTCATGTCAAAAGGCATAAAGACATTCATCCGTGAGAGCAGAGGACAAGACATAGGCGCTGCCTGTGGTATGCTGTCACCATAAATCATATATAGTCTGGAATCCATGAATGTTACAATGGTGATTTCATTGTCTTATGCAGTCGGTATAGATCTTGGCGGAACAAAGATAGAAGGTGTCCTTGCGGATGACAAGGGCAAGGTCTATAATCGGTTGAGAGTTCTGACTGAAGACAAGAAAGGCTCAAAGCAGATAATAGACAAGATCATAAAGCTTGTCAAGGATCTTTCAAAAGGCTATAAAATACTTGGTGTCGGTATAGGTATCCCTGGCAACATCGATAGACGGACAAATAAAGTACATAATGCACCGAATAATCCTTCATTGGATGGTGTGAAACTCATCGAGATCCTGAAACGCAGGCTGAAGACGCCTGTGTTCGTCGAGAATGACGCGAATTGTCTTGCGCTTTCGGAAGCCATGTTCGGCGCAGCAAAAAAATATCGGAATATAGTCG
>Ga0210017_1004702_pt1 | contig 11124 bp, 11 predicted proteins | sample CryGeyCG2014_020_FD_183966 | JGI IMG/M metagenome (GOLD analysis project Ga0210017, IMG submission 183966) | Groundwater microbial communities from aquifer - Crystal Geyser CG08_land_8/20/14_0.20 (SPAdes) (version 2) | ecosystem: Environmental > Aquatic > Deep subsurface > Groundwater | place... | reverse complement strand
TCTTATTTTCTCTGTTTCAAGCTCTTTTAAGGCCTGGTTTGTTTTCTTGTTTTTGTATTTAGTAATTATCCTCTGGTAATCCTTGTTTTTAGACAAATCTAATGAATGCTTAATCTTGAGCTTGTAAAGTATGTTGTCTGTAAGAGAGGCCTCCTGCATTAGTATATCACCTATTAATTTGGAATAACTGGAATAATTCCTTATTTTGTCTCCACTTAATTTAAGGTTATTCATGCATTTGTATGATGAATCAATCATCTCTTTTTTGTTAGAAACAAATGCCTGCACTAAAATCCAGTATGGAAACAAGCGGCAGTTTAATGGCCTTGTCTCATAAATAGAACATTTGTTTTTTTTACGCAGCAAGCAGGGCATATTAATTCCAAACTCATAGCTGAATTTTGTTGGATTTACTGGATCCCCAAATGGATTTATCCCAACAAAATTTTTAAGAATATAACTAACTGGCTTTTCTAAAAAATTAGAAATCCTTATTAAATCCCCAACAGTTACATTTATTTGGGAATAGGATGCACTGCAGCATTTCCCGCAGTTCATGCAGTTAAAGATTGCTTTCATTTATTAAAACCTGTAAAGGTTTAAGAATGACTTAATTGTTGTATGGAGGTGGTTAACATCTTCTGCAACCTGGCTTTGAAATTTTGCAGTATATCCCTTATAGATAAATTTGTCAAATATTGTCCTTAAAAAAACATAAGTTGGCTTGCCTTCCCATTTATTCTCATAGTCTGTTGTAAGGAATCCATCAAAAACCATCTGTATCTTGCCTTGGTTTAGCTTAACCTTATGCTTGTCTTTTTCAACCTCCACCTCTTTTATATCTGACATCTGTATTCTTATTTTTATCTCAATCTTGGCATAGTCTGTAATTTTTTTCCATGGCATTATCCATAGTTCAATGAATTTTCCACTTTGTTTTACATATTCTATATTTTTTAGCTCTCTCTTATCATAGCCCTTATCCCTGAACCATTTGTCTATTGTCAAATAAAGTTCATTCACATCAAAAAGGCCTTCATAGCTAAGCCTTAATTCATCAATAATTTTTTCCCTTTCAGCCATTTTTACCACACATCCCCATATTCTGAGCCCTTTGCTTCCATCTTAAAGCATTCTTTTGCAATATTCTGAAGCTTTAGCACATAATAATATAGTTTATCAGTATATATATTATCTATTTCTGGTTTAATAATGTATTTTTCATAAATATTATTTAGCCATTTCAAGAAGGGTGTACTTTGCCATCTTTTCTGCCAGTCTGTCTCAACTCTTGCATTAAAGTATATTACTAATTTTGCTTGATTCATCTTCTTCTTCTTACCTTTTTCAATGACCTCAATAGTCTTTAGCTCCCATGTATGAAAATCAATGGTTATCCAGAATTTAAAATAATCTGTTTCCTTTCTCCAGCAGTCCCAAGTTATCTCATCTTCTACGCCGCCCATTGGATTTGGCTTACTTTTGTAAACAGGTTCTTCAAAATAATACTCCCTCCTTACAAGCCAGTCCCTCATACTTTTATAAAGAAGATCCATATCAAAGATTCCTTTAAACTTAATAAGTTCTTGCGGAAGATTATAGTTTGTCATAAACGTAAACCTATTATATTTATATATAAAACTTTCGGATTACTCGCCGATTCCTTCCTGCGGCCAAAATTCGCCCTCATGCTCTGGCTCTTCAAGTCCTCTTGTAAGTTTCCAATATTCCTTTATAGTTTCCTGAAGCCTGTAAGCATCTCTGTAAAGCTCAAGCTTGTGCTTTTCAAGATTTGGCTTCATAATAACCTTCCAGTAAAAATCATTAAAATGTTTTAGAAGCCAGTGTTTTCTCCATTTTCCTTGGTAGTCAGAGACTATCCTGGCATAAATCTGTATTTCAAGGTCACAAGATGTTAGCTTTATTTTTCTACCTTTGTAAACAATCTCTGTATCCTTAAATGGCGGCACGCCATGCCAGTCAATATCTAATTCATATTTGTAATAAGAACTGTTGTTAGGGATTTTTTCGCATCTCCACCATATCCATAGTTCCTTGTTTCCATCAGGACTTATTTTCTGACCATGAAATACCTCAGGAAATTTTGGATCACTTGCACTGCCATATTCCTCTTCAACTATCCATTGATGTAAGTATTCATATAACCCCTTGAGGTCAAAAATTCCCTTGTATTTTACCCCTTAATGTCAAAAATTCCTTTGTGCTTTACCCTGAACTTTGCTGCTAAAAGAGTCATACAAGAACTATTGCAAGAATTGTTTATAAAACTTTCGAAAACAAATACAGGATTTCAACTCTTACAAATCGTAAATTATATCTAAATCTTTCCTCTTAATTCCTTTGCCAACTCCTCTAATTTGCTTTTTTCATAATTGTTTAATGCAGGTATATCTATATGGAGCTCTACGTATAAATCTCCTCTTTGATCAGAATTAAGTTCAGGCATGCCGTAACCCTTAACCCTTAATTTTTTACCATCTTGTGTTCCTGGAGGAACTTTTGTATGTAAAATTTTACCTTCTAAAGTTCGGACATCAATCTTACCTCCCAAGACAGCCTGACTAAATTTTATATTTTTTTTCATATAGAGGTCATCACCTTTTCTTTCAAAGATGGGATGCTGATTTATATAAACCTTAATATATAAATCTCCTGGCAACCATTTATCAATTCTTTCACCTTCCCCCTCAAGTCTTAAAGTATTACCAGATTTAATTCCTTTAGGAATCTTTACATTAAGACGCCTAACTTTCTTTACGCTACCCTCTGTTATATAAAAAGAAAATACCTTGCTTATTCCTCTTGCAGCTTCTTCTAAAGAGGTATATATATCTGAATAGAAATCCCTCCCCTTAGGTGTATAAAATCTATCTCTAAAGCTAAAGAAATCATCAAATATGCTGCTACCAAAACTACCAAAACCCAAATCTCTTAATATATCCTCTATATTAGAACCACGGAATATGTCTTCTTCTGAATATTGCTGTCTAAACTTAGTTGAACCAAATGCATCATAATCTCCTCTTTTTTTATCATCACTTAATACAGAATAGGCTTTAGATATTTGCTTGAATTTTTCAGTAGCATCAGGATCTTCTTTGTTACGGTCGGGATGATATTGCATAGCAAGCCTTCTGTATGCTTTCTTTATATCTTCCTTTGATGCACTTTTCTCTATTCCAAGAATTTTATAATAATCCTCCTCCATTCTTCCTCATAAGAAGAAATGTTTTTGTAGTATTTATTTCTTTTTAGAGATAAAGATACAGTGGCTTTTTCAAAGCAAATCCATCTTGCTTTAAGAATCTAAATTTTATTTGCTTTTAAATATTTATACAGATCCTTAATTTTAACTTTTTTCTGTTCTCTTGTCTTAAGATTTTTTATTGTGATTGAATCTTCCTTTAATTCATCCTCTCCAACAATTCCAACATAAGGTATTCCAAGCGAGCTTGCGTAATTTATTGCCTGGCCTATCTTCCTTGCCTTAAAGTCCGTATCTATATTCAATTCCTGCTTTCTTAAATAATGAGCAATTTTTAAACATTTGTTTGTTGTATTAATTGGAATTAAATACAGCTCTGTATTTGATGTTTTAAGACTTTTTTTATAATTCTTTAATATCATTACAAGCCTCTCAAGGCCGAAAGAAAATCCAACAGCAGGAATCTCTTTTTTGCCACCAATAAAATCACCAATTAAATTATCAAACCTGCCGCCTGCAAGAACTGCTGATTTAACAACACTCTTATCTTTGAGATATACTTCAATAGTTGTTCCGGTATAATAATCAAGGCCTCGGGCCAGGCTTGGATCAAACTCAACAAAATCCAAACCAAGGCTTTCTGAATATTCCAAAAGCTGTTTAATCTCATCAAGGCCTTGTTTTCCATTGGTTGAAGAAATCACTTTAGCTAATCCTTGGTATGTCTGCTTATTTGTTTTCTTAACCTGGATAAGTTTAACTAATTTATTTACAGTTTCTTTTGATAAAAAGCAGAGTAGTTCTTTTTTAACACCCTCATTCCCAATCTTGTCTCTTTTATCAAGTGCTATTATTGTTTTAAATTTCTTGCTTTTTGGAATGCTAACATAATCCAGTATTCCATCAAGCAGCTTTCGGTTGTTAATCTTTATTATAATATTTCCTAATCCCAGCTCTTTAAACACATCAGCTGCAAGAGCAAGCAATTCTGCCTCAGCAGTCATATCCTTTACTCCCAAAATATCAACATCACACTGTGTAAATACCCTGTATCTTCCTTGCTCTGGCTGTGTAGGCCCATCCCTGAAAACCTCTCCAATTACATACCTCTTGAAAGGAAATTTAATATCTTTGCTTGATGCAACAAACCTTGCTAAAGGCAAGGTCTGGTCAAACCTTAATGCAAGCTCTCTCTTGCCCTGGTCTTTAAGAGTGAATATCTCTTTCTGGATTTCTTCTCCGCCCTTGAACTTTATTGTCTCAGCCCTTTCAATCATAGGAGTTTCAATAGGATTATAGCCGTACCTCTCAAAAACTCTTCTAAGGATATCTTTTATCTCATTTCTGAGTATGGCATCCTGGCCATACCAGTCCCTTACTCCCTTTGCAATCTTAAATTCATTTTTGGCCATTTTAAACATGTTTTACTCTTTATTGAATGTTAATAAATCTTTTGATTTTTTAAGGTTTTAGAAACTTATTTATATTAATAGAAAAGAGTTTAAAATAAGATGTTAGTTGGTGTTGTTGGAAAGGCAAATGTTGGCAAGAGCACTTTTTTTAAGGCCTTAACCTTAGCAAATATAGAGATAGATTACTATCCATTTGTAACAATCAAGCCAAATTATGGCATTGGCTATGTGAGGATAGAATGCGCTGATAAATTTTTTAATATGAAGTGCAATCCAAGAGAGGGTTATTGCATAAACCATATAAGATTTGTTCCTGTTGACTTAATTGATGTTGCTGGACTTGTTCCAGGGGCTTATGAAGGAAAAGGCATGGGGAACCAGTTTCTTGATGACCTAAGACAGGCAGATGTTTTAATACATATTGTGGATATATCTGGAGGCACAAACGAGCTTGGAGAGCCTGTAGCTCCTGGCTCATATGACCCTTGCAATGACATAAAATTTCTTGAACTTGAGCTTGATATGTGGTATCTAAGGTTAATAAAAAAAGGATGGGATAGATTTGCCAAGGCTTTACAGCAGGAAAAAGAGCATGATGAAAAAATTGTAAAGAATATTGCAAAACATCTCAGCGGCCTTAAAGTGGATGAAGAGATGATTGAAGAGATATTAAGCAAGCTTGATTTGGATAGAAATAATATATTATCCTGGGGCGAAGATGATTTGAAAAAAATCGCAATAGGGCTAAGAAAGAAAACAAAGAAGATGATTATTGCTGCAAATAAGATTGATGTACCAATTGCAAAAGCAAATCTTGAAAAAATAAAAAAAGATTTTCCTGATTACAAAATTATTGGATGCAGTGCAGAATCAGAGCTTGCGCTAAAAGAGGCATCAAAAAATAACCTGATTGAATATGTTCCGGGCGATAATGACTTTAAAATTTTAGAGCCAGACAAGCTAAATGAAAAACAAAAAAATGCTCTTGACTTTATAAAGAAAAATGTTCTTGATGTTTTTCAAAGCACGGGTGTTCAGCAAGTAATTAATGCTGCTGTTTTTGACTTATTAAAATATATAGCAGTATTTCCAGTAGGAGCAAAACTTGCTGATTCAGATGGCAATATTCTGCCTGACTGTTTCCTTATTCCTAAAAAAACAACTGCATTAGATTTGGCATACATGCTTCACACAGACTTTGGAAACAATTTTATAAAAGCAATTGATGTAAAAAGCAAAATAACAATTGGAAAAGAACACCAGCTAAAAAATGGAGATGTAGTTGAAATTATAACTGGAAAATAATCCGAAAGAATTATAAATAAAAAAGCTATTTAAAATAATAAGAGGTGATGTTTTGGCAAATCTAAAGGATTTTGGGTTTAAGGAAGAGGTATGCGAAGACGCCCATCTCCAGAAAGACCTTAAAACAGGGTATCCAGAACCACTTAAAAGATATTGGGTAAAACTTGAAACGCCAAATCAATCTATTGAGGAAACATACATTTGGATACTCGATTATCTAAATGTAGATATTGGTTATAGGGATATTGAGAAATTAATGGATGTATTTGCAGCATCACAGCATTCTGCATTCTTTGGTGTTGCAATGCAGCGAACAGGCATTTACCAGGATAAGGTTTCGCAGTTTCTTGCAACAATAGGCAAGATGGTTAAGGAACTTTTCCAGCTTGTCAGGGAAATAAGGATTCTTGATGAAAGGCTTGATTATTATAAGAATAGCTATGATGAGGCTAGCAAAAGCAAGGAAAGTGCTGAAATAACATTAAAAGGCATATGGATTGATATGGTTGAAGGTGGAGCTAAAAGCCCTGCCTCTGTTTATGGAATGGCTAGGGAGCTAGAGTTCACAGTTCTACCTGATTTATTCTTTAGCACACATCCAGCAACAAGCAAAGATGTTGATAGTGTTGTTGATAAACTTGAATTCAATAGGAAAGTAAGAGAGGTTTTAAAAAGAAAGCTAAGGGCTTTTTTGGAATGGAAAGAACACACTTACAAAGAGCTGAAAACAAGGAGAAAATTCACACTAAAATTTTTAAGGCAACACTATGATGTGATAAAGATGTACATGAGCTGGGTAAAGCCATATCTGAAATATGTTAACATGCTGCGCTCATCTGAAAAAAAAATGGAAAGCGCTGGGCTTGTAGGGGCTTTTGAGGGCTCAATGATTGAGATTGAGATTCTTGCAAAAAGGTTTCCATTTGATGACATAACTGGAAAAACAAAAAACAAAGAATATAAATCATGCATCTTAATAAATTTTAATTATATCACAAAGCCTGATATGAAATTTGTAAGCGAAGGATACCAAAGAGGACCAATTCATATAGGTAATGTTGATATAAAAATGAGATCATATGCTTGGACTGAAAAAGATATTGAAAATTATAAGAAATACAGGGATAAGGAAGACATGGAGCTTCTCGGAGTGGTTGACCCTTCAATCTCAGCAGCAATGGAAGCTCTTGGTGAGGAGTTTGAGAACTATCTGAAAGAAGCTGGAGAAGAGCTTGGTAAAAAAGAAGAAAAGCCAAAACAGGATTCTATATTTGAACCCTTTACATCCGTGTTCAGGGGATTTAAAGAAATAGGAACATCATTTACAGGAACAAAAGATGCTAGTAAACATCAGCTATCTAAAGTTCAAAAAGAAAGGGAAAAAGATAGAGCAGCTAGTCAAGCAACTGCAAATATATGGGTAATTTATAAGAATTTCAGAAAAGCCCATGGCATGATGGCCTGGTAATTAATATGGTCACAAACCTAAAAGAGATAAAAAAACTATCTCCAGAGGAAAGGATTAAAAAACTAAGTAAAATTAAAGAAAAAAACAAAAAGGAGATTAATGAAGCAGAAAAAATTATTAAAGATTCCGTCAGAGAGATAAATATTAAAGAAGAACTAAGGGATTTGCCAATTCCTCAAATCAAGGCAGTTGATATAGAAAGCCTTTTTGCACCAGAGGAAAAAGAAATCTTTGCAGCAAAAAGATACAAGGATTTAAGAGCAAGGCATGTTGAAGAAGAAACAGCTGAAATTCCTTTAGAGAAAACAGTTGAGCAGGAAAAGCCAAAGATAACAGAAGAGGAATTAGAGGCACAGAGGCAGTACCAGATCTTAACTAATGAGCTAAGGAGAGAACGAACAGAAAATGTTGTGCAGGAATTAAGGAATATATATAATCAAGTAGGAGAAACAGGAGAAATCACAAGAGAGCAGATGAGAATGGCTTATGTTGCAGATGCTGTTGCAAGGGAAAGACAAGAAGAGATTAGAAGAGGAACTTATGGAAGAATGGATGAGGAAATATCTGATCAACTTAACATAGCGAGAAAAATATCTAAGTTTATACAAAACTATACAAGATAAACACAAACCAAGGTAAAAATGATTTATGGATACAACAGCCCAATGGATAGGCAATATATGGATTATGGAAAAAAAGAAGAAAAAACTCTTGGTATTAAAGAAGTGGGAATAGCTATGGCAATGGGTATTGGAGCTAGGAATATACCCGAGATTGCAAGCAAAATAAGGGCAGGAGCAAGTAGTCTGGAGATACAGTTTATGGGTGCTGGCCGTGGTTCAGCGCAAGGTGAAACACCTGGGATGTTTGGAAAATACCACAGGCAGGCCTTGAGAGAGTTAAGCAAGGCAAATGAAATTAACCTGACAACGCATGCATCAGTTGGGATTCCAGGTCTTGCTGGTCAGGATCAGCAGGGCAATTTTAGTGATGAACAAAGAAAAATGGCTCTTGATGAAGTCAACAGGGCAATTGAGTTTGCAGCAGAAACTGCGCTTGGCGGCTCTGTTGTTGTACATACAGGAGAGTTTCAAAGGCCAATCTCTGAGGAGCCATGGGCAGAAGAGGGAAAAAAATTCAGCGGATTTGAAGAAGAGCCAGAAAAGGCTGTGATAAGAGTTGTAAATAAAAAAACAGGCCAGGTATTAACCCAGATAAGGAAGAATGAAGAAGTGAGCAGACCAATCTGGTTAATGAAAAATGGGAAATATGTTGATTATGAGGGGAATGTAGTTTTAAGAGAAAATAGGTATCCACAGTATAACCCAGAAAAGGGTACATTTGATATTGTAAAAAAAGGTTGGAAAGACTTTGTAGATGAAGCAAAGGAAATGACAAAGGAAGAAAGAGAAAAAAGAAAAAAGTTAGGAAAAGATTTTGATGAAGAAAGGGATACTGTAACCCCTGAAGAGGCTTTTCTTAAAGCAACAACAGAAACACAGGAGAAAATAGCAAGAGGATGGGCTTTGTACTATGGAAAGGATTTGGATAAACTTTTCAGAGAATTAAATAACTTAAATGAACAAGAAAAATTTCTTAAAGAAAAACTTGAGACCACACCAGGGGATGAGAAATGGAAGATTCAAGGTCAGCTTAGAGATACAACAAACAGATTAATAGAGTTAAGGAGAGGTATAGAAAGCGAGAAAGAAATGGTAACAGGACAGCTCCAGCAGGCAGAAGACCAGAAAAGGCTTGGAGAAAATGTGATAAGTGCAAAAAAATATGCCCTTGAAAGAAGCGCTGATGGGTATGCATTAAGTGGTATGTATGCTTTGGAAGAAACAAAGAAAAAAAACCTTGAAAAGCCCCTTTTCATAACAATGGAAAACATCTTTCCAGAAAGCTATGGAGGCCATCCGCAGGAACTTAAGAAACTGATTCTTGACAGCAGAAGAAAAATGGCCTCAATGCTCAGGGACAAAGGCAAGTCTGAGTCAGAGGCAAAGGAGCTGGCAGAAAAACACATAAAGGCAACGCTTGATACTGGTCATCTAAATCTATGGAGAAAATATTTTAAGGGCAATGATAAGGAATTTAATAAATGGATTTTAGACCAGACCGAGGATCTAGCAAAATCAAAGATTATTGGGAATGTCCACTTGGCAGATAACTTGGGTTATCAGGATGAGCACCTTCCTCCTGGACAGGGAAATACTCCAATAAAGGAAATGATAAAAATATTAAAAAAACATGGCTATAAAGGGGCATACACTGTTGAGTGCGGCTCATCTGCTACAACAGATGTGTCTTATTTTCACGGTCTTATGAAAACATGGGAATATCTGGGATCTCCTGTTTATTCAATGGGTGCTGCACGCGACGGCCTTCCACCAATGCAGTGGCAGAATATACAGTACTCATACTTTGGAAAGACCTATCCCCCTTCTTTTGTTTTTGGGGCATATGCCCCTTCAAATGAATGGACACTCTGGAGCAATGTTCCCATGGAGTAAAAATGTATGATCAAATGTATTTAGTTTACTGGGGTCAGATTCAGCATAACTATTTTGGTAAAATAGAAGAGTCAAAGACAAAAACAGGATTTGGTTTTATAGATAATACATGGAGTAATGTTCCACTAGAGTAAACTAATAAAAAAAGATTTAACTATTTAATAGAAGTCAAAAAGTTTAATAAATAAAAGGGTTTAATTTTAAAAAAAGAGGTGCTATAATGAAATTTACACTAAAAAAACAGAATCCAGGGGTTTTTAATTATAAAAAAGAGGATTTTGATATTGCCTATGAATTCTCAAAAAAGCTTTACCAAGAGATGAAGGATTTTATAAAAGCAACTGTTCTGTTTGGAAGCTCTGCAAGGAAAACAGCCAGCCAAGGTGATATTGATGTTCTTGTTATCATAGATGATTTAACAGTCAGGCTTACTCCGGAACTCACAGAGGCATACACTTTAATAACTGAAAAGATTATTGCAGAAACCTCAAACATGATTCATGTAACAACATTAAAGCTTACTGCTTTCTGGGAATATGTCAGGTCAGGAGATCCAGTCATAATAAACATGTTAAGGGAAGGCATTGCACTGCTTGACACCGGGTTTTTTGAGCCAATACAATTTTTATTAAAGCAGGGCAGGATAAGACCAACCCATGAGAGTGTATGGTCATATTTTGCAAAGGCACCATCAACATTATATAACTCAAAGTGGCATCTTCTGCAAGCAACACTTGATTTGTATTGGGCTGTAATTGATGCAGCTCATGCTGCGCTTATGAAGATTGGCGAAATTCCGCCAAGCCCTGAGCATGTTGCAGACATGATGCAGATACATATGGTAAACAAGGGAATTATTGATAAGAAGTATGCAGATACAATGAAGAAGTTTTACATGCTGTCCAAAAAGATAAACCACAGGGAAATAAAAGAGATTTCTGGCAGGGATTATGATGCCTATTATAAGGAAGCACAGGATTTTGTCTATAAAATAAGGGAGTTTATTGAAGAGAAATAAGTTTATTCTATTTTTAAGTATTAATTTTACTATAGAAATTGTTTTATAGTAGTTAATATTTTAACTGTAATAAAGGGGTTGTGATGGAACAAGAACCAAAAACATTAAATGAAATGTTGAAGAAGGTTGTTGATTTATATGGTGATAGTTCTGCATTTAAAACAAAAAAAGCAAAAGAT
>Ga0210017_1004700_pt1 | contig 11128 bp, 6 predicted proteins | sample CryGeyCG2014_020_FD_183966 | JGI IMG/M metagenome (GOLD analysis project Ga0210017, IMG submission 183966) | Groundwater microbial communities from aquifer - Crystal Geyser CG08_land_8/20/14_0.20 (SPAdes) (version 2) | ecosystem: Environmental > Aquatic > Deep subsurface > Groundwater | place... | reverse complement strand
AATAACCATGATTCCGCCCCCGCCTAAGCCCATATTTGGTTTTAGAACAAAACTCGAGGGCAGATTCTCCCAAGCAAAAGAATCAAGATCAAGGCGGTTTTTGATTACGCCAAAAAGTTTTGGCACAGGGATCCCTGCTTTGCGCATTAATCGTTTTGTGCGCAATTTATCATTGGCAAGCCGAATCGCGCGGCGGCTATTGGCCGGACGAATATAGGAAAAATTGCGAGCGTTCATGCCCAAGATTTTTTGTCCGGCTTTGAGATATTGAAACATAGGGAATGTGAATAGTGATTTAAAGGCAGGGGACAAAAAAATTGTGTTATTCCTTTTTCGCAATCACGCGAATCACTTTGCGGAAGCGGAAATATTCAGAAACGCGCAGACCAGTCCAGCGGCCGAGAGCAAAATTCAAAACAATGGTGATAAAAATAATTTCAGGGTAAGCGATCATTAGCGTGCGCAGGGTTTGCCAAGTAACGATAAAATAACAGACGATAGAAAGAATTAAGGTTTCTAAAGTGAGTTTGATTGCCGTTCGCGCGCCTTTTTCAGTTTGGACGTTCACAAATTGTTCGGCTAAAATAATCATAATGAGCATCGGGAAAATAGAGACCGCGATTAAGCCGGTGCGAGCGTGATAAGCGCCTTCGGCAAGCATGCCTAAAATCGCGATGCTCACCAAGGTTAAAACAATGGCAATGCGGGGAAGATGGAGCATCTTGACTTTTTGCAGAAAAAGACGGACCAAAGTGCCGAAAGCCAAAATTAAAATAAAAATCACCAGTCCGTATTTTAAGCCCGTGGCGACAAAGGATAGCGCGACTACCGAAGGAATATAAATGCCAAAAGCTTTAATTCCTAAAATTTGGCGGGCAAAAGCAATGATCGTGGCGACAACAGGCAGCATTAAAATTAAAAGAATCGTGTTGGCGGGCACGCCTTTGTTAATCATAAAATTGACAGCGTAAGAAGCGAAGTTCCAGGGCGTCAGCTTGTTTATCGTTCTTTGGCTGTGCGCGCCTACGGTTTTAAATTCAATGCCTGCGGCGCGCAGGCTGGGGATAATATTTTGGGGAACGCGCGTCTCAATAATTAGGGTCAAAGCCTCTTTGCGGGTTAAAAGGACAATTTCAGGGTTTAGAATGTCAAAAGTGCTTTGGGCCACGCGGGAAGTGAGGCCGAAGTTTTTATCCGTAATGGCGATGATTGTTTTTTTGCTGAAATTTAAATCTTCCGCGCTTTCGGTCTGCTGGCCGAATTTAGCCAAGGCTTCAAAACCAGCCAAAGAAGGAGTCCAAGTAATAATTAGGTTGGATTTTTTTAAATCTTCGGACGCTTCGGCAAGTTTGCGCGTTAATTTTTCCAATCCCGTATATTCAGTTTCGCCTGGTTCATATTGAATTGGAATAATTAAGGTTCCTTTTTGCCCCGCGTATTGGCTGAAATATTTTAATTCCGGATCTTCGTTTGTCCGGTCAGTGATTAGGATCATCAAATCATTATAAACCGTAACAAAGATTTCGTCTTCGGACTCAATTTCTCCGGCTGTGATTTTTAATTTGACGCGGTAATTGCCCGGCGCGTCATAAATATGGATTACATCTAAGCCGCGGCCCGTATCGCCATCGCCAAAATCCCAAAGGTATTCAATTTTTAAATCTTCAGGGCTAATAAGCGAACCCGAGGCGTCAAAAAGGACTTTTTTTTGAGTGGCGACATTTTGATCTTTGCCCGCGTTCGCTTTAATTTGCGGAATAATTTGAGCCGGCAGTATTTCCTCATTCTGTGTTGGCGGCGCGGTTTCTTGAGCAAGCGCGGATGTGGAAGCGAATAATATCATTACCACGATCAAGAAAATTGTGAAGAATAATTTTTTAGTCATAATTGACGAAATTTAATTTGTATTTTCTAGCAATTATATTTTAACTTAATTAGGGGAGAGAAGCAAGGAGGAGGGACGTGCAAAATTGCTAAATTGAAAGTGTTAAATTGTTTGAGATGGCTGGGAAAATAAAAAATACTGCTGAAATTTGCAGTATTTTTTAGTAAACCCTAAAATTACGAAATGGATGAAACTCTCTTATTTTTAAATAAAATATCTAATGATTTTCTCTTTTAAGGAAAAAAAGGGAACATTTTTAAAGCCCAAAAATGGCTTCGCAAAGCAATATTTTTTTATCTTAAAAGGAAAAAAGAAGAAAAGACTATTTTAAAGAAGCAGGGTTTGTCGGGCATTTCGTAATTCAAGGTAGTATAATGTTAGTTTCTCACCGTATTCCCCGCGCAAATGGCGCAAGCAAGCGCGTCGGCGGCGTCATCGGGTTTTGGTATTTTTTCCATTTTAAGTAACAATTTAACCATTTTTTGGACTTGTTCTTTGTTCGCGCGGCCATAACAGGAAACCGCTTGTTTGACTTGCAAGGGCGTGGCTTCAAATACCGGAATTTTGTTTTGGCTTGAGCAAAGCAAAATTACGCCTCTGGCGTGCCCTACTGTTATTGCTGTCTTAGCGTTTTTAAAAAAAAAGATCTGCTCGCAGGCGACCAAATCCGGCTGGTATTTTTTGATGAGCGCGTTAATTTTTTTGTAAATTATCAAAAGCCGCGAGGCTAAAGCCGTTTTAGCCGGGGTGGAAATCACGCCATATTGGATCATGGTTAGTTGATTTTTGTTTTTTTCAACTAATCCGAAACCAGTCGCCGCTGTGCCGGGATCAATGCCGAGGATGAGCATGGGGGCGGATGTAGGGAACAAAAATCTTTGTTCCCTACTTTAAATTTGTATACATTTCCTGCACATCTTCTTGCTCGTCAAGCGCGTCTAACAATTTTATGGTTTTTTGAGGATCAATTTGAACTATATTTTTAGCCACAAAACCAAGACTGGCGGATTCAAGTTTAATGTCCATGCTGTCTAGTTTTTCTTTGACCTTTTGCAAGTCTTGCGGTTTGGTGTAAATAATTATCGCGCCTTTTTCTTTTTTAATGTCTTCAGCGCCGGCTTCAATAATTTCCAGTTCTTGCGCTTCAGAGAGATTGGCTTGGCCCAAAGTAATAATGCCGCAAGATAAAAACTGCCAAGCGAGAGAGCCGGATTCAGCAAGTTTTGCCCCGTTTTTGGCAAGAATATTTTTAATCTCCGAAAGCGTGCGGTTTTTGTTGTCTGTCGCGGCTTTAATAATGATTGCCAAGCCTTCGCCGCCTGCTGCTTCATAAACCACTTCTTCAATTTGGCCGCCTCCTCCCTCTCCTGCGCCGCGTTTCACCGCTTTTTCCATTGTTACTTGAGGCATATTAACCTCTCTTGCCTTTTCCAAAGCAAGCCGCAACTTAAAATTCATCGCCGGATCAGAGCCGCCTTCGCGGCTCGCTAAGCTGATCATTCTTCCAATTTTCGTAAAAACCTTGCCCCGTTTTTGATCCGCCGCGCCTTTTTGATGTTTAATTGTCGCCCATTTAGAATGGCCGGACATAAAAATGAAAAATGAATTTATTTAAAATCTACAAAGGGCAAAAGAGTTGCTGGTATAAAATAAACATCATTTTCTTTTTTCAATAAATTTTTTGTAATAATTAATTTATTGCCAACATTCTTATAGCGCTTCTTGAAATTCTTCATTATCGCCGGCACATTAACTTTATTCCTGTATTTTACCTCGCAAAGCATTAGTTTATTATTTTTATCCTCAATTACAAAATCAATTTCCGCGCCGCCAGAAGTGCGGTAAAAATGAACGCGCTCTTTGCTGTATTGGGAAAGAAGGGTGTTATAAACAAAATTTTCAGTTGTTCCGCCGTCTTGCCCGCTTAAACCTATTTCGAAGGATCGCAAAAGATAGTTGCGAATGCCGATATCTAAAACATAAACTTTTGGCATTTTGGAAATCTCCGAGCGGATATTTTTATAATACGGCGTTACTAGATCTATAATATAAGTGCCGACCAAAATTTCTAAATACTTTTTTAAGGTGTTGATTGATATGTTTGCCGTATTTGAAAGCTCGTGGCCATTGACTAATTGGCCGATTTGTCCAGTCAAAATTTTTATCAAATTATTAAAGCCAGTTACATTTTTAACATTTAGCTGGTTGATAATATCCTTGTCAATGTAGGTTTTAATGATTGATTGAAGTATAATCTTTTTCTCTTCTACGCCTTGGGTTGTTATAACTTCTGGATAACCTCCAAAAGCCAAAAATTCTCCCATAGATAATTCTAACTTAGAATGAAAAGTTTCAAAAAATATCGCGAGCTCTTTAAGTTCGGCAAGATTATAATGTTTAGTATTCACGCCTTCGCGAAAATCAAAATATTCCTTAAAGTTAACTCTGTCAACATTAAAATGAATTGCCCGACCCGTTAAATACTCTGAATTTTTATTTATTTCCAGCGCGCTTGATCCACTAACAAGCAATTGCATTTTATCTTTATGTTTATCAAAGATATTTTTAAGCAATAATCCAGCTTCTTCTATCGCCTGAAATTCATCGATCATTAAATAGATAAACTCATTAGGAAAATTAAAATATTGCTCTAAATACAATTCTAAATTAGCTGAACTTTTGAATACTGGCTTACTTTCAATTTCATCTGCTAGCAAATAAGCGACTTTTTTGCCAGTTTTTTCTAAATCCTTTTTTATCTCTTTGAGTAAATAGGTTTTGCCGGCCTGCCTCGCGCCTTTAATAATTAAAATTTTTTCTTTGCCTAACCAAGGGTTTATTTTTTGTAATATTTCTCTTTGAATCATGTGTTGTTGTTTATGTTTATACTATAATTCTATCATACATTTGATAATAAAACAACAGAAAACTATCAATCTGTTAATAAAACCCATAGCGAAAAGGATTATCTCACCTTTTTCCAAAGGCCTTTAAAAACTTCACGCATATTGTGGGCAAAGGTTGCGTCGTAAATTTCCACTAAATAATGCGGTTGTTGGTTGGTGACAATCATAATTACATAATCGCCGCACACCCAGGTTGAAGCGGTAAATTGTTTTGCATCGCTCCAAAATTTCATTTTCCTTCGCGCGTATTGTTTTTCCACCATTTTTTGTTCAACAGAGGATTTATTGGTTAAAAGTTTTAGCGATAGCCCCTTGGGAGCGATTTTTTTCCAATACCAATCTATTATTTTTTCATAATGCTCTACATATGAAACATCTTGAAAGCCCCACCAAACGCAATCTCTTTTCATAATACTCCTTGACCAAGATTTGTTTTGTTTATACAGATATTTTTCTAAAAAGTGTAAAGTTAAAAGCGTAAAACGCAAAGTGAGTTCGCCTTTAAAGTATAGAGGAAAAGGGGAGAAGTTTCAAATTTTTTAATTCAAAAACCGTCAAAAATAAAATGACGGTTTTTTATGTTTCGCGAATTTTTAACTTAAAGCCGCAATCAGGCCATTGACAATCGCGGCGGCGCCTAAAATAATCGCTAAGCCGATAATTGTCCAAGTAATCATTTTTTTAGCATTCGTCGCGCGATTTTCATCAGCTCCTGCAGTTAAATAGCGGAAGCCGGAAAAAATTAGCATCACCAGAGCGATAGAGCCTAGGAGGCTAATAAACCAGCGGGTAAGATTTTTGATTAACTCCTCGGCTTGAGTCAAGTGGATTGGACTAGAATATCCAGTTAGGCCAGGTATTACATCTATGATATCATCAACTTCATCTTCCAGATTGCCCAACATTGTGCTCATCCCGGGGAAGTCTATATCTGCAGCGGCCAGGGCGTTGTTAACAAAAGGCGAGCGTAGATTGCGCCAGAAAGAAAAAAGATAATCCGGCAGAAGATCGCGGATTGCTTCTAGCTCATCTTCAACTGCATCTAATTTTTTTTCAAGATTTTGTTTTTTTTCTTCGGCTAGGTCGGACGCGGCAACCAATTTCCTGGCTTCGTCAATTCTATCTTCAAGCGCTTCCACTCTGTTTTTGATCGCTTGGAGCGCGGCCCAATAATCTTGATTCAAACAATGATTATTGGCGAAAACGCAGCCGTTTAAAGCATTGCATTCGGCCGCGTCGCAAGGATTAAAAATGCCGTCTCCGCAAGAAGAGCAATCAGACGCCGGCGGTCCTTGATTATTTACAAGAGGGACGATTATCTCTGGCTCAACAATGCCGTTAACCAGCCTATCTTTGTCCGCGGCAACTGGAGAATAACTCATCAAAGTATCTTCAAAACCAGTTTTAGAAAACTTAAGGTTATAGGTTTTGCCAATTTCCATTTCCAGCAAGCAGACTCCTTGAGCATCGGCAAGACAGGTTGAAGCGACAATGTCGTTCGGTAAAATCGTTTCGCCTTTGGCTCCTTCAAGAGGAACGCCTAGCAAACCTAAGACTTTATATTTATATTTTAATAATGTTTCCTCCTCCGGAGAGGTTCGTTTTTTTAAGTAAGTCGTAAAAGGATACTCAATCGCTTCTGAAGGATTGGCAAAAAATGGTTCAGCCGGCTCAAATCCAGGAGCGTAAACATTAATTGTATATTTTGCATTAGGCTCTGGATCAACATCTATTTCGCAGGAGCCATTATCTAGCGTGGAACAGCTTTTTAAGCCCGGATTTGAGATTACGGTTGCCCCGGGAATCGGTTCTTTAGCGGCTTCATCATATACCCCAAAAATTAAGGTGGCTTGTTCGTCTTGGCCTCCGCCCTGCTCGCAAGCTCCGTTAGCGCAACCATAGGCGCACACATTGGTCGCAACTCCCAAAAAGTTTTGATCGCAAAAACCTTCTTCTAATGTTTTACCATCGGCAAAACAATAGTCAAGAAAAGTTTGGATAGGAAACATTGACCCTTTATCAACTTTAACCACGCCGGCTTCTTCGTAATTTTGACCGCCGTCAGTATCATGACAATAAGGAGTGCCGGCAATTGTCTTTCTCTGCAAAACAATTTCAACGAAATTATCCAGTCCAATCGCTTCAAAAGTTTTCGGACAGCCAGGGTCTTGGCAAAGATAGAGCGGATCGTTAACGAAAGCCGTATAAGAATCCCTGGCTAATTCTATTGAACATTCGCCATTATTGCCAGTTAAGCAAGAATAACCGATACCGCCTTGGGATGCGACAATAACGCCGGCAACGGAATCGCCGCCAGATGTTACCTTGAATGTTACTTTGGCTAAATTTTGATTCTCCGGAGTCAAACATCTTCCCTCCAAACAGCCTAAAGAGCAAGCGTAATCTTCAAAAACCGCTCTATTATTGATCGCGCAAGAATATTCTTTCAAGGCTTGCTCGCTATTGCAAACATCGGTGAAACTGCCATAAGTCTCGCTCGCGGTTCCTTTTTGATAATAATTTTTCGCGCCGTTTGGGAATTGGCTTCCAGCGTCTGAATCAGAACAGGCGATAATTTTATATGGCTCCAAAACAACTTCTTCTGGTATTAATGTCGGCGTAAAATATTTCCGGCAGTTAGGTGTTTGACAATCTAAATTATCTCCAGTGACAAAAGCGGTGAAGGAAGCCCCCAAAGCCAGATCAATCTGGCACTTTCCATCGCTGCCAGTAGTGCAGTTAAGATAATCATAAGAATAAATATTCACCTTAACGCCCGCTAGAGGAGTTTGGCTAATCGCATCTCTAACTAAAAAGTCCACTGGCGATTTGTTGTAACACTGTCCGCCGAGAGTGTTTGGCTGATAAAAGCATTGTCCCTCTCCGGTATAGAAAGGGCCGCCTCCGATTTCATAACATTCATCCATATCACAAGGATTAAGCAACCCATCAAAAATACCGTTATCTCCGCAACTGCCGCAGTCATTGCTTGCGGCTTCCGCAACGCATTCTACACTGGAGACTAAAACTCCAAATTGTTGCAACGCCAAATTCGTAAATGGCTCTTGCTTCCCTCCGCCAGAATTATATCTTAGAGAAAGCTGGCTGGCGCGGAAAATGCTGTTTAAAGATCCGGTCCCCGAAGGCATTTGCGTCCCTGTGCCGTATCCGTAAGGCAAAGTTTGTCCCCCAGAGTAAATTAAATAAAGCTCCTCAAAGTCTCTTATCAAATAATTGCCGGTTAGTTTAACCCAATAACCGGTCGGACAAGAAAATGTCGGCGAAGTATAATCATATTGGCTTTCTGATCCGCCAATCATGCCCCAGGGCTTAGCTTGCCAGCAAACATTATTCGCGCCTGCTTGCAAATTAATTGTCCCTTGAGCTTGGTTGCAATCAGAATCTTGAGCGTCTTTAAGATTATCAAGATCGTCGTCTATATTGTTGCAGCAATTTTCAGATCCTTTCTCACAAGCTGTTCCGCTTGCATTGCAAGCAGCCGCGCAATAATTTTGAAATTCCCAATTGCCGTAAACGCATTTTTCCATCCAGCTCCTATTATCCGGCCCGCCGGTAGAGCATTTTACCTGACTCTCCTGACAACGCGGCTCGCTTCTGTCGTCGTCTCCGTCCCCGTCGTCATCACCATCGTCATCACCGCCTGGAATCAGACAGGTTCCATTGCCATCGCACTGACCGTTAATGCCAAATTTTATACAAAAATATTCGTTAGGCATAAAAGAACAGGACAGTTTGTTATTAACAGTATTTACCGCGCAAGCGCTTACGCAATCCGTATCATGTCTCACATCGCATTGGCCGTTTTGACAAATACCAATTTTCTCGTAGGTCAAGTCGGCTGAATTAAATCCGTCATAGCAAACAAGATTGCTTTTTGTATTTATTTTGCCATCAGAAGCGCATGCGGCGCAAAAGGGGCTAAGATTAGAATCTAAAACGCAATAACCTTGACTATCGCAAGAACCATAGCCAATGATTCTTTTTTCTTTCTCCCTAGAGCAACAAGCGCCTGTCTTAATGGTTATTGCGCCGTCGCTTGAATTAACGCACTCCGCGTCAACAACGATATCGTCGTCGCTGCTGGATTGGACGCAAACATTGCCCGCGCCGCAAAATTTTGAACAACAATCGCCATGAGCCTTACAGGGAAGTTTATTTTCCTGGCAGAAACAAATGCCCTTGCCGGTTTTAGAATCAATATCCTTGCAAGAGCCATTGCAACAATCGCCAGAAGAAGAGCACACCCCGCCTTTTGCCAGACAAGCGCATTTGCCGCTTTGGCACAGATTAGAACAGCACTTAGTATTATCTGTGCCGCAACTGCCATTAATAGGCAAACAGGTTGTTGGCGCGTCTCCAGTTGGCGAACAAATATTATTCGCGCCAGATTTACCCGAGCAACAATCGCTTGCTTTTAAAGCAAACCAGCCGTCAGGCGAACAAGCGCACTGATTGTCGCTCTTGCATATAGTAGAGCAACAATCTAAATTTGTCTTACAGGCGACATCCTTGCCAGAACAATTATATTCTTGGCTTAGGGCTGAATTGCTGATCAAGGACAAAATGCCAAAGCAAAAAACAATTGCCAAAAAACCATACAAAAAGATTTTGGAAGCTTTGCTCATAATTTTATTTTTATTTATTTTAAAAACCTAATTCTGCTTTGATTTTAACACCCCAATTTTTAAATGTAAAGTGCGTTGCGCGTTTTAACAAAACCGCGATTGGTATGTAAATATAAAAGTTTGGTCCGGTTTGGGGGAGAAGAGGGGACTTGGGAGCGGTTTCCCCCATGCTCGCCTCGCTAACGCTTTGGCGTAGCGGGCCCGAGGGGGGATTAAGGGGGGTGGGAGTGGCGGCGGCGGCCAAAACTTGCGGAAAATCATTATCTTGGCCCGGGCTTGGCATTGCCCATTGCCAATGATTCACATTTTTTCGGCTGTAAGATTGGCCTTCGGGAGCTTTATTATATTCAATTTCATCAATCGTTTGGCCTTCGGGCGTAATTAAGCGGACGCAATCGCCGTCGTTGTTTAAATTGATTTTCGTGTTTTGATAATTAAGCGCAAGATAGCCGTCAGCCTCAATTTTTGCGTCTTCCGGAAAAGTATAGGGCTTGGAGCCTATGTTCTCGCAATCATCAATTTGCCAAGCGTTTAAGTCAATGTTTTCATCACCGCGGTTTTGAAGCTCAATAAATTCGGCTTCAGTGTCTTTGCCTTCTGGATCGGGCAAAAATTCATTAATCCAAACTCTGCGGGAATATTCTTTGGTTTCTTCTTCTGAATTTTTGTCTGAACAATTATTTTGTTCACCCGGGGTGAGGCTAGCGCTCCAGCACCAGCGGTCATTGATTTTATTGTAAGATTCGTTTTCTGGCGGGTTTTCATAGGCGATTTCGTCAATCGCTATGCCTCCAGGCCAAAGCAGCCTGACGCAATCTTCGTCATTGTTGAGAGCGATTTTTGTTTCAGAATAGGGAAGAGAGAGATACTCCCCTGCCGCGATTTTTTTATTTTCCGGAAAAGTATGCGGATGAGAACCTTTATTTTCGCAGTCATCAATTTGCCAATTTTCTAAATTAATCTCATCCGGGCCTTGATTGTAGATTTCAATAAATTCGTTTTCCGTGTCGCTGCCCTTTGGATTGGGTAAAAACTCGCTGATCCAGATGTGGCGGGGATAGGCTATTTGGGGAGAATTTTGCTCTTCGTTTTTTTGAGTAATACTATTTATATCTTCTGGCGTAGGAGTTGATGACCAGAGCCATCCTTGTTCGGTAAAATTGTAGGAATATCCTTCCTCTGCGTCTTGATAAGGTATTGAATTAATAGGATTGCTAAAATTATCGTATAAAGTTACTTCTTCTCCGCCTGTGTTATTGAGCTGAATTTTTGATTGCTCATAAAATAAGGCCAATAGGCCCTGAGGAGGAATTTTTTCTAGGATAAACTCGTATGTTTTGCCAGATTTGTCTTTGATCTGCCAGCCAATTAAATAAGCTACAAATTCAGATAGGTTTTTTAATTCAATAAATTCTTGCTCTTTTTCTTCTCCTTTAGGATTAGGAAAGAGCTCGTTAATAATAACATTCGGCGCGATTGGACTGGGTGGATCTTCTGGAGGGGTTGGCGGCTCTTCTGGCGGAGACTCAGGTTCTTCTTCTTCTTCTTCTTTACTATTTTCCGTTTTGGGCGTGCCGCAATTATAATTTTGAGCATTACTATCCCAATAGCTTTGCATTGTGCTTACTTCTGCGGCTGTCATAAAGGCTATGTCGCAGGTGTGCCAAGTTTCTCCTCTAGTATCTCTTTCC
>Ga0210017_1004695_pt1 | contig 11134 bp, 8 predicted proteins | sample CryGeyCG2014_020_FD_183966 | JGI IMG/M metagenome (GOLD analysis project Ga0210017, IMG submission 183966) | Groundwater microbial communities from aquifer - Crystal Geyser CG08_land_8/20/14_0.20 (SPAdes) (version 2) | ecosystem: Environmental > Aquatic > Deep subsurface > Groundwater | place... | reverse complement strand
GGCTGGGTGCATAAGAGGCGGGATCACGGGAAATTGATTTTTGTGGATATCCGCGATAGATATGGCATGACCCAGATAGTATTTTTTAAAATGAAAGCCGCTGAAGAGCTTCGCAGCGAGTATGTCATAGCGGTAAAAGGTATCGTCCAGAAAAGGCCGGACGGCACGGAAAATACGGGCATTCCTACAGGCAAGGTTGAATTAGGCGTCAGCGAGCTGGAGATATTGAACCCGTCTCTCACGCCTCCTTTTGAACTGGATAACGCAGACGGGATTTCAGAAGAGGTGAGGTTAAAATACAGATATATTGACCTGAGAAGGCCGGATGTTCAGAAAAAACTCATATTGCGGCACAGGATAATAAAATCGATGAGGGATTTTCTGGATAAAAAAGATTTTATAGAAGTAGAAACCCCGGTGCTTACAAAATCTACGCCTGAAGGCGCCAGGGATTTTCTGGTCCCGTCCAGGCTGGATCACGGCAAGTTTTTCGCGCTCCCGCAGTCTCCTCAGTTATTCAAGCAGTTATTGATGGTGTCAGGCCTCGAGAGATATTTTCAGATAGCCAAGTGTTTCAGGGACGAAGACCTGCGTTCAGACAGACAGCCCGAATTTACCCAGCTTGACATGGAGGTTTCTTTTACGGACGAAGAAGAGATATTCGCGATAATAGAAAAACTGCTTTTTTATGTATTTAAAGAGACGATGGGCCTGGAACTGAAGACCCCTTTTCCAAGGATGTCATATAAAGAAACGATGGAAAAATACAATTCAGACAAGCCTGACATAAGAGAAAATAAGACCGGATTCCAATTTTTATGGGTCACGAGTTTTCCGTTGTTTAAATATAACGAAGAAGAGAAAAAATGGGATATGGAGCATCACCCGTTTACGTATCCTCTGGTGGAAGACATAGATTTAATGGAAAAAGAACCGGCCAGGGTAAGGTCCAGGGCTTATGACCTTGTTATAAACGGCGTTGAAATAGCCTCAGGCAGTATAAGGATTCACAAAAGAGAATTGCAGGAAAAGATATTTAAGCGTATAGGTTTGAGTATGGAAGAGGCGAAGGAGCGTTTCGGATTTTTACTGGAGGCGTTTGAATATGGCGCGCCTCCACACGGAGGCATCGCGCTTGGCCTGGACAGGCTTATAGCGTTGATGGCAGGCTCGGATACAATAAGAGATGTGATAGCTTTTCCAAAGACGCAAAAGGCGGCCTGCCCATTGACAGAAGCGCCATCGTCAGTAGATGAAAAGCAACTGAAGGAGCTGGGAATTAAATTAGAAAAGGATAATACAAAAAGTAATTTGTAGTTCTCGACCGGGCTTGCAAGTATGGCATTGATGCCTGCTCGAACAGTATTATGGGGTCTTCCAAATATTCTTCGAACGGTCATGAGATTATATTATGAAAGCAGAGTCGAGAAGTCCTAAAACTAGGAGGGTTTATGAAGAACGTAATTTTGTGCTGTATTTTACTTGGGATGTTTTTCATGTCAGGCTGCGTGATAAGGAGTTATACCACAGAGATGGACAGGGTTGATCAGGAGATAAGCGGCAATAGAGGGGTTATAATGGGGACTCCGCCCGCGGTTAGCGAGACAGAGCAGGTAAGAAAGACAAGAACGATTTATAACATAGAAGTAGAGCTTCCTTCAGGATACAGGACCTATCAAGAGGCGGAGGATAAAGAACTATACGGAAACAGGGGATATATAAAAGGCAGTGTTTCCCCTGAAAAAGAAGTCTATGTGACCGGCAGCGGAGAGGGGCAGGCGTCGTCTGTCAGGTTCGGACCGGGCATGGGTTCTTCAAATATGCCGCAGATAGTTTATAGCGAGCCTTCCGGCGATACTGGAATTAATCCTTCGGCGGAATATTACGTTGTTCAGAAAGGCGATACGCTTCAAAAGATATCTATGAAGTTTTTCGGGACTACGCAGAAATGGGGAAAAATATATAATGCGAATAAGCATGTCCTCAAAACGCCGGACAGGATACGCCCGGGCCAGAAATTAGTTATACCGAAGTAGCGTTTGCCTGAAATATGAAGAAAAATCTGAGTAAAAAACAGAAGTTCGATAAAATTCCCGATAAAATAGCCCATGCCTTGATAGCGTTTGTCACATGCGTGATCCTCGTGGTGATAGCGGAGCGGGGCACAGGTTTTTTAAAGGCTGAATTCCACGAAGGCGATATAATGCTTAAATCAATATATGCGCCTTTTGATTTTAAAATAAAGGGCGATATAGATTATAAAGTTACCGAAGCCGCCAAAAAAAAGGCGATGGATTCCGTGACGCCTGTTTACAGCATAGACGCCTCCGCCAAAGAGGCTGTTTTAAACAAGGTTAACGCGTTTTTTAATTCGCTGCAGGCCCTGAAACAGGGCGAAAATATAGAGAATAACTTATCCGGCATCAAAGAAACCGCGGCGCCTTACAACATACCCCTCCCGATTGTAAGCAGTATCCTGGACCTAAAGGGGCATCAGGAATTTTTAGCCGAGGCAATTAAAATAATAGAGTATATCTTAGATGCAGGGGCCATTTCTGCGTCTGAATTAGCCAGACTTAACAATGACCTTGTAAAGACAGTAACGTTGATAGATAAATCCAAAAACGCGGAACGGACAATTGCCATAGAAGAACTCTGGGCATCTTCGGATATAAGAAAAAAAGCGGATTCTATCCCGGGCATTCTAAGAGACAGGAAAGAAAAATCCCTGCTGATAGATTTTATAAATGCGGTATTGGCCCCTAATGTAAAATATCAGGAAGAAGAAACAACCTTAAGAAAACAGGCCGCGGCCGCAAAGATCAAACCTACTTACAATATGATAGATGTTAAAAAGAATGAGCTGATACTTAATAAAGGAGAGCGGATATCTAAAGGCCAGATGGAAAAACTTGACGCGATTGAACAGCGCGAACCGTATTCGCTTAAAATAACGGCTTTCTTCGGTATAGCTCTGCTTATAGCGTTGTTTATGGTGCTCCTTGTCCTTTATATTGAATTCTATGAGCCTGATTTAATAGCAGGCAATAAAGAACTAATCCTTTTGGCTTCAATATGCATTCTCATGATACTCGCGGCAAAGCTTATTGTGGTATCTCCGTGGCCCAGCAATTTGATTCCTGTGTCAGCCGCTTCAATGCTTATAGCATTGCTTTTGAATAACAGGCTCGCGATAATAACCACGTGTTTTTTGAGCATAATTATAGGCATGATTTCAGGGGGGAGGTTAGATATAGCCGGGGTATCAATAGCGGGCGGCATGATAGGCATATTCGCCGTAAGGAATGTCAGGCGGAGATCTCAGCTCATATCGGCGGGTTTTGCGGCTGGGCTCGCGAACATGGCATATTTTATAGGAGTAGGGCTTATAAATTCCCTGGATTTTAATGTCTATATGACGGAGGCGTTTATAGGCTTTGCGAACGGAATTATGGCGGCTATAATAGTTACCGGAGTTTTGCCTATTTTCGAAACAGCGTCAAAGACTATTACTGATATAAGCCTTCTGGAGATAGCTGATTTAAATCACCCCATCCTGAAAGAAATGGTCATAAAAGCGCCGGGCACGTATCACCACAGCCTTGTTGTCGGGAATCTCGCGGAGGCGGCGTGCGAGGCAATAGGGGCAAACGCGCTCCTGGCGCGCGTGAGCGCGTATTTTCACGATATAGGTAAAATAGAAAAGGCAGAGTACTTCAGCGAAAATCAGACAGGGGGCTCCATGCACGATAAGCTTTCCCCCACCATGAGCAGTCTTATAATCACGAACCACGTTAAAAACGGAGTTGAGCTTGCCCGGAGATATGGCCTGAATAAAAGGATTGTGGATATAATAATGCAGCACCACGGTACGGGCCTTGTTTTTTATTTCTTCAAGAGGGCCCTTGAGAAAACAGGGGACGATGACGTGTTTGAAGAGGGATTCAGGTATCCGGGGCCGAAGCCGCAGACAAGAGAAGCCGCGTGCGTGCTTCTGGCTGATTCTGTAGAGGCTGCCTCGCGCACGCTGGACGACCCCACGCCTTCCAGCATACAAGGCCTTGTCAAAAAAATTATAAATAATAAATTTATAGACGCCCAGCTGGACGAATGTGAATTAGCGCTGAAAGACCTTGAAAAGATAGCGGAGATTTTTACGCATATCCTGACAGGCATATACCATAGCCGCGTGGAATATCCGGAAGATACCGGAAAGAAGAAATAGGAGTAGCGGAGCGCAGCTCCGCGTAACACTATGAAAATAGACATACAGAATTTACAGAGCGTAGCGAAGGTTAATAAAAATAAGGTGATAGAGTGCGCGGGCTATGTATTGAAAGCCATGGGCGAGAGCGATGCTGAATTGAGCCTTGTGCTCGTGAATGACATGCATATCAGGAACCTGAACTGGAAATACAGGAGAAACGATTCCGCCACGGACGTTTTGGCGTTTCCGATGCGCGATTCCAGGAGGCTTTCCGGAGTCATACTCGGAGACGTGGTGATATCCGTGGAAACCGCGAAGAGGGAAGCAAAGAAAAGAAAAAAAGCCCTGCAGGATGAACTGGATCTTTACTTTGTGCACGGCATATTGCATTTACTAGGTTACGATGACGAGAAAATCAGAAAAAGAAAAAAGATGAAACAGAAGGAAAAAGAATTAATGGAAGGCTTATGCAAAAGCAGAGTTTAGCGGAAAGTTTCAATGCGGCAATAGAAGGTTTTGTGTATGTATTTAAGAGCCAGCGTAACATGAGGCTTCATTTTTTAATGGGGCTTTTTGCTTTTCTCCTCGGTATAATCCTGAATTTTGGTTACATCGAATTAATGATATTGTGCCTTACGATAGCCTTTGTCCTTTTTGCGGAGATGTTCAATACGGCCATTGAATACACGGTGGATTTGGTGACGAGCAAGGAATATCATCCTCTCGCGAGGATAGTAAAGGACATAGGAGCCGGAGCGGTTTTATTGAGCGCGATGACTGCCGCGATAATAGGATATATCTTATTTGCCTCCAGAGCAGGTATCAGGATAGAAGATAATATCATGAAGATAAGAGGATCCAGCTGGCACATAACTTTTATAATATTTATTATTATTCTGGTTATAGTGGTTTTGAGCAAATTATTTTTAAATAAAGGCACGCCTTTAAGAGGCGGCATGCCGAGCGGACACAGCGCGATAGCGTTTTCAATATGGGCCGTGATATCTCTTCTTTATCCTAACGGCCTGGTGATTTTTCTTGTGTTTATCCTGGCGTTTCTTGTGGCCAGAAGCAGGATCAGCGGCCAGATTCACACCCTCGCCGAGGTTTTTATAGGCGCTATGGTGGGAGTCCTGGTGGCAGTATTAGTGTTTCAAATTTTGAGGATATAACATGCGGCATAAAATAAGGACGAATTTTTTCGCGGGACTGCTGTTACTAATTCCCATAATTTTGACTTTCTGGGTGCTGTATTTTATCATAAGCAAGCTCAATTTCTTATTATTAGAGCCTATAATGAAAATATTCCAGATATGGCTGCCTGACAGGGCATCCGTAGAATTCTTTACGAAAGCCGCGATATTTTTTATTTTGCTGGCGTTATTGACGCTGACAGGCCTTGCCGCGAGGATTATACTGATTAGAAACATATTCGGTTTCGGAGAAAGTCTTTTGTTTAAGATACCGATGATCAGCACAATCTACAAAGGCCTGAAAGAGATGTCATCAGCTTTTTTATCTAATCAGAAATCTATTTTTAAAAAGGTTGTTTTGGTGCAATACCCTAAAAACGGGGTTTATGCCATAGGATTTATTACTTCGGAAGCGCAAGGCGAGGTTCAGACGAAGACAAAGGAAAATGTCGTAAATGTTTTTGTGCCCACTACGCCGAATCCCACTTCCGGCATGCTGGTGCTTGTGCCGCGAAAGGACATTATTATGTTGGATATGTCTGTGGCGGACGGAATGAAAATGATTATCTCAGGCGGAGCGGTTACGCCAAAAGCAGATTATGGCAATACAGAAAACAGAAGCGATACTTTTAAAAAAGAAGGACTTCAGGGAAACTAGTTTTATCCTTACTTTTTTTACGAAAGATTTCGGAAAGGTCGACGGCATTATAAAAGGCGCGAGGGGCTTAAGGCCTAGAAACGACGCGAACCCGATATTTTTCAGCCTGGACCAGATAGTTTTTTATGAAAAGAAAAAGGGAGGCATCTCTATAATATCGCAGTGCGAAACCCAGGAAGTATTCCTGAATATATTAAAGGAGTGGGGCCGGGCTTCCTCGGCGTATTACATGCTGGAACTGGTGGACGTATTTACCGAACCCGGAGAAAGATTGGAAGAGGTATTTGAAAGCCTCCTGAATAGTTTTAAATTTTTTGATAGCGGCAAGGAAGCGGAAAGCATAACCAGGCTTTTTGAAATAAAATTATTAATGGCCCTTGGTTTCTGGCCGGGCGCGGAATATTTCAAGTTGACCAAAGGAGCCATGTTGAGCGCCGCGCATCTGGAAAAAGAGCCGTGGAAAACCGCCTCTAATATGAAATTGACAAAAGATGTGAATGCCGAGATAAAGGCAGTCACCGGCAAGATAATAGAGGAAAATTTAGACAGGCCGTTAAAAACTCTAAAAATATTCAAATCCTAATCTTAACCTTGCTCATAAGTTTACACTTTGACAATGTCAAAGTCAGACTGTGTCATAATGTAGTCGCCTGATTTATCAGGCACAAAATAGGTTGCCCAATCCCTCGACTTCGCTCGGGACAGGTAAATTGGGCAGCTACAATATATTGTGTATTATAATTCAGCAGAGAGGATTACGATACAGTCTGAGTGTAAACTTAGAGAGGGAGAAGCATGAAAAAATTGACATTCCAGGAAGTTATTGAGAAGCTGAATAAGTTCTGGTCAGACAGGGGCTGTCTTATTGTTGAGCCGCTGGATACAGAGGTCGGCGCAGGCACGTTTCATCCCGCCACGTTTTTCAAATCGTTCGGGAAAGACCCGTGGCGTGCCGCGTATGTCCAGCCTTCAAGGCGGCCTTGCGACGGCAGATATGCGGATAATCCTTTGAGGCTTCAGCATTATTATCAATACCAGGTGATTATAAAACCGACAGTGCCCGAGATAAGAAAGATCTATCTGGACAGCCTTAAATTTCTGGGAGTTGATATAAAGGCTCATGAAGTGAGATTTGTGGAAGACGATTGGGAATCGCCTACGCTGGGCGCGTCAGGCCTTGGCTGGGAGGTGTGGCTCGATAGCCTGGAGATTACGCAGTTTACGTATTTCCAGCAGGTGGCAGGTATAGAATTGGATCTTGTGCCGTGCGAAATAACCTACGGCCTTGAGCGGATATGTATGTTTATCCAGGAAAAATTCAATTTATTTGACCTGGAGTGGCATAACGGCGTGGCTTACGGGGATATCCACAGGCGGCAGGAAATAGAATATTCAAAGTATAATTTTGAAGAAGCCGATATAGAGATATACGCGAAGATGTTTGAATATTTTGAAAAAGAAGCGAATAGATTGGCGGACAAAGGGCTTGTATATCCCGCGTATAGTTTTGTCCTTAGGGCGTCACACGCGTTTAACGTGCTGGACGCAAGAGGCGCGGTAAGCCAGAACGAGAGGCCGCGTTATATCGCGAGGGTCCGCGGCCTTGCCAAGCGCTGCGCCGAACTCTACCTGGACAATAAGCCGTAAGTTGACACTCTGACATTGTCAGAGTGTCAACTTACAAAGGTAATTATGTAATTATGAAAGATTTTTTGCTGGAGATTAATGTTGAAGAACTGCCCGCGGGTTATGTAAGGCCTGCCCTGGATAAGCTGAAAAACGCGTTTATTGAAAGGCTTAAAGCAGAGCGCATGGCGCATGGGGATATCACCGTATTCGGGACAGCCGCTGTTCTCATTTGCCGCGTCAAAGACATGTCATTGAAACAGGAAGAGCTTTCCCGGGAGATAAGCGGCCCTCCAAAAAGAATAGCGTTTGACGAAAATAATAAACCTACGCCTCAGGCTATAGGATTCGCAAAGAACCAGGGGTCGGACGTAAAGGATTTAAAGATAAAACAAACGCCAAAAGGCGAATATGTATTTGTCGTCAGGAAAATAAAATCAAGGCCTGCGAAGGAAGTCCTGCAGGATATCGTGCCTGATATCATAAAATCAATAAGTTTTCCAAAGACCATGAAGTGGGACGATTCAGGCGCCAGATTCGGCCGGCCCATAGAATCTATCCTGGCCTTACTGGGCAGGGAAAATATAAATATTAAAATCGGTAACGCGCCGGCCAGGCTTGTCAAGGCCGCGTCAGTAGAGGCGTATCTTAAAAAACTGGAAAAATCGTATATCCTGGATCAGGATAAAAGAAAATCAGAGATAGAAAAAATGATCAGCGCGGCTCAAAAAAAGCTTGGGCTGGATGAATATACTGACGAGAACCTGCTTGAGGAGACTACTTTCCTGGTAAAATCTCCGGTAATCTTGGCAGGGGATTTTGACAAGAGATTTCTTGCGGTCCCGAAAGACGTCCTTGCTGCCAGCATGTCAAAGTATCAGAGGATATTCCCTCTTTTCAAAAATGGCAGGCTCGTTAATAAATTTATCGCCATAATCGACGGAAAGGGCCGGGACACAGGAAAGATGAAGAAGGTTTACGCTAATATCTTAGAAGCCAGGCTCAAGGACAGCCTGTTCTTTTATGACGAAGATACCAGGAAGCCGTTTTCAGACCTGACGCCGAAATTAAAAGACTTGATTTTTCATAAGGATTTAGGTAACATGTTCGAAAAAATTCAAAGGCTTGAAGAACTTTCATCGTTTATCTCCGATAGATTGAGCGTAAGCGCTGTTGGGAAAGAGGACATTAAAAGAGCGGCGTATCTATGCAAGACAGACCTTGTTACCCAGATGGTGGGCGAGTTCCCCAGCCTCCAGGGCGTAATGGGCATGGAGTACAGCCTTAAAAGCAAAGAAAAAGAATCCGTAGCGATAGCCATAAAAGAGCACTATCTTCCAAAAGGCATGGACGGCCATCTTCCTGAGACAACGGAAGGCGCGATACTTGCGATAAGCGACAGGATTGATAACATAGTCGGCCTTTTGGGGAGCGGTATAGAGCCGAAAGGAAGTTTTGATCCGTTTGGAATCAGAAGAAATTCCCAGGGCCTGATTCAGATTATAAAACATAAAGGATTTAGGATAGATTTAAGCGGTTTGATTCACGAGGCAATAAGGTTATACAATACTCAGGAACAGTGCAGGGGGCGGCCGCGGCCGCCCACTGCAATATCTCAGGAAGAATTAGAAAAAAAGGTGGTTAATTACATAAAGGAAAGACTTGAATTTTTGACGCCGGATACCATGCCCAGTGAATTAAAACAGGCAGTCCTTAAATCAGACTGCAATGATATAGTGGGCGTATTTAAAAGAGTAAAGGCGCTCTCAGGGATAAGCTCCGAGAAATATTTTTTAAGAACAGCCAAGGTCTGCGAGAGGACATCTAATATTTTAAAAGGCGCCAAAGGCGAAAAGCTCGGCGCTGTAAATGAGGCCCTTTTAAAGGAGGCCTTGGAAAAAGATGTGTGGAAGGCGTACACAGCCAACAGCCGGGCAATAGAAAATTTAATAAAGGAAGAGAAATACGAAGAGGCTACCAGGGTTTACGGAGACGTGTTTTTCGAAGCCCTGCATAAGTTTTTTGACAAAGTGTTTGTGAACGCGGAAGACAGCTCTCTCCGCGAAAACAGGCTTGCGATGATGCAGGCTATTAATAAACTATACACTCTTGATGTGGCGGATCTGGCTTTATTACCACAAATAATTATTAGGTAATCGCGGAACTACGCGGAAGCTGTTCCTCACTTTGTTCGGAACGGACGCGGAAAAACGCTGAAGTTAGAGTTTAGTTTCAGCGTAGTTCTGTGTCAGTTGCGAGTGAAACGAGCAACTGCTTCCGCGTGGTTCAGCGATACTAGAAAGGGGTCTTTTAAAGATGAACAAAATGGTTTACTTCTTTGGCGGCGGGAAAGCGGACGGAAACGAAAGTATGAAAAATCTCCTGGGAGGCAAGGGCGCTAACCTTGCGGAAATGGCAGGGCATAAGGATTTAAAACTGCCTGTCCCTCCCGGATTTACGATCACTACAGAGATATGCGCTTACTATTATGAGAATAAAGGAAAATATCCCAAGGGGCTCAGGGAAGACGTAGAGAAAAATCTGGCAAAGGTCGAGAAGATAATGAATAAAGGATTCGGCGATGCCGGCAACCCTTTGCTTGTTTCTGTGCGTTCAGGCGCCCGTAAATCCATGCCGGGCATGATGGAGACGGTTTTAAACGTAGGCCTTACGGAGAAAACAATCCCGGGCCTTATAAGAGAGACAGGGAACGAGAGATTTGTTTATGACGCGTACAGGCGCCTTATAATGATGTATTCCGATGTCGTGATGGAAAAGGCGGCGGGTATTGAGCCTGAGGCTGACATGGGGATACGCAAACAGCTCGAAAGAATAATGGACAGCGTGAAGCATAAAAAAGGCGTGAAGAATGACACTGACCTGAATGGCGAGGATTTGAAAAAACTTTGCGCGGAATTTAAAAAGAAAATAAAAGAGGTACTTAAAAAAGATTTCCCGGATGCCCCTTACGAACAGTTATGGGGCGGCATAGGCGCTGTATTCGCGTCATGGAACGGCAAACGTGCCATTTCTTACAGAAGGATTGAAAACATCCCTGATGGATGGGGCACCGCGGTAAGCGTGCAGGCAATGGTTTTCGGGAACATGGGCAATGATTCCGCCACGGGCGTCGCGTTTACCCGGAATCCTGGCAACGGAGAAAACGGTTTTTACGGCGAGTATCTTGTGAACGCGCAGGGCGAAGACGTTGTAGCCGGCATAAGGACGCCCGCCCCGATAAACGAGTATTCTACAAGCGAGCACAATAAAGAGCTTGTAATGCTTGAAAAATTCATGCCCGCGATTTATAAGGAAATCTGCGACATAAGAAAAAGGCTGGAGAAACATTATAAAGACATGCAGGACATTGAATTTACCATTGAGAAAGGTAAGCTATTCATGCTTCAGTGCCGTTCAGGAAAAAGAAACGGCCCTGCTGCTGTAAGAATG
>Ga0210017_1004687_pt1 | contig 11143 bp, 10 predicted proteins | sample CryGeyCG2014_020_FD_183966 | JGI IMG/M metagenome (GOLD analysis project Ga0210017, IMG submission 183966) | Groundwater microbial communities from aquifer - Crystal Geyser CG08_land_8/20/14_0.20 (SPAdes) (version 2) | ecosystem: Environmental > Aquatic > Deep subsurface > Groundwater | place... | reverse complement strand
AGTTTGCTAAGTACGGAGCCGTTATCTACGACCAGCGTATTCTTTCTTGGAAGGGGCTTGAAAAAGTGTCTATTCTCACTTTGAATGGTAGACAAGTTATCCCTATTGTTTTGGGAGAATACCAACAAGCCAAACTTGTGTATCCTCGAAGGGGACAGGTTGATCTTCTGTATCAAAACGGCAACTTTTACCTTAGACCGATTGTAGATGTGCCTGAAACGCCTGAAAAGGTAAACAAGGATTTTCTTGGCATTGACATGGGTGTAATCAATCTTGCCGTTGATAGTCAAGGTGAAACTTACTCTGGAAAGGAGGTGGACAATAAAAGAGTAAAGATTGATAAATTGAAATCTGCTTTGCAAAAGAAAGGCACAAAATCCGCTAAAAGACACCTTAAAAGGTTGTCTGGCGAGGAAAGCAGGTTTAGAAAAGATATTAATCATTGTCTAAGCAAGAAGATTGTTGAAAAGTGTCAAAGGCACTCTTTGTCGCTCGCCATTGAAGATTTGGCAGGGATAAGACAAAGAGCAACCGTTAGAAAAGCACAGCGAAGGCAACATTCTTCTTGGGCCTTTAACCAGTTGAGAAGGTTTTTGGGATACAAAGCTAAACTTGCGGGTGTTATTCTTAAAGTTGTTGACCCGCATTATACCTCTCAAAGATGTTCTAATTGTGGTTATGTTTTTAAACATAATCGTAAAAATCAATCTAACTTTACTTGTCGGTCTTGCGGTTTTTCCGCTAACGCTGACCTGAACGGAGCAATTAACATTGCTCACCTCGCAACCGCCAACTTGCGAATCGTAACCCCACAGGGGAGTTACAAGCCACTTAGTCTTTAGCTAAGTGGTAGTTGACAAATTAGATGACTATTTACCCTCAAGGATTTTTTCGGAAACAATCAATTTATCCGTTTTTTGGTCCAAATCGAGAATTTTAACTTCTATTTTCCGGCCGACAAACTTATTCAAATGTTCCAATATTTTTTCTTTATCGCCGCCCTCAACTTTGGGATAATTTTCGGCCGATAACTGGGAAACGGGCAGAAAGCCAACTAAGCTATTTGACCTGATGATTAGGCCGCCGCGGTTAGCTTCAATGATCTTAACAGTGATTGGCTGATTGGACCTCTTTTTTTCTTTTATCTCCAGCCATGATTTTTCCAAACCGGCTTCTCTTAAAGAAAGCTCGACATAGCCATCGTCGTTTTCCGTTTCTAGAACTAAGGCGGTAATAGTTTGGCCAAGGGCTAATTCTCTGAGCGCTTCCTTGTTTTCTTTTAATTCGCCGCCGTAGACAATACCAGTGCCCAAGGGGCCTAGATCGAGAATAATAGCGCTTTTGCTTATTTTAATAATCTTTCCTTCAATTAAATCGCCCGCTTGAGGCAAAGAAGGGGCTTGTCTTTCTTGAGCGATTAAATCTTTCATTAATTCTGATTTTCCTTTAGTCATATTGTGTAAAGTATAACCTAAAACTATTGGCTTGGCAAGAGAAAAATATTGTGATAGAATATAGGCAAGGAATGATGGACAAAGGACAACGAATAATTTTATTGTTCGTTGTTCGTTGTTTGCTTTTTATTATTTTATGACTATTTCTTGGTACGGCCACTCTTGTTTCAAGATTACTAATCAAGGCGGTCGCTTAACTATTATAACCGACCCCTTTGATAAAAGCATTGGACTAAACCCGCCGCGGGGCAACGCCGATATTGTGACTATTTCTCATGACCATTATGACCATAACAATGTTCAAGCCATCAGCGGCCATCCTTTTGTCGTTGACGGACCCGGCGAATATGAAATCAAAGAGGTCAAAATTATTGGCTGTCTTAGTTATCACGACAAGAAACAAGGGCAAGAAAAAGGCCTCAATACCATTTATCTGATGGAGGTAGATAAAATTAGAATTTGCCATCTGGGCGATCTTGGCCAGGAACGGTTAACCGAAAAACAATTAGAAGCCGTCGGCCAGGTGGATATTTTGATTATTCCGGTTGGCGGCGCCTATACTATTGGCCCGGCCGAAGCGGTTAAAGTAGTCGAACAGACAGAACCCCATCTGATTATTCCGATGCATTACAAACTGCCCGGTTTAAAAATTAAGTTAGCCGGTCTAGCCGATTTTTTAAAAGAAATGGGCCTGGACAAAAAAATGGCCGTAGATAAATTAACTCTCAAGAAAAAAGATTTAATCGGCAAAGAAATGGAAGTGGTTGTTTTTAAATATTAAACAAAACCGTGTCTTTGAGTAAATTTTTAGAAAAAATACAAAATAAACCGCGCTATATCCGTTTCCAAATTTTATGCTTGACCGTTTTCGCTTGTATGTTTTTGATTGTCTCTCTTTGGGTCGTTTCCTTAAAACATTCTTTGCCAGGCACGGCTGAAAAAACCAACCAGTCCATAGGAAAAATTAAAGAAGAAATTGGGAAAGAGACGCCTTCTTTAAAAGAAATTTTCCAGGCCAGTATCGGCGTATTTTTTGAAAAAAATAGTTTGCTTGAAGAAGAAACAGTTTCAGGGGAGAGCCAACCGGAGCCGGCTCAAAAAGATGAAGATATTTTTGAAAAAAGAACAATTAAACCGGCTAAATTACCCCTAAGTGATTAAATCAGCGAATAGTGAATAAATAGCTCAATTAAGATATTATTTACTGTTCGCTGTTCTTTGTTGTTTAATTCATGGAAATAGGTTACATCAAAAAAAGAGCCATAACCGAAGAGATGGAAGAGTCCTATTTGGACTATGCCATGAGCGTGATTGTTTCGCGGGCTTTGCCCGATGTCCGCGACGGGCTTAAACCGGTTCATCGGAGGATTTTGTACGCGATGTGGGAAGATGGTTTACGGCATGATGCTAAATTTAGAAAATCAGCAACGGTAGTGGGTTCTTGTCTTGGCCGTTACCATCCCCATGGTGATGTAGCTGTTTATGATGCTATGGTTAGAATGGCTCAAGATTTCTCTTTAAGATACCCATTGATTAAAGGTCAAGGAAATTTTGGTTGTTTTACTAAAGATACGAAAGTTAGATTGACCGACGGAAGAAATCTTGATTTTGGGGAACTCATCAAAGAATCTAAGAAAGGAAAGAGAAATTGGACTTTTTCTTTTAATCCGAAAAGTAAAGAGATAGAAATCGCTGAAATTAAAAATCCTCGGTTGACTCGGAAAAAAGAGAAAATAATTGAGGTAACTTTAGACAATGGAGAAAAAATCAAATCTACTTTAGACCATCGTTTCATGTTGAGAAACGGTTCTTATAAAGCGGCAAAAGACTTAAAACCAAATGATTCTTTGATGCCAGCTTATTTCACTAAAAGAAAAGTCAGGGAAGCTTCTAATCGGTATTTGTCGATACTTCAACCATTTACAGGCCATTATGAATTTGTTCATAAACTTGCTGATGAATATAACAATCGTTCTGGATATACTAAGAAGATTTTTAAATCTTTCGTTTTACATCACAAAGACTTTAATCGGCAGAATAATTCTCCTGATAATATAGAACGATTAACATGGGAACAGCATCATAAAATACATCTCCGACAGGCTAAAAATTTATGGAAAGAAAGAGGGGATGAATTTAGAGAAAAACACAGAACATTGTTAATAAAGGCACTTTCTTCGCCAATTATTCGAAAAAAGATGTCAGCGAGTGCTAAAAGACTTTGGCAAGACCCTGAATATCGGGCCAAATACCCTGATAATCATTTTAGCCAAATGGCTAAAAAATTATGGCAAGATTCAAAGTTTTTGGAATTTCATAGAGACAAGACTAGACAACAGTGGCAAGATAAAGAATTTAGAAACAAATTTATAAAAGGAGTTGTCTCGGCTAATAAACGCCGCCTAAAAGAGAATCCTGAACTCATGAAAGAATTGACAGAAAAGGCGAAGATTTCTTTACATAGAAACTGGCAGAATCCTTCTTATAAGGAAAAAGTAATAAAGAGTAAAATCTTAGGATTTGTTTATTCTCTTTTAAAAAAATACCCAAAAATTACCTCCGAAGTTTATGAAAAAGAAAGATATAATAATTGTTTCCCGAGGGTCGAAAATGTTTTGAATTATTTTGATAATTTTTCAGAAGTCGTCAAAGAAGCTAAGAGATATAATCATAAGGTAATTAAGATAAAAATTCTCCGAAATAAAGAAGACGTTTATGATTTAACTATTGAACTATGGCATAATTTTCTTTTAGATGCCGAAGTTTTTGTTCATAATTCTTTAGATAATGATCCTGCAGCTGCCTCTAGATACACAGAAGCAAAAATGACCAAAATAGCCGAGGAAATGCTTTTTGACATTGATAAATCAACGGTTGATTGGGCTGATAATTATGACGGAACAAGGCAGGAACCGGTGGTTCTGCCGGCTAAATTGCCTCAATTGCTTTTGAACGGAGTTATGGGGATTGCCGTGGGCATGGCCACCAATATCCCGCCCCATAATTTAGCTGAAATCATTGACGGAGTTATTTATCTGATTGAACACCCACAAGCAACCGTTAAAGACCTTTTCCAATTTATTAAAGGCCCTGATTTTCCGACCGGCGGTTCTATCTATGACCGACAGGGATTAATTCAGGCCTATAGCACCGGTCGGGGGCCAATTGTTATGCGGGCCAAAACGGAAATTGTTGAAAAGTCCGCCAAAGGCGAACCGGCCTCATCGGGGAGAACCGGTCAGTTCCAGATTTTAATTACGGAAATGACTTACGGAGTCAATAAGGCCAATCTAATCGCCAAAATTGCCGAATTGGTCAAAAACAAAAGAATTCCGGACATTAGAGATATTCGTGATGAATCAGACAAGGAAGGTGTCCGGGTAGTCATCGAATTAAAAAGCGATGCCCAGCCGCAAAAGATTCTTAATCGGCTGTATAAATTAACCGATTTACAAAAGACTTTTCATTTGAATATGCTCGCCTTGGTCAACGGTTTGCAGCCGCAAGTTTTATCCCTAAAAGGACTTTTGGAAGAATTCATTAAACACCGCCGGCAGGTTATTACCCGACGCAGCCAATTTGAGTTGAAGCAGGCTCAAGAAAGAGCCCATATTTTAATCGGCTTGAGCAAGGCCCTTAATCAAATTGACGCGGTTATTGAAACAATTAAAAAATCAGAAACGAAAGAAACGGCTCATCAGAATTTAATCAAGAAATTTAAACTAACCGACCGTCAGGCAACAGCTATTCTGGAAATGAAATTGCAGACTTTGGCCGGACTGGAACAGAAAAAAATAAAGGCAGAATTAAAAGAGAAACAAGAATTGATTAAAGAATTAGAAATATTGTTAAAAAGCCCTAAAAAGATTTTAGCTTTAGTCAAAAAGGAGTTAAAGGAAATAAAGGAGAAATACGCTGACGAGAGAAGAACAAAAGTTTATAGCCGGCCACTCGGCCAATTAACCGAGGAAGAGTTAGTCCCTCAGGAAGATTGCGTCATTATTCTGACTCAAGGCGGCTATATTAAAAGAGTTAATCCGCAATCTTATCGGGCTCAAAGAAGAGGCGGCCGGGGTATTCTCGGCATCACGCCGCGCGAAGAAGACGCCGTCGGCTATTTCCTGCCTGCTTCTACTCATGATAATGTTTTGTTTTTTACTAATCGCGGCCGAGTTTTCCAGGCCAAGGCCTATGAAATTTCCGAAACGCATAGGACGGCCCGCGGCCAGGCTATTGTTAATATCTTGCAGTTAGCCGCCCAAGAACGGGTTACGGCGGTGGTCACTATCAAGCCGGATGAAAACAATAGCCAACCCTTTAAGTATTTGGTTATGGCCACAGAAAATGGTATAATAAAAAGAACCAAGATAGAGGAGTTCGGACATGTCCGACGGAATGGTCTGACGGCGATTAATTTGAAGAAAGAAGACAGTTTGAAATGGGTTAAACTCACTTCCGGACAAAACCAGGTTATTTTAATCACCGCCCAGGGGCAGAGTATTCGTTTTAAAGAAACAGAGGTCAGACCAATGGGGCGAACGGCTACCGGCGTTAAGGGGCTCAATTTGAGAAAAGGGGACAAGCTCATTGGCATGCAGATAGTTGCTCTGGACAATCAAGAGAATGAGAGCCAAATTAAATTATTGGTTATTACCGAAAACGGCTTTGGCAAAAGGACTGATTTGCGGTATTATAAAATACAGAAGCGAGGCGGCTTGGGGATTAAGACAGCCCGCTTGACGACGAAAACCGGTCAAATTGTCGCCGGTCAGATTTTAAGGCCGGAGCAAGAAAATCTAATTGCTATTTCTCAAAAAGGACACGTCATTAAAACTAAGCTTAAAGATATTCCTTCTTTGGGTCGGACGACTCAAGGAGTCAAGTTAATGAGGTTAGTCCAAGGAGACAAAGTTGCTTCAATAGCTTGCATTTAATATGGACAAAGGCACAGGCGGATTTCTCCAGCCAGAGAAAGTCTTAGACCAATTGGCTCTCCGCGATGATATGCAGATAGCCGATTTTGGCTGTGGACACGGTTATTTCAGCCTCCCTTTGGCCAAAAAAGTTAGCCAGGGAAAAGTTTATGCCCTGGATGTTCTAAAAGAAGCTCTCCAATCAGTCAGAAGCCGGGCTGAAATAGAAAAAGTTTCCAACATTGAAACAATCCGTGTTAATCTGGAAATAGCTGGCGGCTCTAAACTAACCGACCAAGCGATTGATTTAGTTGTTTTGGCTAATATTTTATTCCAATCGCAAAAAAAAGAGGAAATTTTAAAAGAAGCCCGGCGAGTCTTAAAAGAAAATGGCCATTTGGTTGTTGTTGATTGGCTGGCCGGTTCTCTTTTGGCGCCCAAGGAAGGTTGGTTTATTTCCAAAGAAGAAATTAACCAATTAGCCGAAAGCCAAGGTCTGACTTTGGTTAAAGAATTAGTCATGGACGATCAGCATTATGGGATGGTCTTTAGGAGATAGGTTCGGGAACCATATGTCTAAAATCAAAACAACTACTCTCTATACGCTTATTCTCCCGGTTATTTTTCTTGGTTTAGCGGCTGCTTTTCCCGGCTGTAAAGAACCGATAGCCAAAGAAGTAGAATTAGAGTTTTGGGGCGTTTTTGACGATTCGGATGTTTTTAAACCGTTGATTGAAGAATTCAACCAAGTTTTTCCCAAAACAAAAATTAAATATTACAAAAAAACTTACCAGACCTATGAAAAAGATTTATTGGAAGCGATGGCCGGCGACCGCGGTCCGGATGTTTTGATGCTCCATCATACTTGGCTGCCTCGTTATGAAGAGAAGATTTGGGCCGCTCCTTCAGATTTGATTACTCTTAAAGAACTGAAAGAGAATTTTGTTGATGTTGTTTATGACGATTTTGTCTCTGACGGTTATGTCTCTGCCTTGCCCTTAAGCGTTGATAGTTTGGCCCTTTTCTATAACAAAGACATTTTTAACTCTGCCGGCATTCCCCAACCGCCAGCCAGCTGGGAAGAATTTTTGGTTGATGTAGAGAAACTGACTATCAAAGACGAACGGGATAATATTATTCGGGCCGGAGCGACTTTAGGAACAGCCCGCAATATTAATCGGTCAACCGATATCTTGTCTCTTTTAATGCTTCAATCGGGCGCTCAAATGGTTAATCAGGAAAAAACAGCCGCCGCCTTTGACAAATCCGTGACGCTTAACGGCCAGAGTTTTTATCCCGGCCAACGAGCTTTGGAATTTTATACCGATTTTGCCAACCCGACAAAATCAGCCTATACTTGGAATACCCGAATGGATTATTCTCTGGACGCTTTTGTTCAGGGGAAAGCGGCGATGATGTTTAATTATGCTTATCAAATCCCAGACATTCGGGCCAAGTCAGCTTATTTAAATTTCGCTATCGCTCCGATGCCCCAAATTGAGGCAACCGCCAAAAAAGTTAATTACGCTAATTATTGGGGCTTAGCCGTTTCTCGTAATTGCCAGAATTATGAACAAGCTTGGCAGTTTATTGTTTGGTTGGCCAAAAAAGAAAACGCCCAGAAATATTTGGAATTGGCCGAAAAACCGGCCGCTCGACGCGATCTAGTTACTTGGCAGAAAAACGAACCTGACCTGGGAATTTTTGCCGAGCAATCTTTGACGGCCTATTCTTGGTATCAGGTGGATAACTTAGCCATTGAACAATACCTGGCCAATATGATAGAATCAGTCATATTGGGGCAGGCGACAATTAAAGAAGCGGTTAATCGGGCGGCTAACCAAGTGACTCTCTTGATGAAGTGATATGAAATCCTTTCAGAAAATTTTAATTGGTTCTTTGCTTTTATTGGGATTATTTGCCGCTAATCTATCTTATGCCGGTTTTGTTACCGAGCCAATTGTGCCTTGCGGACGAGAGGGCAAACCGGATTGTAATCTTTGCCATTTATGGCACTTAGCCAGCAATATTATCAATTTTATCAGTTTTAACTTGGCTATTCCGGCGGCTGTTCTTCTGTTCGTCGCGGCCGGCGTAATTTTTATCATTTCCGGCGGCAGCGAGGAAAGAGTCAATCTGGCCAGAAGTATTTTCACTAATACGGTTATCGGCTTAGTCATTATTTTTTGCAGCTGGATGTTAATTGACACTTTAGCTAAAACATTAGCTAATGTCACTACTGAAGGGGGAATAATTATTTACTTTTGGAACGAATTTCCCGGTTGTCAATAAAATATGTTTAAGAAAACTTCAAAAAAAATTTCTCTAACACTTATTCTGGTTTTGAGTTTGTTAATAATTTGTTGCCCTTTAATTAAAGTTGAGGCAGATGCGCCACCGCCTGGAGAAATAGAAAACCCGCTTGAGGCAGAAAGTTTTACCGAGCTTTTTGTCGGTATTGCCAATTGGCTAGCTGGCATCGTTGGCTTAGTCGCTGTTTTAATGGTGGTCATCGGCGGTTTTCAGTATATGGTCTCTGGCGGCAACGAGGAAAAAGTAAAAAAAGCCCGTCAAACTATCCAGTGGTCTTTAATCGGTTTAGGAATTGCTCTGGGCTCTTGGGGTTTGTTAAACGCTTTATTGGAAATTTTAGGCGTCGAATAATTAAAAACATTTATCTTTTAAAGAAAGGGGATGAAATTTAGTGAAAATTATTAAGAAGAATTTGTCAATCGGTTTATTAGGATTAATTGTTTTTGCTTGTCTGTTTAACGTGGCTTTTGCTTTTAACCCGCCAACCGGCATAAATCTTCCCACTACTGAGTTTAAGACAATATTAACCAATGCGCTTAATTGGTTGATTGGCATTGTGGCTTTAGTTGCTGCTTTTGTTATCGTCATTGCGGGAGTTATATGGGCGACGGCTGGCGGTGACGAAGAAAAACAGGGGAAAGCGAGAAAAATGCTTTTGGCCGGAGTAATCGGCCTAGCAATTTCTATAGCCGCATATGCTATAGTCAAAGTAGTTACTGACTTGTTCACGTAATAAATAAACCTAGAGTTTTTATTCGGATTTGTGTTAAAATAGAAAAGCCAGGAAAGCAGTTTTTGCTTTGCCTGGCTTTTGGTTTTTTAACTAGGAACGGCGAGTAATTATTCGTACCTGAACTGTAATGGCTTTTCCCCCGGAAGCCATTAGTTCTACTTTACCGTTTCCAGTAGCCGGACCCGATGTACAAATTCTTCTTTTTCTGGTCCAGGAGGGGATATTGTGGTTGACGAAAGTGAGCGGCTCCGGCGGTGAATTAAGCTGTTGAAGCTGGATTCGTTCTCCCTTTCGATAAGATAACTCCAGATTCTTTGTATCTCGGTCAATCATTCCTCCATCTGCCGGCAACTTGAAGATTCCGGAAAGACGACGGGACTTTTCAACTTGAGCTTCGGCTTTTGGCCGTTCTATAAGCTTGTCAATGCGGTCTCGCAAGCTTTCTTCCTCCCTTTTGAATTTTTCAACGTCGGCAGCTGTCCCCGGTCGAAGAATTTTACCGTCTTCTATGCCGTAGCCCGGCGAATAATAGACTTTTTCTTCGCTATCAGATACCCAAATTTGGGTTTTGCCTGTCTGATGGTCAAAGAAAGGATAGGGATTTTGATACATGATATAGGCAATGACTAATGGGCCGGTGAGAGAAACAATCAGAAACCCTCTCATCATTTTTCCTTTTTCCGGCCAGATTGGAGAAACAAGAAAATAGAGGATGCCAGCTATCGGTAGTTGAAAAGCTGTTACTATCATTAAGGTATGATAATAAGAAAATCCTATATTTTTCATCAGTTTTGGCACTAACCATCCGTAAGAAAGATAGAAAAAAGGGGAATAGGCCAGGCCGATTAACAAGACGGTTTGAGATATTTTCCTGAATAAATCTATTCCCCAAAGAACCTTGGCTTGTTCGGCAAACCGCTTCCAGATGGCGAAAGCTATGCCTAAGATTATTGCTCCAATGACCAAGGGCCAAAGCAGCTTGACTAATGGCATAACATCTGCCAGGGATTTAATTAGGAACCAACCTATGGAGAGGATTATTCCGAAGGCAATTAAAAGAATATTTAGTAGCCCTATCTTCTTTGGTCTTTTTTCTTCCAATGCCCCTATTCCCTCTGATTTCTTGATTTCTTCTAAGTTCATTAGGCCTCACCTCCTTTTGTCTCTGTTTTGCTCATTTCCAAAATTTTACCAACAATCTTGTCGCCTATAGTCCCGGCAGCCATAGCAATAGCGGCTGGATAATTATCCTTAAGGGGCTCAGCAAGCGCTTCGGCTTTCTTTTTGTCAACTTCAGCTTCAGCTCCGCCTATCTCCTTTATTTTAGCCGCTTTGCTTTCAATTTGCTCTTTGAAGTCAGCTATTTCCACACCGGTAACTTCGTATCCATCAGAGCCGAGTTCTCCTTCTCTATTGGCCTCAATCTTTATTGTGTCTTCTACAACACCTCTTTCCTTCAATAGTTTTTCGAAAAGCATTTCTCCTATTTTTCCCTTTATCTTGCTTAAGGTCACATTTTTTATCCGACTTTTAACTGTCTCTACAGGCAGGGTAATAGCTTTTTTGGGGTCAGTCATTCTGTAGTAGATAGCGCCTCTTAAGGCAATTTCCTTTTTGGCTTGGGTGTACATTTCTTCCGTAAAGATAATTTCCTGAGTAGCGAAGGTCCTTACTTCGATTTCCCAGACAAAGGGTAGGCCTAAATGCCAGCCGGGGTTTAGCCTGCCTTT
>Ga0210017_1004680_pt1 | contig 11149 bp, 12 predicted proteins | sample CryGeyCG2014_020_FD_183966 | JGI IMG/M metagenome (GOLD analysis project Ga0210017, IMG submission 183966) | Groundwater microbial communities from aquifer - Crystal Geyser CG08_land_8/20/14_0.20 (SPAdes) (version 2) | ecosystem: Environmental > Aquatic > Deep subsurface > Groundwater | place... | reverse complement strand
TTACGCAACAGAACATATTATATAAAATATTTAACAAAGAAAACAAATAAATAGTAGCTCTCTTAGAAAATATTATATGCAAATAAAACTTTTTGGAGCAGCCAAGACAGTAACAGGCTCATGCTACAGCTTGGTTACAGGAAAAGACAAAATTCTTGTTGACTGCGGGATTTTTCAGGGAAGCAAGAAAGAGACGACCTTAAACTATTGCAAATTTGGATTTAATCCAGAGAATTATTCAGCACTTCTTTTGACACATGCGCATCTTGACCACTGCGGCAGGATTCCAAAACTTGTGAAAGCTGGCTTTAGAGGCAGGATTTACTGTACATCAGCAACAAAGGATTTAGCCAATATTATAATGCTGGATTCTGCAAAAATAAACAAAAAAGATGTTGAATTAGAGAACAAGAGAAGGCAAAGATTAGGCCAGCCACCAAGAGAACCAATGTACACTGAAAAAGATGTTGAAAATGCAATGAAATTATTTAAAGTGATTGAATATAACAAGATTATTCAGATTTCTAAGAATATTAGTGCAATATTTTATGATGCAGGCCATATCCTTGGCTCAAGCTCTATTCAGGTTGAGGTAGCTGAAAAAGGCAATAAAAAAATTGCTGTTTTCTCAGGAGATCTTGGCCAGGAGAACACACCAATAATCAAGAGCCTGGAATATATTAAAGAGGCAGACTATGTATTTGTTGAGTCAACATATGGTGATAGGATACACCCTCCAATAGCTGAAAGAAAACAGGAGCTTCTCAATATAATACATGAAACCTATAATAATAACGGAAAGATTCTTATTCCTGCATTTGCAGTTGAGAGAACACAAGAGCTTCTCTATGATATCAATGAACTGGTTGAGAAAAACCTAATTCCTAAAATAAATGTTTATGTTGATACTCCTATGGGCATAAGAGTAACAGAGGTTTTCAAAAGGCACCCTGAATGCTATAATAAAAAAATACTAGAGCTTCTTAAATCAGGAGACAACCCCTTTTCTTTTCCTGGATTAAAATACACACATACTGTAAAAGAGTCAATTAAGCTCAATAACTTACATGAGCCATGCATAATCATTGCTGGCAGCGGCATGTGTACTGGCGGAAGGATAAAGCAGCATATAAAGCATCATATATGGAATAAAAGAAACACAATTCTGTTTGTTGGCTATCAGGCAAGGGGCACACTCGGCTATTACATAAAAAGAGGAGAAAAAAGAATAAGACTCTTAGGCACAGAGGTTGCTGTCAAGGCAAAAATTGAGTCAATTGAAAGCTTCTCAGCCCATGCAGATTATAAAGGTTTGCTTAACTGGCTTAGGCATTTTTCTCCAAAACCAAAAAAAATATTTATTATGCATGGCGAAGAGCAGGCCATGATACCTTTCTCAAAAAGAATTGAAAAGCTTGGCCTAAAAACAAGGATTCCTGATATGGAAGAAGAAATTATTCTTTAATAATTTTTTTTATTTCTTCCTGCAAGCTTCTCTTTATCATTGAGTCATGGCTTGCAACAACCTGCGCAGCAATATATGAGGCAATCTTTCCAGAGGTTTTGACATCAAAGCCGTGTGAGATTCCATAGAGAAAGCCTCCAGAATAAGCATCTCCTGCTCCGGTTGTGTTTAATGTATTTACCTTAAAGCCTTTTATTTTGTGAAGGCCATCATCATCCATAACAAGGCTGCCTTTTTCTCCAATCTTGACTATTGCTATCTTACAGAATCTTTTTATTTCCTTAACTGCCTCAATTGGTTTTTTGCCAGTCAGCATTTCAGCTTCATCCTCATTTGCAAAGACAATATCAGCATAGTCCTTGATAATCATATTTATTTTATACCTGTGCCTTTCTATGAGTACCGGGTCTGCAAGGTCAATTGAAATTAAAATATTATTTTTTTTTGCATGCTCCATTGCATGCAGCACTGCCTCTCTCTGTTTCTCACCATCAAGCTGATATGCCTCAATATGAAGTATTTTTGAGTTGCTTATATCCTCAAGGTTGATATGCTCCTTGGTTAAATTCATTCCTGCCCCCAAATAGGTTGCCATTGTCCTTTCAGCATCAGGAGTCACCATAATAACAGATGTGCCCTGAATTTCATCGCATGATTTGAGGTTAATGGTAACTCCTAGCTCCTCAATTAGCTTGCGATATGTATTACCATAATTATCATTGCCTATCATTCCAATAAAAAGTGATTTTCCTCCAAGGCTGCATACGCTTGCAAGGGTGTTTGAAACACTTCCTCCTGCAGAATCCTTTACAGAGATAATATCAAGCATTGAGAGCAGCTTCCTGCTCTGCTCAGAGTTTATGAGGTTCATACTTGCCCTTCTTAGTCCAGTGTTTAATATAAACTCTTCATTTACTTCTATAACCTTGTCAAGAAGAGGATATCCAATACCTATAACATCATATTTCATCTCTACCCCAAATAAAAACCGCCGGGACTGGGACTTTCACCAGCTTTTGCAACCAATTTTATTCTTGGCATGATTTTAATCCAAAGCTCACATTTTTGCGAGCGTTAGCGAGCGAGAGGGACTTTTTTGCAAAGCAAAAAATGTCGCTCATGCGTGCCAGCTTAGCAAGAAGCTGTTTTGAACCCAGATATCCTTTCGGAAATTGGCTGTTTTGGGCGAAACCAAAGCCTCAGCAACGAAGTTGCTCGCCGCTCAAGGCCAACGCAATGCCAGATTATGCGATCCCGGCTTGATAATTTAGAACTTCTCTTAAATTTAAATAACTTTTGCTTTACTGCTCTTGCATTTCAGGAGGAAGCAGGATAGGTATTCCCTTTTTTATAGGGTAGATAGCATTACACTTTGTGCAGACTAACCTACTATTATCTTTATTGTACTTAAGTTTAGATTTGCATACAGGGCATGCCAATATTTCAAATAATTCTTTTGGAATTACATCTTTCATTTAAATCACGCTAACTAAATTAATTTATTTCTTTTAAACTTTTCGCAATGTTTTAAAGACAATTTAACAGCCAAAAAAACAAATTATTTTTAAATCTTTCTTTAAAAACAGAAAGTTTTATATACAACTTCTTATTCTTATTTATAAAAGTTTGGTTTAAAAATTATTTTAACTTCAAGGTATTAAATTTTGGGGGTGTTCATTATGCCTAGTTATATAAAAAAATGTCCTGAATGTGGAAGCATAAACCTATTTTGGAACAAGGATAAGGGGGAAATAATTTGCCGGGACTGCGGTCTTGTTATAGAAGATAAGATGGTTGATTTTACACAGGAATGGCATAACTTTGATAGTGACTCGTCTGAAAAGAGAAGAAGAGCTGGCGCTCCAATGACCTACACCCAGTTTGATCAGGGTTTGGGTACAGATATTGGAAGAAAAGCAGATTTAAGCCTTCTAACAACAAAAAACAGAAACAAATTCTTCAGATTGAGAAAATGGCAGTACAGGATTTCAACTGCTATTGAGAGAAACCTTAAGCTTGCACTTGCAGAGCTGAAAAGGGTTGCTTCTTATCTTAAATTACCTGGTTCTGTTGAAGAGGAAGCAGCAAGGGTTTATACTATGGCTGTCCAGAAAGGTCTTGTAAGAGGCCGTTCAATGGAATCAGTTGTTGCAGGAGCACTTTATGCTGCATGCAGAAGACATGAGGTTCCAAGGACATTGGATGAACTGTCTGAAGCAAGTGGAATTGAGAAAAAGGAGATTGGAAGAACATACAGGTTTGTAACAAGAGAACTTGGTATAACAATCTTTCCAAGCAATCCTTCTGATTATATAGCAAGATTTTCCTCAGCTTTAAAGCTTTCTGCAGAGACTCAGTCAAATGCAATTGAAATACTTGAACAGGCCCAAAAAGCAGAGCTGACCTCTGGAAGGGGCCCAACTGGGATTGCAGCAGCATCATTATATGTTTCTGCATTGCTGCATGGGGAAAAAAGAACCCAAAGAGAGGTAGCTGATGTTGCAGGTGTCACAGAGGTTACTATAAGAAATAGGTATAAAGAGCTGCTTGACAAGCTTAAGCTTGAGAAGGAAATAAAGAGATTAAAGAAGAAAAAGGGCTAAAATCTGAACAGGATTTTTTCAAAATTTATTATTTTCTTGTTTTTTATTTTAATACCCTCTTTTTTTAACAGTTCTGTTTTCTTTTTTGTGCCTTTAGAATAACCACCAATAAATCCATTTGAGTTAACAACCCTGTGGCAGGGTATTATTATTAGCCTCTTGTTTTTATGCAAGGCAGTTCCTACAGCCCTGTAAGCCCTTGTTTTTAATTTTCCAGCTATTAATTTATATGTTGTTACCCTGCCCTTTGGAATCTTCCTTGTCAGTTTTAGAACCTTTTCCTTGAATTGCATTTTAGATCTTATAAAATCATAGGGCGAATACTCACAGATTCAATAAAAATCGAAGATTTTTAAGTGCCAGAAATCTACGATTTCTGAGCATATCTGTGGGATGAAGCCCGTTTCCTCTTTCCTGTAATTGTGCAAGAGGCAACATCATGTAAAAGACAGTATTGCCTGCTTGCTTTCATCCATCTTTGGTAATTGCTTTAATTGTGTGCATATAATCGCTCTAAACTTGATTATCCCAACAACTGAAACAAAAGAGCTTACCTCAAGTCTCTCAGCAAGAGCAAAGTCTTCCTTGTGTGCCTTAATAACAACAAAATTGTATTTGTTATCATCTTTCTGAACAATCAGCTTTAATGCTTCCTTTCTTAGTCTTTCCCTTTTTAATGAGCTTTCCTTTAACTCTAACACGGCTTTTGAATTCCTTTATCTTTTTTTCTTTGTGATCTAATTCTGAAATTGTGTTAATGAGTGTCTTGTCTATCTGATTTTTCATCTTCCATTTTATATTTTGAACCTATATAGCCACCTGACTTTGTCCTGTGGGACAATATCTACTAGGGCATCATCTAGTTTTTTATTGCTTGCGGCGCCCGCAACAACACTTTCACCCAATACCGCAAAATATCCTTTGATTCCATTTGTTTTAAGATTTTTCTTTATTGCTCTTGCAGAATGCCTTGCCAATTCTTGATGATATATTGCTTCCAACTCTTTTGATTTAGTTTTCAATGAGTTAATCTTTTTCCAGTATCTTTCTATACTGCCTTCTGATGCCATATAAAATCGCAGCATTTCCTCATCTGAAATTGATTTTTGTTCAGGGGATGTATTTAGAGAGCATATAATGCCATATTTCTGGATAGCCTCATCTACTTCCAACTTCATGCTTTTTCTAATTCCCCCTCCAAAGTGTATATTATAAGGCATGAATATTCCCTCATAGGTTATTTTTTCCTTAAAGGGGAGCAAAACAATTCTCATAAGGATTGGAGCATGGCTGCCAAACATCTCTTCAAAAGAGTCTGAAATTCCTAAGATGCCATAAGCCTTTTTTTCCTTTTCATTATAGAAAACAGAATAATCTTTAGTATGTTTAACAAGAAAAAACTCTCCTTGCTTAAATTTTTTCCATGATAAAATGATATCTAGCTCTTCTTTATTAAAATTTTCAGGGTTATCTTTGGCAAAATCATCAAATACATAGGGATTCTTATACATTTTATCCCGAAGGGGAACTGTCTCTTCAATATCCCTTCTAAAAAACTCTTCTTTTGTAGAGACATTTTTAATTATATTGAATCTCTTGTTTGCATAATACAGTAAAGCATGCATTAATTTATAAAATAATTTCACATCCTCTTCTGACAGTTTGCTCATTTTAATGTTTTTAAGATTTTATTTAGATTTGATTTTGTCTGCTCTTTCTTATAGGTTTTTGCAAGATTTATTATCTTATCCTTGTTGAGCTTAATGCCTTTCTGCTTTAACAAGGCCTCTGTGCCTTTAGACATAAGGAACTGGCAGAACTGGGTTATATTTTTTGGCTTTTGCGTTTTTCTACATCTCTCAAAATCAATTAAAACAGACTTTTTATCAATTATAATATGTTTCAATGGATGGTGCATCTCCTCCTTGTCAACCTTTAAGCTGTCCATAACATAAAGCTGGTTAAAAACATTTTTTATTGTTTTGATTACACATTCTTTATTGTTCTTTTCAATAAAATCAAGGATAAAATCTCCTTCAATAAATTCATAAACAAAATATTCCCTGCCTGAGAAAAGCAGTTTAGGTCCAATATTATGCTTGTTTAATATTTTAATCCACTTAATCTCATTTGCAATCCTTGCCTTTGCCTTGCTTTTTGGATTTTTTGTTTTTATAACAATTTTTTTCTTTTTTAGGCTGGCCTTGTAAAGAAGACCGCGGTGGCCTCTTGCAAACTTTTTTATATTCTTTAATCCTTTCTTTTCCAGTATTTTCAACAGTCCGGATTTCTTTATCAAATAAATAAAAAGGGTTTCAAAAAACAATTTTTTTTCATCTACTTTTCTGAATTCAAAACAATAATCCTGCAATAATTCATCAATTTTATCCTTTTTTGTCAGCGAGCTGAATACAATAAGAATCCGGCCATTTTCTTTTAGATACTTACTAGCTTGAGAAAAAAACCTTTCGAGAATTTCATGGCCCTTTATCCCGCCGTAAATGCTTTTGTCATGTATTCCTTTATCCTGAGGCAAATATGGCGGGTTGAGAATAATCAAATCAAACAAAACCTTTTTTTCAAAGAACTTATGTATTTTTTTATCCTTTAATTTTTCTAAAAAAATATTTTTAAATTGTTTTTTTGCTTCTGTTTTTTCAAATAAATCAAACAGATTGCTTTTGAAAATATAAATATTTTTTATATTCTGCTTAAATGCATTTTCTCTTGCTAGTTTGATTGCATCTCTGCTTATATCAACCCCAATTACTAACTTAGCTTTTTCTGAGGCTGCTATTGCCTGTATTCCAGAGCCTGTTCCAACATCCAGTACAAAACCATTGGAATAATTCTTTACATGCCCTGCCAGCAGAAAAGAATCCTCCATTGGCTCATAAACCTCAAACATAATAAAAATAAATAAGAATTAGTTATTAAATCTTTTGTAAACAAAAAGAAAAATTAAATAAAAAAATTTATCTTCTTTTCTTTCTTCTTGCAGGCTTCTTTTTCTTTGCTTTCTTGGCCTTTTTCTTCTTTCTTCTGTGTCCACCGCGAGCCATCTTTGCTCTTGAGACATCTCCGCTCTTGTCAATAAAGTAGAGGTATCCTTTTGCTTTCTTAACTCCTGCTTTTGCTACTTTTTCCTGTCTCTTCCTGCCTTTCTTTCTTCCGCCCCTAGCCATCTCTACTCTTGAGACATCTCCGTTTCTGTCAACAAAGTATAGATATCCTGCTTTTTTCTTGACACCTACTTTTGCTACTTTCTCTGCCATTTTTGACCTCCTTTTTGTTTTAGAATATTCCCCCAAAAATAAATCAAGGGTAATTTATTTATTGACGAGCTAGTATTTAAACTTTGCTATTTTTTATCTCAGTTTATTGACGAAAAAACAAGAAATTAGTATACTGATTTAGTTATTTATTGCTTTCTTTTGAGGTTTTCATCGACTGCATTGAAGTATTCTCTAACCCTGTTTACCAAGGAAGGCATTAAAAATCCATTGAGCCTTTCCTCAAATATCTCACCCATGCTTAAAAATTCTGTAATCCTATAAAGGTTATTTGTTTTTTCAACTATAAACAAGTCCTTTAATCTTCTTAGCTGCCTTCTTATGTTTGATGATGCTATTCCTATAAGAGGCAACTTATGTTTTTTTCTTGCCTGAACAACTTTATCTTTAATCTCTTCTGAGGTTAGTTTCTTTTTTTGTTTTTTTGCATTTAATAGAACATAGAGAACATCTACAATTATATCACGGGAATCTCCTGGCTGCAAAAGGCCTATGCTCAGGCATAACTTTCTGATAATCTCTCTTCTTGTTTGCTTGTGCGGCCTTTCATAGCGCCTTAATGTAATCTCTGAAAGGGGTATATCTTTTGATATTTTTTTCATGATTAAATAATTTGATAATAACCTTATATTTATAACTTTTGTTTACAAAATCCAAGAATTTATTTTAGTATGTGGTTGCATTTCAGGCAGATATGTGTTTTAAGTTTTTCATCAAACCTTGTGTTTATACCATAATCTAACACAGTCCCGCAATTCGGGCACTTTGGTTCTAAAAATTCCATAGATTCAAATAGATTAAGATTTTCCAACCAGGATCCCCACAGCTAAACCATAGGAATATCACTATATAAATCTTTCGAAATCCATTTTAAAAAAACATAAGGTTTAAATGCAATAACCTTTTAACCTTTAGAATATGGGGAATAATAAACCTACTGGAAAACTTGAACATCCTATAAGCTTAAGTTATATAGACATAGAAAAAGGATTCCAGCTAAATATACAGTCTATTGAAGAAATATTTGAGCATATAAGTCCTGAATTTGAACTAATAGAAACATATAAAAAAGGAAGTAATTGTGTGGGAGGGATATATGCAAACAGGGAAGCACTGGATAAATATAATCTCTTAAAATAAATAAATATTAAATTCTAACAAAATTTGGATAATATCTACATGAACCCCTGTCTCCTAAATCGCTGAAAAAAGGCAAATTAGGATATTGTTTTAGATGTTCCATTTTATTGTTAACTATAAGGTCAACCTCTCCTGTAAAAATACCATTTTTTTGTTTGAAATGGTTTGCAATGATACCAACTATCCTAATCTTATAATTATCATACAACTCTTTTTCAATTCCGTACGACTCCAACGTATCTTTTATAAGATAAGAATCATTTTTGCTTAATATTGTTAATCTTTTTTCCCCTCTTAGATGCTCTTCTATCCCTGAAAGGTCCCTTAATTTGGCATATTTCATAATTTCTTCTTTGACAACAGAATATGGAAGACCGTTCAAGACAGACAACATATTTTTAAATTGTTCTTTATTGTCCTTACCTAATAATTCATATAATCCATACAAAATCCAATTCTTATACAATCTTATTTTTTTAGATAAATCATGCTCTGAACCCTTAATTAAAGTTTCGCAGAAACTATGTTTTGATATTATTGTTCCATCCCAATCAATAATCCCCCCCGGATTTAATTTTTTCTCGAGTGTCATTTTAATCACTTGAAATATATATCAAGCCTGCTTTGGTCAATGCCTTTTACCAAGAAATCTTTTTCAAAGCCCAGAACCTCAAATATCTTTTCAACAGAGGGAATAATCTGGTTATTTATGTAATAATCTGGGTCATAATCCTCCTTGCTTATCTCTTCTGGAAGCTTGGCCCTATCCCTTATTTTTTCTTTGTCCTTCCCCTTTGTTATGACATATTCTATAAGCGAGCCAGGACCAACAGAAATACCCCTATCCATCATCATTTGGGCTACTGCAACATGCGGCCCAATTGAATCATATTCACTTACTGCTTTTTGCAGTTGAGTATGTATAACAACCTTTTCAATAGGAATCTTTCTGTCTTTAAGATCCGTGATAATGCCTTTTACATAGTTGAATGCCTTTTTTGGATCCCCTTGCTTTAATATTATGTTTAAAACCTCTCTTTGTGTTTCCTTTGCAATAAATGACCAGTTCCTCCTTATTGTTTCAAAACCCTTTATTTTTATCTGGCCATCCTCTGAAAGCAGGGCATATTTTTTCTTTGCACCATATACCCCCTCTTTTACTGATACAAAAATTCCTCTTGGATAAAATCCCTCATACTCAAGCTCCATCAGGCCAGGAAGATTGGCATTAATTGACTCAATAAATTTCTTTGTATCATTTTTTATTTTTCCATCTAACAATAAGAATATGGAATCTGTATCAGAATACAAAACCTTAAAACCTGTTTTTTGCGCACTATCAATAACCTCTTTTATATAATACCTTCCATAGGCTGTTATGCTCCTTGCACATTCTATTGAGTACCAGCGAGCTCCAAAAAATCCCATATAGCCATACATTGAATTCCCAATTGTTTTTAATGCATACTGCCTTGCATTAAACAGCTTAAGCTTTTTATTATCAATGCCCTTCATAATCTCTTTGATTCTCATCCTTCTTGTTATAATTCCCTCCAAAACTGTTGAAATAAATCCTTTTTTCTTTGAGCAAAACCAGTATTTATCCAATCCAGGAACATGTTTTTCATCTTCACAGCATTTGCAGTTAAATGTGTCTGGTGATATATTATGAGAGGTTATTATGCTTGGATACAGGCTCCTGAAATCAAAGATAGTTATGTCCTTGTATAAGCCTGGCGTAGGCTTGAAAACAAAAGCTCCGGTATAGGTTTGCTGCCTTCTTCTTTTTATCTGATCATGGGTTGGCTTGTTTGGAACAATCTCATTGAGGTTTTTTGCCTGCTTTATTAAATACCCTTCATCCAGTTGAGAGAAGCTCATCCTGCTTACATCAGCTATTGGAAGCCCAACTATCTTAACAAGCTCAACAATATTAGGCATGATTTCATTGCAGAGCATAAATGTTAGTTTTGAATCCTGCAGGTTATAATCACAGAATTTACCAAGGTGCTGTTGTTTTTTATCCCATGTATAAGCGAGATCCTCAAGATTTATATCTCCTTTTTTCTCACCCAGTATCTCTTCTGCAACAGAGCCAAGTGAATAGCTATCTGTTTCAAATGTTGTGCCCATGATCCTTTTTATAAATTTAAATATATCCAGATGAGCAATTCCTGTAATTTTTGTAGTTGTAATTCCTTTCTTGCTAACTGTTATTGAGCTATAATCAAGGCCAATGTCAAGATTTATTTTGTATTTTCTTGCCCTTGCTTCAATGTATGGAAAATCAAAGCCATCAGAAAAATAACCAGTTATAATGTCCGGCTTGTAAGATTCTATTACATCCTTAAATCTGTTTAGCAGCTCCAGCTCACTGCCAACAAACTCTATATAATTTTTATTTGTCTTAAATTGTTTCCATGTGATTACTTTTTTTAATTTATCACCATAAAAACTTACCATCACTATTGGATTTTTTTCTTCATCAATAACCCTGCCTAATGGGTTGTATGTTTCTATGTCAAATGCAAGGATATTTGGGTTTTCTATTACCTCATCACCAAGCTGCTCTATTTTATCTGATTTCATAACAGAAACCCTTGATTTCTTGTTTATAAACTCGCCAGAGGCTTTACATAATGTCAATG
>Ga0210017_1004678_pt1 | contig 11150 bp, 14 predicted proteins | sample CryGeyCG2014_020_FD_183966 | JGI IMG/M metagenome (GOLD analysis project Ga0210017, IMG submission 183966) | Groundwater microbial communities from aquifer - Crystal Geyser CG08_land_8/20/14_0.20 (SPAdes) (version 2) | ecosystem: Environmental > Aquatic > Deep subsurface > Groundwater | place... | reverse complement strand
TTCCACATCACCGATATCCTTCGCGGTGACCACCTTGAGCTCCGCGTTGGTGGTGGCTGACATCATAGCTGTGGGGGAGGGCGTTCCCATCCGCACTTTGACCGTGGCCGCCTGACCTGGACCAATATCCCCTATTTCTTTCCTCAGGGCCAAGAAACTGTTTTTGACCTCCTCCATCGTGTCGTACTCTTTTTCCCTCCAGTCCTCTGGCATCTGCTGGGTGAGGTAAACGCACATCGCCATCGTGACGAGGCCTATGACTAGAACGAGGCCAACGATGGCCGAGACCCCCCGCTGATCCCCAATAAGCCAGCTCATGATCCCAATTCAACCAATGGCTCAAAACCTAAAAATCTGCCGATATCAGGAGGTCGGTAAATGAAACTCGAACTGCCAATACAATTCGCCCACATCGCGGGGTGTTGTAACTGCTACAAAAACTATCAAACCGAGCGTAGAATTGAGGAAGAACTAAAGCGACTGTACATATTTAGCTGTTCATCGTTTAGTGAATATATTTCAGACGCACGCGGTATCGGCTGTTCATCTGTCACAGCTGTGACGTCGGCGTGTTATGAATGTCACACCTGTGACACCGCATGTCTTGTTATTTCTTTATAAACCACCACCGACTAAAGCAGCGGCGGGGGATATGACTTTATACCTGATTGTCTACGACATTCGAGAGCTCGATTGCGGGATGAGACAAATGGCCACTAACAAAACAGGAGAAAGACACCCTGCGCGAGATCTGCAAAGTAGGATTCAATGCCAACTACGATAAGATCAAACCCATTCGCCCGAAGATCTAATAATCAAGAATTCCATACCGTTGTCCCAGCTTGAAAAAAAGCTTATATGCATCTGTATGCACAATTAATACTGATATGTATGACGAGCGTCGTGATTCGAATCAGCCCCCAAACCCGCAAGCTCCTGAAGAGCGTGGCGACAAGAGAGAAAACGTATGATCAGATAATCCGAGAGGCAGTAGAGCTGTATGAGGCGTTGATGGCAGAGTTTCGAGAAATGCTTCACGACCCAGAATCCGAGTGGATGTCGCACGAGGATCTTCTCCATGAACTCGGTTTCACCGAGGAGGAAATCAAGCGCGAAAGGGAGCGGCTTGATTAAATATCACAAGTTCTTCAGGCGTCAGATAAGGAAACTTCCCCGCGAGGCACAGAGACGCGTTCTGGCGGCTATTGTCGAGTATCACGAGAGCGGGCGGGGCGATGTTCAAAAAGTGATGGACGAGTTAGAGCGGCTACGGATCGGAGAATACCGTGTGTTTCAAGGATGGATTGAAGGGGAGCTTCGAGTCGTCGGAGTCTTTCACCGCCGTTTCGAGTACGCTCGATACATCTTACGTGCAGCACTTGAGCGGCTAAGACATTTCAAAGAATAAAAAACGAGCGTGAGCCGGCGCCTCCGAAAAATCCGTGCCTTGGCTCCAACAATCGGTGTGGGAGTCGAGCAAACTTGGAGAGTTGAAGAGTCTAGCTGATTCGATCGGCTTGGCCGGTGGGAAAGCGTTGGTGCTGAAGAAACGAACCGTTCATTTGTCACACCTGTGACACCACGTCGAGCTAAATATTTACAAGCGACTTGGTTTTTGAAATTGTCGCGGGGCGTTCAGGGACTTTTTTTTCAAACTCAACCGGATTCCTTTTACGGAGATTCAAAGTGGGGCAACGGGAAGCAACCTCCCGGCGGCTCCCTGGTAGGTTAACAAGGTGGTGTTCAAATAAGCGCTGGTCCCGGCTGGCATGTTTCGCGTTTTTCGTAGTTGTGAGTGACATTCACAACTAACGATTTTGGATGGGGCCGCTCGCACGGCCATTTCACGCACCCGCCAGCCCCCAGTATTTCATAATGACACTATGAAATACAAAAAAACTCCGTGGCCCTGAGCGGCTAGAAAATTTTATTTGAACAGCACTGGTTAACAAAATCGTTAACTTTATAAGCGCCGCCGAGAGATGCAGTTCGGTGGCGAGATGAAACCGTACTTGAAACTGTGCACGGAGCTTCCCCAGCGCAAGTTTACATTAGCGGACGCACGGAAAACGCTGGGCGCCCAACCAGGTTCGACAAAGGTTATCCTCTCCAGGCTGAAGAGCGCCGGGCTGATCCTGCCGCTCGGCCGGGGCAGGTACCGCTTGATTGGGCAGGAAAATCTCGCGAAGCTCCAAGAGCTCAGGGCAAGGGACCCGAAGTTGTACCGGCTTGCACTAGAGGTGTATCGGGAGTACCCAGATTTGAAGGCGCTTGTGCTCTACGGCTCCAGAATCTCCGGCAGCGCAGACGCGTTCAGCGACTACGACGCGATGGTAATCACCGAGTCCCCCCGCAGCAGGGGTGAGAACAGGAAAACTGAGCGCGAGCTGGCGGAGAGGCTCGGGATCAAAGTTCACCTGACTGTCTACTCCGAAAAGGGTTTCGTGACATTCGCCATGACTGAACCTCACCTCAAATTTTGGCTGAACGAAGCCGTAGTGCTGGCCGAAGGCTGGCAGCTGGGATCTCTCCCTCCCACCGCAAAATGGGGGTACAAGGAGGCTTTGTACGTGGCGGAGGGTTACATCGACGTTGGCGACGAAAGCCAAGGGACTCGGAGAGCGACTTGCTATTTGACGGCTCTGAAGATAATCCTGATGGTCGAGCATGCTCTCAATCTCGACTACTACTATGAAAACGTGAGGAAAGAAATGGAGGATCTCGTCGGTAGAGGTCTCGTGATGGCGGTGAGGAGAAATCACCTTTCGCCAAAGGGAATAGGGAAGAAACAAATCGATAAACTGAGCAGAATCGTGCATAAAAAGCTCAGAAAAACGAGGGCCGATCTTGAGTCGATTGGTGAGAATGAATCTGACCTGCGCTGGAAGGAGTTGAGGGGATGAGCAGGAAGGGCGATATCAGAGAAATGGCGGGCTATGTGGGCAACTCCGCGGCGCACGTTGCCACCTACCACGAGGAGGCTGAAAAAGAAGTCGGAGTGTACATGGAGATTGTGTCAGGAATAGCGGAAAAGAGGACATGGAACGAGCGAGAGATCGAGGATTTCAAGGAAAGGGCGGTGCGGAGGGCGGACAGCGTGATAAAGGAGCGGATCAAGCGTGGAGATCTCAATGAGAAAGAGTTTGACGAAACCCTGGAGAGAGCCAGAGAATACATCGGGGAATTTGTGAAGGGAGAACTCAAGGCCAATCAAGACACCTGATTGCTATCTGATGCTGCCTTCCAGCTTGCTGGTTGAACTTCACGATTTGCACTCGCGCTGGTCGGTCATCAGCTGTAGAGGGCCGAGTTCTCCACCGTGTACGTGAAATCGCGGATTGTCTTGTCGGAATACAAGTCGTGGACAGATATCCTGACCTTATCGCCAATTCTTATGGTCGCGTCGTCGTGCCTCAGGATCCCAACCGCGATTTCTCCGAGTTCGAATCCGTTGGCCGGGTCGGAGAAGGTCCAGTTGTCCCAAGCCACGATGTTTTCCCACGAATTCTCCCCGATATGAGATCCGACGACGCGGAATTCGTCATCCGCCCTCTGGGGGATTCCGAGCTTGTCTCCCCCGATGTGAAAAAGCACGACCTTGATAGATTTGGTGGTGATAGATTCGGTGGGTAGGGGAGAAGCGTTCTCCAGCCTGACCATCAGATCCGTGTACCTTTCGGGCGTGACCGCACGCGAGACGACGACGTAAGCTATGGACGACATCGCTATGGCAATTATCGCTATCATCAGGACCTCTCCCACGATCTCGGAGACGCCCCGTTGGTCTGGCAACCGGGTTTGAGCTCTCACGATCCCCACCGTCCGATTTTGTCTTCCGATCTGGTTCCCCGCCGCTGGCGCCAAGCAAGCCAAACGCCGAGGGCCGCGGCCGCACAGCTCAGCGCGATGAGGAGCCAACCTGCCCCTGCCCACGGAGCACCCTGGGATGCAGCGCCCTGCTCAGATCCCTCACCGCCGGAGCCGTATGCAGTCTGCCCCTCCGTCCAGCGAACCGTATCCATCCCATCCCCGTATGTTCTAGGGCTCAGCCACGCGTTGGGGGTCGGCCAGTCCCAAGTCCCTCCCTGGCTGATGTAAGCGTCGCGCAGCGCCCGGTAGACGCCGTTGTAGGTCAGGCGGATGGTGTTGTCTGCGTCTTGCTTGGAGATGTCTGGGTCGCGGGTCTTCACCCAGTAGAACCACCGGTTGTCCACCTTATCGTCGAGGGACCAGTCATCGTACGGGTTAGTTTCCCTGATGTGTGCGGGCATCACGTACGCGAGGCTATACCCCGAGGTGTTGATGTCGCTGGTCGGTGATGTTGGTCCCCTGAAGTAATTGTTCAGGAACCACGTCAAGCTCCCGTTATCCGTAGGGCCGTAGTTCTCGGGCTTGAGAGGGTACCAGGCCGAGTCCGAGTCGGTGTATGCCTCGACCTGCTGGTGGTTGTAGTGAGAAGCGTGGAAGTACTCGTTCGCCATAAAGTACTTGCCGCTTTCGTAGTCGCCCCACAGGGGGGAGGCTGACCCTAGGGGCTCGATGTAGTCTTCGTAATATTGGCGGATACCCCAGTTGTGGGGCATGTACATCACATCACCTATGTAGTGCAGAACCACGCCTATACGGAAAATCGCGTTGTCGAAGTCACCGCTCGCCCAAGCGTCCCGAATCCTTATGAACTCGGAGTACGCGTTCTCAGCCATGTTGTACTGGTAAGTCCCCCATTCGCCGGTCACCTTGCGCCATTCGTCTGGGGAGAGAGATGCCGCATATATCGTGTCAGTGTCCACGTTTTCACGGACCCCCGCTGGGATTGACGGGCTATTCTTGAGCGCGTCGCTGATTGTTATGGCTTGGTCGTGGTGGACAGAGCTGCCCCACCCACCCGCTAGAGGGGCGAGCGCCGAGGTTAGCAGTAAAACCCCAAAGAGCAGAACCCCCCATCCCACCCGATGCAGTATTCTAGACACCGACCTGCACCTCCACATCGTAGGTCCTGTCGTAGTAGAAGATGTCGTTCACCCCCGCGTTCTCGACCCGCCCCCAGATGTAAAGGCGGATGTTCCGGTCGACGTAGAGCTTTGCCATGAACTCGACAACATTGCCAGACCAAACGCTGCTGCCGTAGTAATTCGCCCACCACTGGAGCCCCCCTTTGTTTTGGGTGACGTTCCATCGGAAGGTCAGGTCACGGAAGTAGTACTTCCACGGCCACTCGAAGCCACTGCGGACGGTGATCAGCACGTTCTCGCGGTTGGGATCGGGCTTGCCGTCGCCGTCGGTGTCCGTTGGCGCGATGCGGTAGTCTGTGTTCTCCCGCACGCTGACGATCAGCTTGGCGTCCGCGGAGGTCGTGACCCTGTCCCGGTTCACCACGCGGTACCTGTTGACGTAGACCGCTATGTTGTCGTGATACACGTCGTCGTCGAGCCTTTCACCCACCACGAGCCCCGGGTCGGAGATCATGAACCCGTATGCGAACCCGTACTGCTGCTGCAACAGCGCCCCCGACTCGAAGATGAAAGAGTGGCTCGGGAACTCGCGGTACTGGGTATCGAACCTCACGCTGCCGCCCTCGATGAACGCTCCCCAGTTGTCGTACACAGGCGGGCCGGGGAGGTTGCCATTCTCGTAGATCACGGTGAGGTGGGGCTTGAGATAGGGAGGATGACCTGTGACCTTGTCGTTGCGCTCGTCCTCGGGCACGTCAAGGGGACTGATCACGCGCAACCCGGTTCGCTCCTTCGAAGAAAAATTCGCCGTGCGATCCTGGCTCGAGTTCTCGTACCACGCCTTCAGGAGGATGCTCACGTTGTCCCCAGCCCTGAGTCTGTCGCGGACCCATGAGGTGACGTCCCAAGTGAACCAGACCTCGTTTTCTTTCACGCCGTGGTTGTCATCGTAGGGCCAGTCACCCGCCTTGATGGTGGGGCCGATCGTGAGGCTGCTCTGCCCGTTCCAAGTGAGACCATTCTCCAACCACGTTCCAGTCACTTCCCTGGCCTCGACCTTGATGGGGAGGTCGGGGAGGTAAAAGTTGTCACCATTCGGGTTCGTTGCCGGGTCGAAGGCGGGGTTTCCCCACGGCGCCCCCGTGAACTTGGTGATGTTCTCGCAGTACAGCTCGACCCATGCCTCGACCACGTCCTCAGCGTCTACGCCCGGGAGTTCCGCGGCGACGTTGAACTTGGTGTAGATGCGGCGGTTACGGGCAGCTCCCGCGAGTGTCTTGTACGACCTGACCGAAAGAACTTCGTAATTACCAAAATTCTGGGTCTGACTCGCCTCGTCGACGTACGTGTCTGCCACGGGCTGGAACCGCTTGACCCACCGGGCCGGGGTTACCTCCACCCTGCTTGAGGTGGGGGGGAGGGTGAAAATCGGCGTGGGTTCCGGGGACATCGGGATGTCGATGGTGCCGGAGTCGTGAGAAAAAATCATGCGCTGGAGTTCGATGAAGACGCTCCGCACGGCGTTGTAGTGCTCCGCCTCGTTGTAGCGCAGGTACGAGGGCGTGACCTGCTGGAGGTAAACGCTCATCGCTATGACGACGAGGCCGATCACGAGGACGGCGCCAATCACCGGGGTGATACCTCGCTCGTCTGCACGGGGCCCTCGGTTGAACCAACCCCGCCTGCCCAAGGTAAGAACAGCACCCATCCGCATGGTCTCATTTAACCTCAATCGCGTGGGGCTTAAAATTCTTTGTTTTACGCGAGATTGCTATACTATTTTTTCTTCTCCACTTCTTCAACTACCAGCTCTTTGAATTCCCTGAGAGTTTTCAGCTCGGCCATCAGCACACCGTGCACTTGGGCCAAGTCAACCCCCCAGTAGATGTGAACCAACACATTCCTGAAACCAGCGAGATCGGACAAAGAGTTCGCCAGCTCGGTGGGGATGATGCCTTCGTTGGAAAGAATCTCAAAACTCTCCCTGTACGTGGATGGTTTTCTCAGACTTCGCTCGGCTATCAGGTGATTTGCGATATCGATTGCCGCTTGGATGGCGACCAACATGGCGTGGAGAACCATGTTTCGCTTGTCCCTGTCCGCCTTCAACTCCCCCAAGGAAATGCTCTGATATCTCTCCCAATCTCCTATCGCCTGTTCAAGCTCCCTTATATGGTCGGTTACCCCGCGCTTATCGAACACGTCAAGCCCTCGCAAGCAGTTTCTCGTCAAACCACTCTAAGACATTCTTGTAGTCAAGGTATTCCGACAAGACCCCTGCTTCGTACCTGACCCGCTTTGCATCATCCCTGCAAAAGACGACTTCGCCGTTCTTTATGACCTCGTGCTGGAAGTAGATTGGTGAAGAGTTAAGCACTTTTACGTCGAGTTCAAACCTGTACCCCAGTGCTTTTTCGAGCGCCCTCGCGACCCGCATGGCTAACTTCATCGATTCGTAGGGTGACAACGCTTTGGATATCAGCAGGGCGACATCGATGTCGGTGAACTTTCCCGTGAGGAAGGAGCCAAAAACATAACCCGCTTCTACATCGCGGAATTTGGATAAGCCTCCCGCAATCCTTTTTGTCTCGTTTTTCACCATTCCACCCCAAAACTGCATCGTAAGTGTTTTGGTTTTTCGACCATTTAAGGGTTGGATACGGCGCGGATGTCAACGCAAATAGCACACAAAACGAAGGATCCTGTGCGTCATCAGTTATGATCCAAAATTAAGGGCTAGGGCCCTGCCCAGAAAAATAAAAAATAAAAAAAGTTGGAGGAGCGTGTGCGTTCGCTCCTACCTAGACTACCTGTCTATTTCAGTCCCGGAGAGGTACGCGCCGTCGTAGCCGGTCAACGTCAGAGCGTCTGCCCTGGCGGAGATGTAGATGTCGATGGTATCCCGCGCGTCCCACCAGTCAGTGGTGGCTGGGTCCCGCAAAACGTTGTCAACACCGCACGGGTTCATCTCGATGCGTATGCTCATTTTGGTGTCGACCTCCCCGCCAGCTGTGGTGGGCACCGATACTTTGACGTAAAGGTTGTCAGTCGTCGCACCGGTTATGGTGGGCCCAAATCGATTATCAAACGTAAATGTTTCTCCATAGTTGGCCTCAGTCTTGCCCTGCGCTGTCATATAGGTTTTGAGACTCATGGCTGGGGTCTTCCACACCTTCCCACGCCCAATAACTGTTATGGTCAGCGGGGTCCTCGGGTCCAAAACGTCGTCGATATCGTCAGACATCACGATGACGTCTATTATCACCTTTCCATTCGTGAAGTTGTCGGCAGTCCCGGTGTTCTTATCCATGATGTTGCCGGTAGGATCAGCTGTGCAAATCAGCCCTCCACCCGACACGTAAAGCCCGGCGACGTATGCGGCGATGATCCCTCCAGCAACTGCAGTCGCTGCGATCAAAAGAATCGTTGCGATAATCGGCGAAATACCTCTAGCCTCTCTTTTTAATCTCCTCATTTTATCACCTACTGGGTATAGCTTTGTGGTCGGGTTTATAAATGTTTTTGTGGCTGGTTGTGAGGCGGTTTTGAGGTGAATTTGAAACAGTCGAAAGGCACACGTTGTTTTTGGTCTGTCCAATCGGGTCGCGAAGCTCGACTAACTACACAAAACAACTTCGTCGGCCCTCGTGAGGCTTGAAGATGGCCAATAATTCGCTTCAACCTACCTTTTCTGAAGAAATTACAGTGTGGAGTTGGAAGAAGATATCCCTAAGTTTTTGATGTTCCACATGAAGCGGTTCTCGGCTTTCCCCGCAATGAATGTTTTTCCAATTTGGTTTTAGCGGTAGATGCTGTTCAAATAAAATTTTCCAGCCGCTCGGGGCCTCGGAGTTTTTATAGTTAGTAGTGACATTACTAACTACGAAAAAACGTGAACCGCGAGCCACGGCGGGCGCTTATTTGAACACCGCCAAGTGGTGGAGGCCTAGCCGCCTGGGATCTGGTCTATGGAGTTGATGGTGACCACGCCATCGTACAGCGCCCCGCCCTTGATACGGGTTACCCGCACTTGAATGGTGTCCCCGATCATGAATCTGGCTCCGTGGAGCTGGACCTCGGCGTATGCCCAATCGCTCTGCCTGAACTTCGACGGGTTCTCGAACGTCCAGCAGTACAGCTCGTTCTCGAGTAGCGGATAAGCGGGATCGACTGCCCATCCGCGTATATCATCTGTCGTGGGCTTGTCCTCCTTAAAATTAATTGTCTCCCCGCCGAGATGTTGGATGTGGAACCGCACGATGTTCTCGTTGATCAACCCGGCGTAAACCGCGAGATCCGTGCGCCTCGGCCTGAACGGCGCGTAATAGCCGGCCAAGTACCACGCCACAGGTGTAGCGGCCATCGCGGTCAGGGCAATAAGAATGACAGTCGCAATTATCGGAGAAAGCCCCCGATCACGCATCTATTTCAACCCCTCTATAAGCTCCGCGCGGGAGACCTCGAAGCCCGCAGTTGGAGAGACGCTCACTTCAAACTTGACCACCGCCGTACCATCTATGCGCGGCAGTAGCCCGCGGAACTTTCTGAAGAAAAGAACCCTGCGCCTTTTGGTCGGTCCTGCCTCCTCCCAACCGAACTCGAGCACGCCGTCAACGCACGCCAAAATCTCTTCCTCCTTCCGCGGCTCGAGCAGGCCCGCCGTCATGTTCAGGTAGATTATGCCTCCCCACTTCTTCGCCGCGCGCTGGAGGCCGCGAATGAAAAGCGTGAAATCGTACCACCTTGACTCTGAATCAGAATAGAGCCTCGCGAGGTCGCTGAGCGTGTAGAGCACGACTATGTTACCCGATGCGTGCTCAGTAAGAAAATCGACCAACGACTCGAGCACGGTCTTCGGCCTGAGCGCTGGCAGGGCCGCCGCCCGATGAGCGCCCGCGAATGCCTCCTCGAGCGCCGATAGCTTGTCTTCCTTCCGCGTCTCCACCGCCTCCTTGGAAACCCACTCCGCCGGCACGGGTGAAGTCCTGAAATATTCCATCGAGAAATCCCTGAACTTGACGTTCTCCCGGAAGAGGTGATAGAGGTCGCGCTCGAAGCTGAGTGAAATCTCGTGAAGCAAGTCCTCGGGCGAGCGGGTGAACGTGACCCACCACACGTCTTTCGGAAGCATGATGTCCTCCGAAGTCGCGGGCTTGATCAGCCCTTTTTTAATCGCCGCCGACATTATCGCTGAGGTCATGACGAACTCCTTGTGGCCCGCACCGATCTGGCCCCGCAGGAGGACGAGAGAGCCAGCCGGAAAACCGCCACCTATTAAAGAATCGAGAGAAATCACGCCGCTCGGGATGTTTTTAAATTTCGTTTCCATATTCGCGCCCGTTTAAACAATTGCGAATCAGCTTAATTAAACTCACGCCACCAGCTTGGCAGCAAGCGTACGGAATCCCTTTGAAGCGGCGCACTTGGGCTTTAAAAGCGCGACCGGCCTTTTGAGGTTCGCTGACTCGACGACCGCGCGGTCCTCGTGGATCACGCCGATTATCGGGGCCTTTAGTTTTTGTTGAACGTACGCCCGCATCCTGACCTTTTTCCCCCCGCGCAACTTGTCGATGATGGAGGGCTTCGCCACTTTGTTCACGATTACCCCCCTGACCTTTGCCCCGACCAAGTCGATGATCGCCTCCAATTTAGCAGCCGCATCTATCGCCGAAACATCTGGCGTCACCACGATCAAAACCTCGTCGCAGAGCTTGAGCGGCGTGAGGCTGTATTTGCTTATGCCAGGCGGGGTGTCGATAATCACATAATCGTAGCTCTTCGCCAGGTTGTTTATTACTCCCTTGAGCTTGTTCGCGTCGGCGCGAAGGAAGCCGCTTATCGTCGGGCCAGATGGCAATACGTGTGCGCCGTAAATCTCATAAACAGCTTTCTCTGGCTCGCCTTTTCCCGCAAGCAAATCGTGGAGTGTGATGGGCCGCTCCCCAATGCCCAAAATCGTCGTCAAACCAGCCATCGCAAGGTCGGCATCCACAAGCAGAACTTTCCTCCCGGCCCGCGCAAGAATTACACCAATATTTTCAGCAATAGTCGTCTTCCCAACGCCCCCTTTTATCGAGGCTATGGAATATATCGTCACCATGCTAAGCCCCCAACCGACAATTAAGAGGTGGCTTTGTCATATTTAAGTGTGTTCTAGGTTTTTTTTGATACGCTCGATCGCCTGCTCGATTTTGTCCG
>Ga0210017_1004677_pt1 | contig 11151 bp, 10 predicted proteins | sample CryGeyCG2014_020_FD_183966 | JGI IMG/M metagenome (GOLD analysis project Ga0210017, IMG submission 183966) | Groundwater microbial communities from aquifer - Crystal Geyser CG08_land_8/20/14_0.20 (SPAdes) (version 2) | ecosystem: Environmental > Aquatic > Deep subsurface > Groundwater | place... | reverse complement strand
TATCAAAATGATTTAGCAATTCTGGGGTAATTGTTTTTCTCTTATTCTTGTAAATAATTTTGTAAAAATAGGATAGTTTACGATTACGATAATAAGCATATCTATATTTATATCCCTTCTTATCAATAGAACTTCTTAACGATACCGGTTCCATATAATCTTTGAGAAAATCTACTTTTTCATTCACATAATCTAACTGTCGAGCGCCATGTCTAATATAGAGCATATTGGGTTGAGTCATCGAAGCATCACCTAATATTATACCAATAAGGGCTGATTTTATAATGTGCCCTCTCTTGTATTCTTTATTAATATTTCTTTTAGTTTTATAAAGTTCTTGGACAATAGTTTTCTCGTTTGCCTTTGTCATCTTTAATTTTAAATTAAATAACTACTTGTTGCGGGGAGCCGAATTGCACGGCTGTCTCGAGGTTATGGGCCTCGCAAGATACTACTTCTCCACCCCGCGGTGATATTGTATCGTACTTTTCAATGAAAATCAAGTTAAATTAAAATACCTGTAAATCCCGAAGGGCCCTTTCATAAATTTCCAATGCTTTTTGGGTTTGGTCTAAAGTTAATTTGTAATCAGGGTCATGGACGATATTGTTGCGAATTTTATGAGCTTCCCCGACCTCTTCAATACTCGGAAGGATAGCTGTGGTCACTTGCTTTAACCTATTTCCCAGGGTCTCTCCCTTAAAACCCATTCTTTCTAAGATGTCGTTCAATATACTATCTGCCTCAATCACTGCCAGCTTATATTCTGATTCGCTGCCTGACTCTAATCTTCCCTTAATCTTTGACCAGATTTTGACTATTTTTTTTACTCCATAGGGTCGATAAGTTAAAAACTCTGTCATATCTTGCAAAAATCTATTTCTTAGCCAGCTACTTTTTCTAAGAGAATGAAAAATAATAACAAGAAAAAACAAAAAAATAACTATACAAAGAATTTTTAGGGATAGCAAAATTTCTGGTGGAACGAATTTTAAATAAATTAAATTCTCGAACATAGCTGAAATTTTATTTAAAATTTTAGGTAGGTGAGATGAATCTCCGATTCAGCGAACATAATTTTTCAAAGATTTCTCCAGCCTCTAAAATTTTGGTTTCCTCAAAAGCCTTTCCAATAATTTGGAGTCCTACCGGAAGACCGTGAGCTTTACCGCAAGGCAAAGAAAGAGCGGGTAATCCAGCTAAATTTACTGAAACAGTAAAAATATCAGATAGATACATTGTCAAAGGATTGGTAATTTTTTCTCCGATTTTAAAAGCCGGAGCGGGAGAGGTGGGAGTCAAAACAATGTCAACCATCTCAAAAGCTTTATTAAAATCTTCTAAAATCTTAGTCCGAACTTTTTGAGCTCTTAAATAATAGGCCTCATAGAAACCTGCAGATAAAGCATAGGTTCCGAGCATAATTCGACGTCTCACCTCTGGGCCTAAACCTTTTTCCCTTGATTTTAAATAAACATCTAATAAGCTACCTGCCTGCCCCGGGGAATAGCCAAACTTTATTCCATCATATCTCGCTAAATTAGCCGAGGCTTCAGAAGGCATCACTAAATAATAAGTAGCAAGGCTATATTTGGTATGGGGTAAGTTTATTTCTTCAATCTTCACTCTCTCCAGAGCTTCAATTTTTTTTATTACCTCTTTTATTATTCTCTCCACCTCAACATCCATTCCTTTAATGAAATATTCTTTAGGAATACCAATACGTAAATTTGGAATTTGGAGTTTCCCATTTCCAATTTTTGGAATTTCTACGCTTGTTGAATCCATCTCATCTTTCCCCGAAATTGCATCAAATACAATTTTAGCATCTTTGACTGTCTTTGTTATTGGTCCAATTTGGTCTAAAGAAGAAGCCATAGAAATTAAACCATAACGAGAAACTGCTCCATAGGTTGGTTTCAATCCTACTACTCCGCAAAAAGAAGCCGGTAAACGAACAGAGCCTCCTGTATCAGACCCTAAAGCATAGCAGCATAAATTCGCAGAGACAGCAGCTGCCGACCCCCCGGAAGAGCCCCCGGGGACCCGGGTTAAATCATGGGGATTACGGGTGGAGCCAAAAGCTGAATTTTCAGTCGAAGAACCCATGGCAAATTCATCCATATTTGTCTTTCCTAAAATTACTGCCCCAATTTCTTTAAGTTTTTTTATGACAGTGGCATCATAGGGAGCAATATAATTTTCCAAAATTTTTGAACCAGCCGTGCATTTGATATTTTCAACTAAAATATTATCTTTTACTGCCAAGGGAATGCCAGCCAGTAAGGGAATTTCCCTATTCGCTTGAATCATTTCATCTACTTTTTTTGCCTGAGATAGTGCCGAATTTTCAGCCAGAGTTAAAAAGGCATTAATCCTTTTATCTTCTTTTTTAATCTTTTCCAAATAAGCCTTAGTTAATTCTTGGGCTGAGAATTCTCTATTTACCAACCCTCGATGAATTTCTCTGATTGAAAAATCCTGTAATTCCATTAAAGTATTGATTTCACTTTTAGATAACCATTTTTAATTTCCGGCGCTAATTTCAATAGTTTTTTTGCTCGCCCGCCTAAATTTTCCTTGAAAATTTTGGCGGGTAAATCTTCTCTCGTTACATTTTCGCCTTCGGTCGAGTGGCTGGTTGGCAGAGTTTTTGAAATATTAACTTCTTTTAATTTTTCCACATAATCCAAAATCAAAGAAAGCTCCCTGGCGAACTTTTCTTCTTCCTTTTTGGCTATACCAATCCTCGCTAATTTAGCAATATGTTTGACATCTTCCTTTGAAATCATGCTCTTATTTCAACATTTAGCATTTAAACATTTTAAATTTAATTTTGTTTAAATGTTAATATGTTTAGATGATTTAATGGGGTGGTTCCAAATACTCTGTCTCCATCAACACCTCATGCAATTCGTCAAGATTCTCTAAAACCAATCCTCCTCCCCTAACCATCGCTGTCAGAGGATCATCAACAATTTTGGTAGGAATTTTTGTCTCTTTTGCAATCAGGATATCCAACCCCCGCAAGAGACTACCGCCACCAGCAAGATAAATACCTCTTTCCATAACATCAGCGAGAAGTTCTGGAGGAGTTTCCTCTACCGTAGTTTTTATAGCTGTAATAATTTGGCTAACCGATTTTTTTAAAGCCCTTCTAATATCTTCGTCAGAAACTAAAATTTCTTCAGGGAGACCCGTAACTAAATTTCTCCCCCGAAGAGGCATTTCTTTTTTCTCTTTGAGAGGATAAGCAGAACCAATGTTAATTTTAATTTCCTCGGCCGTTCTCTCTCCAATCAATAACTTATATTCTTCTTGGGCAAATTGAATTATATCTTCATTAAGTTTATCTCCGGCAGTTCTCAGGCTTTTGGCAATAACTATTCCACCTAAAGAAATTACTGCTACTTCAGTTGTTCCTCCTCCAATATCAACAATAAAGTTACCTCCAGCATCTTGAACCGGGAGCCGAGCGCCAATAGCCGCAGCCATCGGTTGTTCAATTAAATAGACTGTTCTTGCTCCAGCATTTTTTGCTGCATCTTCAACTGCCTTTTTTTCTACCTCAGTCACCCCGCAGGGGATACCAATAATTACTCGGGGTCTAGGACTGAGAATAAATTTTCTTTTATGAACTTTCTCAATAAAATATCTCAGCATTTGTTCAGTAACATCAAAATCAGAAATTACTCCTGAAACCAAAGGCCGAGTAGCTACAATATGAGCTGGGGTTCGGCCAACCATCTTTCGAGCCTCCTCTCCTATGGCTAAAATTTGACCAGTTTTTCGATTTATAGCTACTACCGAAGGCTCTGCAATCACAATTCCTCGGCCCCTGACATAAACAAGAGAGTTGGCTGTTCCCAGATCAATGGCAATGTCTTGAAAAATTGTCCTCCAAATTTTATTTAACATAGTAATTAATTAATAATTTATTAATAGGCCTGGGCGAAAATCCACTGTCTCTTGGCTTTCTTTCCGCAGTAAATACATTTCCCCTGTTTTTGTGGCGCATCAAGGGGTAAACATCTGATAGTTGCTTTTGTTTCTTCCTTTATTTTCGCTTCACATTTAGGATTTTCGCACCAAAAAGCTTTCAAAAAACCTCTGTTTCTACTCATTATATCTTTAAATTCTTTATAATTAAAAGTCTGTCTTGTATTTTCTTTAAGATATTGACTGCTTTTTTCAAATAAACTTTTTTGAATTGAATCTAAAACCTTTTTTACTTTAGAACTCAAAGAACTAAAAGAAGCATAATATTCTTTTCCATTATCTCTTCTGACTAACTTTAGTTTCCCTTCTTTTATTTCCCTCTGCCCAATTTCAATTCTTAAAGGCACTCCTTTTAATTCCCACTCATTAAATTTCCAACCTACTGAATATTCTTTTTTGTTATCAATTTCAACTCTAAAATCTTTTAAGATATCTTTAAGGCCTTGTGATTTCTTTTGTAAATCTTTATCGCGTGATTTGCCCTGAAGGATCGGAATAATAATAATCTGAATTGGAGCTAATTTTGGAGGAATAATTAAGCCATCATCATCACCGTGAGCCATAATTAAGGCTCCAATACTTCTGGTAGACAACCCCCAGCTGGTCTGCCAGGGTATTTTTTCTTTTCCATCCCTCCCTAAAAATTTAATATTAAATACTTTAGCAAAATTCTGACCCAAATCATGGGAGGTACAACCCTGAAGGGCTTTCCCATCAGGCATTAACATCTCGTAGGTAAAAGTATCTTTTGCTCCAGGGAATTTTTCAGATTCACTTTTTTTACCAAAAATTCCGTCAATAGCAAAAAAATCTTGGTAAAGTTTAACATAATTATTTAAAGCCCTCATTACTTCTGTCAGAGATTCTTCATGGGTTTCATGAACAGTGTGGGCTTCTTGCCATAAAAATTCAGTTGTTCTTAAAAACAAATGGGTTCTCATTTCCCAGCGAATAACATTACACCATTGATTTATTAAAACTGGTAAATCTCTCCAAGATTTTATCCATTTAGCAAACATCTCATACATAATCGTCTCCGATGTTGGCCTAAGCACAAGTTTTTCTTTCAGTTTTTTCCCTCCACCAATTGTCACTATTGCTAATTCTGGTGAAAATCCTTTGATATGGGCTTTTTCTCTCTTTAAAAATTTTTCTGGAATAAAAAGAGGGAAATAGGCATTTTTAACCCCAGCTCTCTTAATCTGCTCATCTAAAACTTTCTGAATATTTTCCCAAATAGCATAACCATAAGGTTTGAAGATTTGGCATCCTTTGACTGGAGCATAATCAGCTAATCCCGCTTTTAATATTACATCAACATACCATTGAGAAAAATCTTTTGATTTTTTGATAAGTTGTTCTTTTTCGAACTTTTTTTTCATATGTTTAAAATAATCTTTGTGATGTCTTTTATTGTTACCAAAACCATTAAAGCAATTAATATCATAAAGAAAGCGACAGTTATATTTTGTTCAATCTTTTGAGAGACTGGTTTTTTTCTTACTGCTTCAATTCCTAAAAATAAAAGTTTTCCGCCGTCTAGGGCTGGAATAGGAAGAATATTAAAAAGAGCCACGGCAACTGAAATCATTGCAATAAAAGATAAAAAATTAACAAGCCCAAGTCTAACACTTTCTCCAATCATAATAAAAATCTTGACTGGCCCAGCTATCTTCACCCCTGAGGGCATTCCCTCTCCCTTTAAAAGACTTCCCAGAATCCGACCCCAACCTTGAACTATAGCAATTGTTAAATTTCCAGTGGCTAATATCCCTTGGATTGGAGACTGATACCAAGGATAAGCTTTTATTGCCGTCCTTACTAAAGCCACACCCATTGCTCCTTCATCTTTTGGTGGTTCAACTCGAGGAATTAAAGATATATCAAAAATATCTTTTCCTCTCTGGATGCTTAACGTGATCTCTTTTCCTTTATGAGCCTCAATAAACTCCTGAACCTCCTTAACTTTATCAGTTTTGATTTTTAAGATTTGAAATTTGAGATTTACTATTGTGTCTCCCGTTTTCAATCCTGTTTTTTCGGCCGGCGAATTAGAAGCTACGGCCATAATTTGAACTTTTGGATCGATCAAATTACCATTCTCTTCATCGCTAACGGCGGTCGGCGCTCCTAACCCAAAAACGATAGTTAATAAAATAGCAGCGATGACCCAAAAAGCGACTACTCCTCCAATAATAATTAAAGTTCTTTGCCAAATAGGTTTTCCAGTAAAACTCCGAGGATCTTTAATGTCTTTTTCTTCGCCATACATTCTAACAAAACCGCCGAACGGAATAAGATTTAAAGAATAAATCGTCTCGCCAATTCTTTTCCCAAACAATCTAGGGGGATAGCCAATTCCAAATTCCTCAACTTTTACTCCAAAGCGCTTAGCTACAACAAAGTGGCCGAATTCATGTAAAATCATTAAACCTATTAAGCTGACGAAAGCGATGATAATTGTAAAAACCATTTTTTATTATTCCATTATCTCCTTCTTTTTTCTCTCCTCCATCTCCTTAATCTTTCCATTATATTCATCAATCAATTCTTGGAGTTCGTCTTTTGCCCGAAATTTATCGTCTTCTCGAATTTTTCCCTGCCTAAACCCCTCTTGAATCTGGCGCCAGGATTCCTCTCTCCAGCGCCTGAGAGTCAATCGAGCTGCTTCTAATTTTTCGTTTAAAACTCGAAGGAGATTTTTTCGATATTCTTCGCTTAGAGGTGGCAAAGAAAGCAAAATTTTATCTTTCTCAACAATTGGATTTACCCCCAAATTTGATTCCAAGATGGCTTTCTCAATATTTAGAATAACCGAATGGTCCCAGGGCTGAATGCAAAGAGTTCGAGGCCCAGAAGTTGAAATTGAAGATAGTTGTTTTAAAGGACTTTTTTCTCCATAACAATCAACAATTAAATCTTCAATCAACGAAGCTGAGACCCGTCCAGCTCGAATTTTAGCTAATTCCCGGTCTAAAAAGGCGATGGCTTTATCCAATTCGGGTTTGATTTTGTTAATAATTTCTTTATGCATCGAAATAAATTGAAAATTTATTGAAGATCGAAATGAATTTTAATTCATTGAGCATTATCATAACTCTATCGCTAATATTTCCAAAGCCAGTCTTGGATTAATATTGGTCTTTGCAATTAAAAAATTTATTCTTTGAATAAGCTTAAGAATTTTTCTCAATCTGGCGGAAGAGTAATTATTAAATTGAAGGCCGTTAGATAACTTTTTGTCTGTAATCCGAGCCAACAAAACATTCCTAAAGTATCCCAGCCAGATATCTAAAATTTCTCTTAAATTCTGAGGGGCCTGAGATAAATCTTTGACATATTGAAAACGAGTGGATAATTCCGAATTTGAAAATTTAATTAAATCTTTTACGGCTCTTCTTTGATTTTCTAATTTCTGAGGGTCAGAAATAAAATCTATGGCTACTCCCGGTCTTCCCATACAAGAACGGATTAACTCTTCAAGTTCTTTACTGGGAATTCCTTGCCTTTCTAAATATTTTTTAATTTCTATTTTTCTCACTGGATAGAATTTTATGATTTCACATCGTGAGAGGATGGTCGGGAATAATGTTTCCGGATATTCAGTTATTAAAATTAAAACGGCTCTGCCTTTTGGTTCCTCAAGGGTTTTTAAAAGACAATTCTGAGCTTCCTGATTCATACAATGAGCCTGATCTATAATTGCTGCTTTGAAAGGAGATATTAAGGGCTTGAAAGATAACCTTCTGATAAATTCTCTAATCTGAGAAATTTGGATTTCCCCTCCTTTGGGTTCAACAAAAATAAAATCAGGATGTTGTTTCTCTTGGATATTCTCATTTACCGAGCGGAGAGAGTGTAGTGAACGAAGCTCATCGACTACCCGAGCGTTAGCGAAGGGTGAAGATGAAGCGACAGCTTCATCGACTACCCGAGCGTTAGCGAAGGGTGAAGATGAAGCGACAGCTTCATCGACTAAAAGCCATTCAACAAATTCAATAGCTAAAGTTTTTTTCCCTAATTGGGCTTGACCGACAAATAAATAAGCATGGGAAATTCTTCCAGTTTCTGCCGATTTTCTCAAAAATTGCCATTGTTTTTGATGCCCCACAATCATTTAAACATACAAACATATTAACATCTAAACATATTGATAAAAATGTTCAAATGCTTAAATGTTAAAATGTTAAAATGATTTATTTCTTGCTCATTATACTCTTTTTATACACTTCTAAGTTTTCCAAGACGATTCCTGTTCCCTTGGCCACGCATAACAAAGGTTCCTCAGCTACAAAACAGGGTATGCCAGTTGCCTGGGCTACCATCTCATCAATATTTCTAAGTAAGGCTCCGCCTCCTGAAATAATCATTCCTTTGTCCATAATATCGGCAGATAACTCAGGCGGAGTATTTCTCAGGACTTGTTTAACTACCTGGATAATTTCGCTCAAGACATCAGAGATTGCTTCGCAAACCTCATTAGAAGAAATTTTAATCGTTCGTGGTAACCCTAAAATTAAATCCCTCCCCCGAATTTCCAAATATCTTTCCTCTTCCTCAGGCAAGGCAGTGCCAATTTTTATTTTTATTTCCTCGGCAGTCTGGGAACCTATGGCTAAATTATATTTTTTCTTAATATAATCTGCAATCGCCGAATCCATTTTGTCACCAGCAATCCTTACTGAATTAGAGGCAACTATCCCTCCGAGAGAAATTACCGCCACCTCGGACGTCCCCCCGCCAATGTCAATAATTATATGTCCGGAACAAGAATTAATAGGAATACCGGCCCCAATAGCTGCTAAAATTGGCTCTTTTGCCACATATACAGCCTTAGCCCCAGCACTAATACCAGCTTCAATTACCGCCCTTCTTTCAGTGGAGGTAATACCGGCCGGTACTCCAATCATTAACTCAGGCTTGAAAAGCCGGAACTTACCTCCTGCCTTGGCAATGAAATATCTCAACATGGCTTCAGTAATTCGGTATTCAGCAATAACTCCATCTTTTAGGGGACGGTAAATTCTGATAGTATCAGGAGTCCGGCCAGTCATTTCTTTAGCCTCAACCCCCACTGCTAAAATTTTATTTTCAGAAAGAGTCACCGCTACCACTGAAGGCTCACTTAAAACCACCCCTCTACCAGGGAGAAAAACTAATGAATTACAGGTCCCGAGATCGATGCCGATTTTTGTGACGAACATATTTAGGTTTTAATTCTTTTAATGTTTGCTCCTAACCTTTGGAGTCTCTCCTCTATTCTCTCATATCCTCTATCAATTTGCTCCACATTCTCAATTATAGTTTTGCCGCGAGCCATTAATCCGGCTACTATTAAACTCACTCCAGCTCTTATATCCCACGATTCAATTCTAAATCCTTTCAGAGGAGTTTTGCCGAAAACAAAAGCTCGATGCGGGTCAACTATTTCAATATCAGCCCCCATTTTCCTTAGTTCATCCACATAACTAAATCTATTCGGATATAAGGGGTCATGGATTAAACTTTTGCCTTTTGCCTGGGTCAAAAGAGGAACAATAATCGGCAGCAAATCAGTTGGGAAACCAGGATAAGGAAGAGCTTGAACTCGAGCTGGCTTTAAATCTCCTCCCCCCCAAACCTCAATTGAGTCATCAGTTCTTCTGAATTCAACTCCTATTTCTTTTAATTTGGCTAAAAAAAGATCTAAATGTTCAGATACTATGTTATCTACTTTAAGTTTTTTCCCACAGCTAGCTCCTATAATAATAAATGTGCCGGCCTCAAGGTAATCAGGAATAGTTTTGTGAACTGCCCCTTTTAGTTTTTTCGCTCCTTGGATTCTCAAGGTATGAGTCCCTATTCCTTCTATATTTCCGCCCATGCTATTTAACATTTTAGCCAAATCCTGAACATGAGGCTCGCAGGCTGCTCCTTTTATTATGGTTTCTCCTTCGGATAAGGTAGCTGCCATCATTAAATTTTCAGTTGCTGTAACGCTAAATTCTTGGAGAACAATTTCTTTTCCGCGAAGACCGGTTGATTTAAAATAGTAAAAATCACCCGCTGTTTTAATTTCAGCTCCTAATTGTTTGAGGGCTTGTAAATGAGTACTAATTGGTCTTAATCCAATCCGGTCCCCCCCCGGTCTGGAAATCTTAAATTCTTTAAATCTTGGTAAAAGAGCGCCGATTAAAAGTACAGAAATTCGAGCTTTAGAAACCTTCTCAAAATCTATTTTTTCCGGGTCAACTTTTTCTCCGGATTTAATTCTAATCTTCCTTTCGTTAATCCACTCTACATCTACTCCCATTTCTCTCAAAATTTCCAGTAGATTAAAAATATCAGAAATTCGAGGAAGATTATCGATTAGGCACTCTTCCGGAGTAAGTAAAGTGGCGGCTAAGATGGCTCCGGCCGCATTTTTAGAACCCCTTACTTCAATTTCTCCCTCAAGCGGATTTTGACCCTCAATTATAAATTTCTCAGCCATTATAATTTATCTTATATTAAAATTCAAAACTTGGCAAATTCTTTTAGAAAAGTTAAAATTATTTAGTATGACCAAGAAAACTCGAACTGTTTTATTTTCTATCTGCGTTTTTTTATTTCTGGTATCTGCCTCGGCAGTTGTTTTTTATTCTCAGGGATATAGGTTTGATTTCGAAAAGAAAAAGATTACCAAAACCGGGGCTTTTTATTTTAAGGTTTTGCCAAGAAGTGCCCAAATTTATTTGAACGGCCAATTAAAAAAGGAAACTGATTTTATCTTTGGTTCGGCCCTGATTGAAAATCTTTTACCCAAAACCTATAACATCCAAATAAAAAAAGAAGGGTACTTCACTTGGGAGAAAACTTTAGAAATAAAAGAAAAACAAGTTACTGAAGCAAAAAATATTGTTTTAATCCCTGAGAAATTAGGTTTTGCTCTTTTGAATAAAGAAGTGAAAGATTTCTTTTTCTCGCCCGATGCGAAAAAAATAATTCTTGAAGAAATCAGGGAAAATGGTTGGCAGATTAATCTTTATGATTTAAAAAATAATGTTAAAAGTTATTTGATTGGAGAAAAAGACATCGCCAAAAGCGAGGAAGTCAAGGTTGATTTCCTTAGTCTAAAATTTTCTCCTGATTCTAAAAGGATTTTATTAAAAGTCGGTTTAAAAAAAGAGCAGA
>Ga0210017_1004674_pt1 | contig 11154 bp, 11 predicted proteins | sample CryGeyCG2014_020_FD_183966 | JGI IMG/M metagenome (GOLD analysis project Ga0210017, IMG submission 183966) | Groundwater microbial communities from aquifer - Crystal Geyser CG08_land_8/20/14_0.20 (SPAdes) (version 2) | ecosystem: Environmental > Aquatic > Deep subsurface > Groundwater | place... | reverse complement strand
CGCAAAGTCCGCAGAGTACGCAGAGAAGAACAATAAGATATTTCTCGCAGAGTACGCGAAGAGGAACAATAAGATATTTCTCGCAAAGTCCGCGCGGAGTACGCAGAGAATTACTTCTCGCAGAGTCCGCAAAGATGAACAATAAGATATTTCTCGCAAAGTCCGCGCAGAGTACGCAGAGAATTACTTCTCGCAGAGTCCGCGAAGAGGAACAATAAGATATTTCTCGCAAAGTCCGCAGAGTACGCAGAGAATTACTTCTCGCAGAGTACGCAGAGAATTCTTTCTAGCAGAGTACGCAGAGAAGAACAATAAGATATTTCTCGCAAAGTCCGCAAAGTACGCTTTTTTTTCAAATGGTTACGGAATTGATAAAATCGACACCGGCATCGAATATTCTGTATGTGAATTATGAAGACGATCGGTTGCGTTTGTTAAAGCGGAGGATTCCAGCTGGTTACTTGAAAATCTGGTATATCAGACGCTCGCAAGAAAATATGATGAAGTATATTATTGGAAAGATCGAACCGTTAGAGAGGTGGATTTTGTCATCCCGCAGAATTTTCAGAAAGATAATGAATTTGGGATCGTTCAGGTTTGTTATCGGATGGAGGACGAAAAAACTCGTCGGAGTGAGGTAAATGCGATTGTCAAAGCTTGTGAGGAATTTAAAGTGAATCAGGCACTGATCATCACGCGCGATCAGTGGGAGGATATTGAAGTTGGGGACATACGGATTAAAGCGATTCCGTTTATTCAATGGGTGATTGGATAGGAGTTTTGGACCAAAGCCTTTCCGCCGCTGGCGAAAAAAAAGATAAGATAAAAAGAAAAATGGGGGAGAAGATGCGCCAAAAGATACTGATTTCCCTATTCTCTGATTATTTCCTGTTTCTCAGGATTTCCACAATTCTTTCCGCCGCATGTCCGTCCCATAATTCGGGTATTTTTCCGGTCTTTTTTTCGCCATTGATAATCGACAATGTTCTTTCGAGGATTCGTTTGGGATCGTTGCCGACCAGTTCGTTGGTGCCTTCCCAAACGGTGATCGGTCGTTCGGTGTTTTCACGCATCGTCAAACAGGGGATTCCCAAAACGGTTGTCTCTTCTTGAATTCCGCCGGAATCGGTCAACAGCATGAAGGCGTCTTTTTGTAAATTGAGAAATTCGAGATAGCCAAGCGGTTCGGTAATGACGAGATTTGGCATTTGCGCGAGTTGTTTGTCCATTCCAAATGTCGCCATCATTTTCCGAGTGCGCGGATGAAGCGGAAAGACGATCGGCATTCTTTGTTGAATCGTCGCAAAGGTTTCCAGCAATCCTTTCATAGTTTCAGCGGAATCGACATTTGACGGGCGATGAAGCGTGACAAGAATATATTCGCGCTTCTTTATTCTTTCATCTTTTAATTGATATTTTTCCTCAGCCGCTTTTGGCAGATAGTAATTCAGCGAGTCGATCATCGTATTGCCGACGAAGAAGATCTTTTCTTTGGAAATTCCTTCTTGTTGAAGATTTGCGTCGGCGTCGCGACTGGTTGTGAATAAATAATCTGAAATACTGTCGGTAACAATGCGGTTAATCTCTTCCGGCATGGAACGATCGCGGCTTCGGAGTCCGGCTTCCACATGTCCGACTTTGATGTGAAGTTTAGTTGCTACTAATGAACACGCGGCGGTTGAATTGACATCGCCGGCGACCAAAATGACATCCGGTTTTTCTTTCAAAACTTCTTTTTCGTAGGAAATCATGATCTTACCGGTTTGTTCGCCGTGCAGACCGGAGCCGACTCCGAGATAAACGTCCGGTTGGGGCAATTCAAGTTCTTGGAAGAAAATATGAGACATTTTCTCGTCATAATGCTGACCGGTGTGAATGAGTCGGCATTGGAATTTGGACGGATACTTTTTCAGAGCGCGATAAATGGGGGCGGCTTTCATATAATTGGGGCGCGCACCGACGATGAGATCAATTTTCATTTAAACTCCATAATAAAGAGAATAGAATAGACCACGAAAAATACCGAAAGAAGACGAAAAAATATAAAGAAGAAAGAAAAACGAAATCCTTTCCGCCGCAGGCGGTAAAGAGAGGTAGAGAAATTGGACCACGAAACCCCGCAAAGTGCGGGGAAAAGGGACGAAAAAGAACGAAAAAAATAGAAGAAAGATTTAATAGAGGTAGTCTATTGTAAGCGGAGAAAGAAAAGGCACTATTCCCCAAAAAAATCAATTCACGATCCTTTCGTACTCCAATTTTTCTGAGTGACCAAAATTAACGAGAATGGCAAGTTTTAAATTTGTAGCGTGGAGATAATTATGTACTTGTGAACGATGTTCCGAAGTGATATTGGAAACGGCTTTTATCTCGATGATGATTTTTTCGTAACAGATTAAATCCGGAACAAACGAGTGTTTAAGCGTTTTCCCGTGGTAAGTCAGACTTAATTTCTGTTGGGACTCAAAAGGTATTTGCTGTTCCTGTAACTCGATTTCAAGACATTCCTGATAAACAGATTCTGTAAATCCGTTTCCCATCGTTTTGTAAACGTTGAAGCAGGCCTTCATGATCGCGAAACTTTCATCAGGATAAATAATCGATGAATTCATAGAGCGCCTATTTCCGCAGTTCTACTCTCCAGCATTAACATATTCAATCATAATTCAGTTACTTTTCTTTATTCTGTTGTTGATAAACTAATTGTGTGAATTTCTTTGTTCTTTATTCAGTTCTTTCTTCCGTTTTTTTCGTCTCTTTTCGTGGTCTGATCTTCTCACTCGATTGACCCGGAGACCTGAATATAGACGCTGTTTTTTTCTTTGGCGTTTTCGATTTCCTGCTCGACCTCGTATTCTTCTTTCCGCACCGACTTCAAATAACCGGACGCAACCATCGGGAAAAGTTCCAATAATAACTCATCTTTTTCGTTTTTCGCCAACTTTACGAATCCACAATCCGGTAAAATGGGATTTTCTTGTTTCTTGTAGGATGATGTATCATACGGAATTTCTTTGTCTGAACCGGTAATTTTTTTGCGAAATTCCGGATCGACAGGAATCGGCGTTTTGCCGTAACTACCTTTTACTAAATTGACAAATTGGTTTGATGTCGTCGTGTAAAAAGGTTCCAACCCTTTGGCTTCGTCCACCACACAATTGACTGCTTGTACGCCGACGATTTGGCTGGTGGGCGTCACGAGCGGAACGCACCCGGCATCGAGTCGAACGCGCGGAATGATTTTTAGAACTTTCGGTAGAAGTTGATCGAGTTTTGCGGCTTGCAACTGGGCGAGCATATTGGTGTACATACCGCCGGGGATTTCGGCATGTTTGACCGCTTCGTTTGCCGGCGGATATTTGAAATATTTCTCGATCTGCTGGCAGGTCGATAGCAACTTCTCGATTTTGTCCGCTTTGGCGTAGTCAATTGCCTCATCGAACAAGCGATCGATTTCCTTGGGTAGAACGTCTTTCGTGATGTCGAATTCGATCGGGAACTGCTTGGTCTCGTCGAATTTGGAGAGTTCTTGCCGGATTTCGTTTAAATGTTTGTTGATTTCGACGACGGCGGAAAGATTGACGCCGGTATCGATGCCGAGTTTATTGCAGAAAATCTGAACGAGTTCAAATGCAGGCGCCGCAGGACCGCCCGCGAAATTGCCAATGACCGTATCCACAATATCGACGCCGTTTACAATAGAAATCAGAACGGTCGCAAGCCCGTAACCCGGCGTGCAATGCGTGTGCATATCGACAGGAATCGAGAGTTCTTTCTTAAACGCTTTCACGAGCGGCGACGCGAATCCGGGATGAATGAGTCCCGCCATGTCTTTGATGGTGATCATGTCGGCGCCCATTTTCTCAAGTTTCTTCGCTTTGCGGAGGAAATATTCGACGGTAAAGACATTTTTTGGGAGTTTTTTGCCAGTGAAAAGCGCTTTGATTCGTTCAGTTTTGGTGAACTTCGGATCAACGGTGTAGCAGATTGCGCAGTCGGTAATGCCGCCGTTTTCCTTGACGAATTTGATCGTCGAACGCATGTTGTTTAGATCGTTCAACGCGTCAAAAATACGCATAATATCGACGCCGGATTGTATCGCATTGCGGCAAAAACCTTCGATGACTTCATCGGGATATGGATTGTAGCCAAATAGATTTCTGCCTCGGGAAAGTGCGGTGAGTTTGGAAGACTCGCCGACGCCAGTTTTAATGCTTTCAAGGCGATACCACGGGTTTTCATTCAAATAGCGCATGACGGAATCGGGAACGGCGCCCCCCCAAACTTCCATTGCATAAAAGTTTGCTTGGCGATAAAGCGGGAGCAAACGATCGACCTGCGATTGATTCATGCGGGTCGCAAATTGAGACTGTTGCCCATCTCGGAGCGTTAAGTCACGGATGCGTAATTTTCGGGTCATAAAAATCCTACAAACAAGTGTTTAGTCATCAGTTTTGATGAGATGATGATGATGTAAAAAGCAATGGAATTTAATAAATAAAGTGAAAAGAATTCAGTGAAAGTTGCGTGCAGGGAGAACGCAGATGACACGGATTGGGAAGATGAACACAGATAGGAAATTTTGTATTTATTATTCTGTGAAAATCTGTTTTCTGTTCAGCGTTATCTGTGTTCTATTATCGCACTGCCGATTGATTGATTATTCTCTCAATTTCCTGACGGCGTCGATGATCGTTCCATCTACCCATTTAATAACGGCAACGACTTGATCGTCGAAAACGGGATCCTGCGGTTTGCCGCAAATCCGCTCGGCTTCTTCTTTCAATTGCTGAATGGTCTTAATCGGCAATCCGGAGTTCTTGACTTTATCAATTAAATCGGTTCTTAGCGGATTGATGGCAATTCCACGTTCGGTGACGATCACGTCAATCAATTCGCCCGGACCGCATAGCGTGGTGACTTCATCACGGATCACGGGAATCCGATCTCGGAACAAGGGAATTGGCAAAATCGTGCATTTTGCGGCGAGGCAATTTTGCCAGCCGCCGATACCGTGGAGCAAATATCCGTCGGAATGCGTTACGACATTACCGTTGAAATTGACATCGACTTCTGTCGCTCCGAGAATCATCACATCCATCATCGTTGTATAATTGCCTTTTGCGTGATAATCGTAGCAGTGGAAAATCGAGATGTCGGGATGATTCGGATTTCTTCCCATTGATCGAACGGCGTCGAGATCGAATGATTGCGCGTCGAGCAAATATTCCAAACAGCCGTCTTCGATCATCTTGACGGAATATTGCGTTGATCCGCCTACCGCAAACCGCGCCTTGATTCCACGTTCTTTGAGAATTTGGTGAAAGTATATTCCAATCGCGAGAGACGTTCCGCCTGCTCCCATTTGAAACGAGAAACCGTCCCGGATCAGTCCGGCGGCGTCGCAGAACTTTGTCGTAAGTTCCGCAATGAGCAATCTATCCGGACTTTTCGTGATTTGAGTCGTTCCGGAAACGATTTGCTCGGCGATGCCGATCTTATCGACTTTTACGACATAATCGACATAGTTGCCGACGATTTGCATGGGAATCGCGGGAAACGGAATGAGATTGTCGGTGACGATGATGACCTTGTCGGCGTATTGATAATCTGCCAAAGCGTATCCTAAACAGCCGCAAGCAGAGGGACCGGTTAAACCGTGTGCATTACCGAAAGAATCAGCGGTTGGCGCCGCGAGCACGGCGATGTCGATTTGTACTTCGCCATCTTGAACAGCCTGATAACGTCCGCCATGCGAACGCAGGACGCCGACGCCTTTCATTTTTCCTTGCGAAGTAAAACGCCCGAGCGGTCCGTTCATCGAGCCTTCAATATGATGAATCGTTCCGTCTTCGAGATATTTGATCAGCGGTTCGTGGCAGGGAAAAGAGGCGGACGGAAACCACACGAGGTTTTTGACGCCAAGCTCATGCGCAATGTCAAAAATCTGGTTGGCGATCAAATCACCGTTCCGTAAATGGTGATGCGTGGAAATCGTCATGCCATCTTTCAGTCCGCATTGAATAAGCGCGGTTTTTAAGTCGGGAAGAAGTTTGTTGCCATCGGCTGGATAATCGAGAGAAGTTGGTATTTTTGGCGCGTATTTTCGTCCTTCGGGGCGATGTTTTCCGATGCCTTTAAATGGTATTTCCGGTTTGCCGTTGACTTCTGTCGGGACCCAGCGCCCCGCGGCGTTTTTAACTAAATTACTTGACATTTCCAGACCTCCAGTCGGCGGACAATATGCCGAATTCGATTGCTTGGGCAATGGTTCTTTGCGCTCGTTTAACAACCGGAGCGTCAATCATTTTCGATCCGAGCGCCACGACGCCGAGACCTTTTTCTGCGGCTTCCAAATAGGCATTGACGATTTTCTTCGCTTTGGCAATTTCATCCGAATTCGGCGCATAATTTTCATGAATAACTGCAATCTGTCGCGGATGGATACAACCCATTCCGTCGAAGCCAAGCGATTTGGATTCCAGAACGACTTGTTTTAACGCGTCCATATCCGACACGTCGGAGAAAACGGAATCGATGGCTTGAATTCCTGCGGCTTTGGCGGCATTGACGATTTGGCATCGAGCAAAGAATGTTTCTCGTCCCTCTTTTGTGCGTTGAATACCTAGATCGGCGGTGTAATCTTCCAGTCCGATGGCAAGCGCGACGACATTTGGCGACGACGTTGCTATTTCATAAGCATTGACGATGCCTAGCGCGCTTTCGATAATTGGCATGAGGAAGATGGGTTGAATGACGTTAAACGCTTCCGAAATTTGTGCAATTTCCTTTTCAAGAATATGAATTTGATCGGCTGATTCGCACTTTGGAACGAGAATCAGGTTCACGTTGTGCGGGATAATAAATTTTAGGTCTTCGAGTCCTTGGGGAATTTGATTGATGCGCACCATGCGTTCCGCTCCGTAAAAATTCAGAGCGCGAAGTGTATTTCTGACCAAGAACCGCGCTTCCTGTTTTTTTGCGGGTGCGACGGAGTCTTCGAGATCGAGGATGACGCCGTCGGGGCTGTGTAAACCGGCGTTGATAGCCAGTTTCGGCGTGTTTCCCGGCAGATACAGGCGCGAACGACGCGGGCGGTCTTTTTCGGTCGAATACCGGTTTTCCGACAACATTTCCGGTAAAAATTCGCGGTCATTTTCGATGATTTGTTTAAGCGCGGCTTCGATTCTTGCCGTCATAATGTAAGGGAGCGCGCCGTTATCGTCAATTTTAACAAGTGCGTCGGAAATCCCGAAAAACGCCATCTCTTCGCGGCAAAGTTCTTTGATGGAATTTCCATACAACCTATCGACTTTGCTTTTGAGTTCGATGACAATGCCGCTTGACGATGTCTGTGTGATCTCAACGGCGCAGTCTGAGCGGTCGTCTTTGCCATGATTTCCCGCGAACCCCGTCTTATTCAAATTTGCCTCCTTGTGTTTTGAACCGAAAGAAAATCATCGAACGGAATTTGGCTTTTTAATCGGAAAAAAGCAAGGCGCGCGGAGTAGTAAACCACGAAGTCACCAAATCGCTAAGAAAAAGATGGAAATAAGACTCAGATTTCAAAATGCAAATTGAAAGTTGGAGATTGGATTCTGCCTTTTGCGGGGGAGAGATCGAATATTCGACTTGGAGAATTCACCGAAGGATAACTGGATATTGGATATTGTTGTATCGGGTTGAAATAAGTGGCATTAAGTGAAAAGTCATTGACTACTGATTCTTCTTTTGCAGATGTATTTAGGTTCTAATTCATCGTTGTCGTTGATTAATGTCGGAAAGAACGATAAATTTCCAACGTGTTTAGTATGCTTAGCATTAATTTATTAAAGGATGGATTTGTGAAAGAGGAGTACGTATGATTACCGAGATTTTGCCGGAAATCAACCAGATCAAAGAGGAAGGATTGCGCGCGAAAGTCGTCGCCGTTTGGGAAGAAGCCATGGTTTTCCGCGGCTGGACGCCGGAAATTCTCCAGTCAATTCCGTTCACACTGCTGGCCGAAAACGTTAAAATTTCTTTTATTGAGCATGTGCGTACCGTTTGTAAAATGTGTATCGTCTGCGATGAAGTACTAACATCGGCTTACGGAAATCGGAAAACGCCGATTCAGCGTGATTATCTGATTGCGGGCGCGTTGTTGGCTGATGTAGGAAAACTTTTTGAATATGAAATCGTTGACGGTAAGCCGGTCAAATCCGATTACGGCAAGAAACTGCGGCACCCATTCAGCGGCGTAGGCATCGCTTTTAAACATGATTTGCCCCCTGAAGTTTTGCACGTTATTGCAACGCATTCAAAAGAAGGAGATTCGGAAAAGCGCTCGCCGGAGTCGATTGTATTCCACCATGCAGATTTCATCGATTTCGAACTGGTAAAGTAAAGAGACTGGAAAACCACGAATAAACACGAATTAACGCTAATTATTTTATGACAGACTTAATTGAGAAAGATTTTATCGACTTCGAGCTGTTGAAATAAAGAGACTGCAAAACCACGAATAAACACGAATTAACACTAATTATTTTATGACAGACTTAATTGAGAAAGACTTGGTCCATAAAATTGTTGGATGCGCAATGTCCGTATCGAATAAACTGGGACACGGTTTGCGTGAAAAAACTTATGAAAATGCATTGTGTGTCGAATTGAGTCATCAAAATCTGGCGTTTAGCCAACAATCGAAATATCCGGTTTATTATGATGGTCAGTTGATAGACGAATATATCCCTGATTTGTTAGTCGAAGAAAAAGTCATTATCGAAATTAAAACTGTCGATACAATTCCGGACGAACATCGCGGCCAATTAATCAATTATTTACGGATCGCAAATAAGGAAGTCGGAATCCTTCTGAATTTCAAACATCCACGATTACAGTGGGAAAGATTGATATTGACTAAAAATAAATAAAATTGATGTTTATTTGTGTTCATTCGTGGTTGAAAGGAAAAAGATGGGAAAGACATTTAGCGAGAAAATACTTGGAAAGAAAGCCGGAAAACCGGTCGTTCCCGGCGAGATCGTCGAGATTGAACCCGATATGGCAATGTCGCATGACAACACGGCGGATATTTCCAAGACCTTTTACAAAATCGGCGTCGATAAAGTTTACGATCCGGATAAGCATGTCATCATTCTCGATCATTGCACGCCTGCGGCAAATGAAAAATTCGCTCAGAATCACAAAGACATTCGTGAATTTGTGGCAAAGCAGGGAATCAAGAATTTCTATGACATCAACGAGGGAATCTGTCATCAGGTGATGCACGAAAAAGGTCATGTTTGGCCGGGAGCATTGATTGTCGGCGCGGATTCGCATACGACTTCTTACGGCGCATTTGGTGCATTTTCGACAGGAATCGGTCGCAGTGAGATGGCGGCGATTATGGCGTGCGGGAAAATTTGGTTGAGAGTGCCGGAAACGATAAAGATCGTTTGCGATGGAGAATTTCAGTCGGGAATTACATCGAAGGATTTAGCGTTGACAATTGCGGGCGACATCGGAGCGGATGGCGGATTGTACCGCGCGATCGAATTTAGCGGACTTGGCATCGAACGAATGAGTTTCGCCAGCCGGTTTGTTTTAGCGAATATGGCGGTGGAATTGGGCGCCAAGAACGGTTACATGATTCCGAACAAGGAAATATTGGCTTATATCAAATCGCGTACGAATCGAAAGTTTGAAGTCGTGGAATCCGATCCGGACGCGGAATTTGACGAGGTTTTAACTTATGACTTATCGAAAATTGGACCGATGGTTGCCAAACCGCATACGGTCGATAATGTCGCGCAGGTTTCGGCAGTCAAAGGTACGAAGATCGATCAGATATTTTTCGGTAGTTGCACAAATGCGCGAGTTGAGGATTTCGAAGTAGTCGCAGGTATTTTGAAAGGTAGAAAAGTTCATTCCAGCGTACGCTTGCTGGTTTTCCCGGCGTCACGGGAAGTTTATCTCGATGTATTAAAACGCGGCTGGATAATTGATTTGGTTGAGGCAGGAGCGGTGATCCTGAATCCCGGTTGCGGGCCGTGCATGGGAAATCACGAAGGCGTTCCGGCAAAAGGCGAAGTCACGCTATCGACATCCAATCGCAATTTTAAAGGGCGCATGGGTAACAAGGACGCGGAGGTTTATCTATGCAGTCCGCGCACGGCGGCGGTCTCGGCATTGACGGGAAGGATTGAGGATTTTCGGGAAGCGAAGTGAAGATTTCAAATTGGGGATTTCAAATTGCAAATCTCAAATTGATACGATGAAAGAGCAAATCGTCAGTTAGTAAGGAGATGTTGCAAATGAATGCTGAAGAACTTGCAGATCGATTGCTGAATTTTAACGGAGATATTGTCAAGACATGTTCTCCCCTTCAGAAGACTTATATTGGCAGGCACATTTTTGGACAATTATTTCGGGCATCAAGTTCTTCAGGCGCGAACTATGAGGAAGCCAGAGGCGCCGAAAGTCGGGCGGATTTTGTTCATAAAATGCAGATCGTTTTAAAGGAATTACGAGAATCCGCTTTTTGGCTTAGACTTATTCAACGTGTAAATCTTCTTCCAGATAATGCGATCTGCCCGTTGATAAATGAAGCCAATGAATTGATAAGAATTTTTTCTAAATCTGTTGTAACCTCAAAATCACCGAAAAAATTTGAAATTTGAAATGCTCAATTTGAAATTTGAAATCAGTTTTAAAGGAAGAGGATAAAATGAAGATCATCGGACGAGTTTGGAAATATGGCGACGACATCAACACCGATGTCATTTTTCCCGGCAAATACATTTACACCGTGAAAAAATTTGAAATTTGAAATGCTCAGTTTGAAATTTGAAATCAGTTTTAAAGGAAGAGGATAAAATGAAGATCATCGGACGAGTTTGGAAATATGGCGACGACATCAACACCGATGTCATTTTTCCCGGCAAATACATTTACACCGTGAAAAAATTTGAAATTTGAAATGCTCAATTTGAAATTTGAAATCAGTGTCTCGTCCTGAAATAGGTTGACAACAAAAGAGGAGAAAGAAGCAATGTCAACCAGGACAAGTTTTCGTTACAGTAATGCATTTAAGCAGAAAGTGATAGGAGAGATTGAATCTGGAGTACTGAGTATTGCAGAAGCCAGTAGAATTTACGAGATTAGTCTGGGTGG
>Ga0210017_1004669_pt1 | contig 11158 bp, 13 predicted proteins | sample CryGeyCG2014_020_FD_183966 | JGI IMG/M metagenome (GOLD analysis project Ga0210017, IMG submission 183966) | Groundwater microbial communities from aquifer - Crystal Geyser CG08_land_8/20/14_0.20 (SPAdes) (version 2) | ecosystem: Environmental > Aquatic > Deep subsurface > Groundwater | place... | reverse complement strand
CGATACCCCGGTCGTGCGCTTCCGCTTCGGAAAGCCCCACCGTCGCCACCTGCGGGTCGGTGAATACTACGGTTGGCATGGCGGCGAGATCAAGGGCGACCTTGCCGCCAGTCATGTTGATCGCCGCACGCGTACCGGCGGCTGCCGCGACATACACGAACTGCGGCTGGTCGGTGCAGTCGCCGGCGGCGTAGATGTTCGGCGCGCTGCTGCGCATCTGGTCGTCGATCACGATATTGCCTTGCGGACTGACCGCCACACCGGCCTGGTCCAGCCCGAGGCTACGAGTGTTGGGTGAGCGTCCCGTGGCAACGAGCAAGCGGTCGGCGCGCAGCTCATCATTCTGCATTTGCAGCACGAACTCGTTGTGGGCGTGGCGCACTTCATTTGCCTGGGTATCGGTCAGCACCTCGATGCCTTCGGCACGGAAGGCGGCCGTGACCGCCTCGCCGATCGCCGCATCTTCGCGGAAGAACAAGGTATGGCGCGCCAAAATCGTGACTTGGCTGCCGAGCCGGGCAAAGGCCTGCGCCAGCTCCAGCGCGACCACCGAGGAGCCGATCACCGCCAGTCGTTCGGGAATGGTGTCGCTCGCCAGCGCTTCGGCGGATGTCCAGTAGGGCACGTCCTGCAATCCGGTAAGCGGCGGAATCGCGGGGCTCGCGCCGGTGGCGACGAGGCAGCGGTCGAACGATACCTCGCGCTCGCCACCGTCGTTCAGCCGCACCGCGAGGCTGTGGCCGTCCTTGAAACGGGCTTCGCCGTGTAGCACGGTGATCGCCGGGGTACTTTCCAGGATGCCTTCGTACTTGGCGTGGCGCAGTTCTTCGACGCGCGCCTGTTGCTGCGCGAGCAATGCCTGGCGGTTGATCGTCGGTGGTGCCGCCGAGATGCCGTCGTCGAACGGACTCACCGCGCGCAGATGGGCGATGTGCGCGGCGCGGATGAAAATCTTGGACGGCACGCAGCCGATGTTGACGCAGGTGCCGCCGATGGTGCCGCGCTCGATCAGCGTGACGCGCGCGCCGCGCTCGACCGCTTTCAGCGCGCACGCCATGGCCGCGCCGCCGCTGCCGATGACGGCGATGTGCAAAGCAGGATGGCTCATCTTATTTTTCTCCTCGTTGTTGGCGGCGCAGCGCATAGATCGTGATGCCGACGAACACCAGCAATGCCGGCATCAGCACGTAATCCAGCCAGCCCAGCCAGGCGGACAGTCCCACCACGCCGAGCAATACCACCAGCACCGGCGTGAAACAGCACAGCGCCGCGATGACTGTCCCGGCAATTCCGGTCTTGAGCAGGGTTTTGTTGTTCATGGCTCACCTTCTGATCTCGGACGGGTAGCCCGCATTTCCGGTAGCACTGATCAGTGCTTCGGCGCGGGTCTTGCTGTCATCGAAGGTCACGACTGCTTCACGCTGCGCCAGACTGACTTTGACCTCTTCGATGCCATCCACTTTGGACAGTACCTTCTTCACCGTGATCGGGCAAGCGGCACAAGTCATGCCCGGCACGGACAGTATGACGGTTTGCGTGGCCGCCCAGACCGGAGCGGCAAAGACTGAAGTCAACATTGCAAACGGGATTAATTTCTTCATGGTGATCTCCTTTCAGTAGAACAGCGGCAAGACATAGGGAAAAACGAGCGCGACCAACACCAGTACGGCCACGATCCAGAACATGAGCTTGTAAGCGCTGCGTACCGACGGAATCGCGCACACTTCACCCGGCTTGCAGTCCTGCGCGGGGCGGAAGATGCGCCGCCAGGCGAAGAACATCGCCACCAGTGCCGCGCCGATGAACAGCGGACGGTAAGATTCCAACACGGTCAAGTTGCCGATCCACGCTCCGCTGAAGCCGAGCGTAATCAAGACGAGCGGGCCAAGACAACAGCTTGAAGCCAGAATCGCCGCCACACCCCCAGCCAGCAAGGTACCGCCTGTTTTAGTTGAGACTGACAAGAGAATTTCCTTTCGATTGTTGAGACAGTGTGGCAAGGTTACTTCCGTACTCAACTACGGAGTCAAGCGATATGAAAAATAATCCCGACAATCTCGCCATCGGTGCCTTTGCAAAGTCCGCCGGGGTCAATGTGGAAACCATCCGCTTTTATCAGCGCAAAGGGCTACTACCCGAACCGGACAAGCCTTACGGCGGCATCCGCCGCTATGGCAATGCCGATGTCGCGCGCGTGCGCTTCGTCAAGCGCGCGCAGCAATTGGGATTCAGCCTGGATGAGATCGCCGAATTGCTAAAACTGGAAGACGGAGCACACTGCGGCGAAGCGCGACGGTTGGCGGCGCACAAACTGGATAGGGTGCGCGCCAAGCTGGCGGATTTACTGCAAATGGAAGTGGTGCTGGATGCGCTGGTCAAACGCTGTGACACGCGACGCGGCAAGGTGTGCTGCCCGCTGATTGATGCACTGCATGGCGGCTCAAGTGTCGCTACCGACGCTTGAAAATACGGGGGCTAGAAATCATGCGCGCAGCTTATTCAGCCGCTCGTGCCAAAGATGTAAGCCGCTGTCAGGTCATGGCTGGGATGGTCGAACAGCGATTGGCAGCGCCCGAATTCGATCAGCCGCCCCACCCGTTCCGTCATCCAGAAGAAGGCTGCGTAGTTGGCGACGCGGCGCGCCTGGGCAAGGTTGTGCGTGACGATGACGACGGTGTAGCGGTTGCACAAGCTGCGGATCAACTCTTCCACCACCGCCGAGGCAATCGGGTCGAGCGCGCTGCACGGTTCGTCCATCAGCAGAATGGAGGGTTCGAGTGCCAACGCGCGGGCAATGCACAAGCGTTGTTGCTGCCCGCCCGACAAGGCCAAGGCGGAACTATCCAGCCGGTCTTTCACTTCTTCCCACAGCCCGACATCGCGCAGGGCGCGCTCGACACGCGCATCCAGTTCACCGCGCTGGCGCACGCCGTGTTCGCGCAGCGGCATTTCGATGTTGCGGCGGATGGAGAGCGGAAAGGGATTGGGTTTCTGGAAGATCATGCCCACCTTGCGCCGCAGTGCCATCACGTCGCAATCGGGCGCGGTCACCTCTGCACCGTCCATGCGGATACTGCCCTGCACGCGACTGCCGGGAATCAGGTCATTCAGCCGATTTAACGAGAAGAGAAAGCTGGTTTTTCCGCAACCAGACGGACCGATCAGCGCGGTGATGCAGCCTTTGTTGATGTCTAGCGACACGCCCTGCAACACGGTTTTGCCGTGATAGGACACGGCGAGATCCTGCACCTGAATGTGCGGCACAGGAATACAGCAGGGCGCGCCCTGTTCGATTCCGCCCAAGGTGTAGGAACAGGGATTGCGGTCAGTTGGATTGTCGTTGCTCATGCTGTCGTTCTCGCTTGCAGAAATCGTTCGGTCAGGTTCACCGCCACGCTGTTAATCGCCAGTATTAACACGATCAACACCAGTGCCGAGCCGTAAGCGGCGGCATCTCCGCCCGATACGTTCATGGATAAATCGTAGATATGCACCGACAGCGCACGCCCGGAATCGGACAACGATTCGGGCATTCTGTCCACATAGCCGCTGGTAAAGATCAGCGCGGCGGTTTCCGCCAGCGCGCGCCCGATGCTGAGCATCAGCCCCGCCGTGATGGCGGGCGCGGCGGCGGGCAACAGGATATGCCACAGCGCGGCGGCGCGACTCAAGCCCAGTGCTGCCGCGCCGCGCCGCCACTCGGAGGACACCGCAGACAAGCCCGATTCGGTGGTGACAATGAACAGCGGCAGCATCATGCAGGCCAGAGTCAACCCGCCCGACCAGATCGAAAATCCCATCCCCAGCGCGACACAAAACAGCGCGTTGCCGAACAGTCCGAACACGATGGACGGTACGCCCGCCAGCATATTCAGGCAGACACGCAGCGGCTTGGCCAATTGGGCCGCGGCGTATTCGCTCAGATAGACAGCCGTCGCCAACCCAAGCGGAACAGCCACCGCCAGGGCGACCACCAAAATAAGCAAGGTGGAAACCAGAATGGGCGCGATCCCGCCATCGCGTCCCGCGTTCTGTGGCGCGTCCAGCAAAAAAGCGGCATCGAGCTTGCCGATACCGTGAATCACCACATCCCCCAGCAGCCACAAAAATGCGCCCACCACCAAGGCGGTTGCCAACCAGACCGCCGCCGTCAGCAGGGCATCGCCGTGCTTACGCATATAACCGCCCTCCACGCTTGCCGGCCAGCCACGCCAGCGCTGCCACCATGAGCATCAGCAATAACCCAGAAGCAAACAACGCGGCACGATGCTCGCCCGCCGCGTAAGACATTTCCAGCGCGATGTTGGCGGTCAGCACGCGCACCGGATCGAATAGACTGCCCGGCGTTTGCACCACGTTGCCCGCCACCATCAGCACGGCCATCGTCTCGCCCAGCGCGCGCATCGCTGCCAGCAAAGCGCCGCTGAAAATACCCGCCCGCGCCTCGGGCAATGCCACGCCGAGCACGATGCCCTTGCGGCTCAAACCCAACGCTGCCGCCCCCTGCAAACTGGCGGACGACACTGCTGCCAGTGCCGCTTCGCTGGTGAGTGCCACGGTGGGCAACACCATCAGCGCGAGAATCAAAATCGCTGCCAGCAAGCTGGCACCGGGCGGTTCCCACTGTGCAATCAAAGGTACCAGTACGGTCAATCCCCATAGCCCATAGACCACCGAGGGAATGCCCGCCAGCAACATCATCACGCGGCGCAGCGGCAGCACCAGCCAGCGCGGCGCATAGAAACGGCCGAATAGCGCGCTCGCCAATCCCAGCGGCAAGGCAAGCAACAATGCCCCCAAGGTGGCCGCCAGCGTCGCCCACAACATTGGCCATAAATTGTATTGTCCGCTGGACGGAAACCAACCCTCCCCGGCGAAGAAACGTGCCCAACCGCCACTTGCCAGCACCGCCCAGGATTCCTTAAACAGCATCAGTAACACCAGAGCCAGCAACACCGCCACGGCGAACGCGAGGCTGCCGCTCAACCGTGCGAGCAGGACATCAGCGCGCGAGGGGGACGAAATATTGTGCCGTGACCAGATCATCCACTGCCGCCGATTGCGCGAATTCGATAAAGCGTTTGGCCAGTCCCGTCGGCGTGCCCTTAGTGAGCAGATTCAGCGGACGCGACAAGGGAAATTTACCCTCGCGCACATTGGCGACCGAAGCGCCCACGCCTGCCATCGGCAACAGTTGAATCGGTGTGCCATGCGTCTGCTCATATTCCGCCGTGCCGATTGAAACATAGCCGATTGCGCCGACATTGCCCGCCACCGTCTTGATGCCTTGCTGGTTGTCGCCGATCACCACGTGGGCGCGAATATCGGGGTTATTGAGTTGAAAGTGGTGCAGGAATAATTCCAGCGTAGAGCGTCCCTCGGCCTTGTTTACCACGGTGATCTTGCGATCCTCGCCGCCGACCTCGCGCCAGTTGCCGATTTGCCCGGTGTAAATTTGTTTGATCTGTTCGTCGCTCAAGTTTTTAACGGGATTTTTTTGATGCAGGATGATGCCGATGCCATCCATGGCGATGCGGTGCGCCACCAGCACTTGCGCTTCATCGGATTTCATGGCGCGTGATGCCATGCCAATGTCCGCCAAGCCCGTGCGCGCATCGTTCACGCCGCGCGTCGAACCGCCCGTCTGCACATCCACGCGCACCCCGGGATTTTGTTGTTCGAAACGTTTGCCGATCTCCAATGCCAGCGGCGCGATGGTACTCGAACCGGTCAGCACCAATTTATTGCCCCCAGCCCAAGCGCTGGCACACAGCGACAGACCGACGCATACCGCCGCACACCATTTTTTTTCCATACTGATCATTTTGCATTTCTTCTGTTGCAGTAATTTAGCAGCAAGCACAACTTGCTTCGCTACCATCCTTGCCATCGAACGGGATCGCGGCACCGCAGCCCTCGAACAAGCCGTAATGGGTATCGAAGGTGCCGATGAACTCGAAATGCGGGGCGAAGCGGGTGTCGTGCAACATGCGCCAGGTATTGCCGCACACGGGAAACACCTTGCCCGTTTCGATGTGGTGATGTTTGTCCAGCACGAAGCGGTGCGGGTGGTCGGGGATGGTGCCGCGATAGATCACCGCCTGGCCGTAGTTTTCACAGGCGCTTTCCAGACTGTCCAGCTTGGTCAAGCGATAAGTGGCGGAATAGAACTTCAGGTTGCCCACGCGCGGCGCGAGCTTCGGGTCGGTGATTTCCAGCGGACGGTCTTCGACCAGACGCGGGTCGGCGAAACCGTGGCGATGCGCGAGGCGGATGAAGTCGTTCCAGTACAGCGCGCCGCCCAGACATTCGCCGTACAGCACGGGGTCGTTCTTCACCGCATCCGGCACGCGGCGGTCGGCATACACGTCGGAGAAGTAGAACTCGCCGCCGTTCTTCAGCAGGCGATACACGCCGCGCAATACCGCATCTTTGTCCGGCGACAGATTGACCACGCAGTTGGACACGATTACATCGAAGCTGCCGGGTTCGAGATCGAGCGCATCCAGTTTCTCGATATAGCCATTGAAAAAACGCACGTTGGCGTAGCCGAACTTTTCGGCGTGATAGGCACGATGCTGTTCCGCCACCGCCAATTGTTCCGGCGTCATATCGACCCCAACCACTTCGCCCGTCTTGCCCACCAGTTGCGCCAGCGCATAGACATCGCGCCCGGAACCACTGCCCAGATCCAGCACACGGCAGCCTTCGAGCAATTGCGGGCACACCAAGCCGCAGCCGTAATAGCGCGACAACACTTCGGGGTGCACCTTTGCCAGCAGCGGCTTCAGCCACGCGGGCAGCGCGCTGGCATCGCAGCAGGCGCTGGTTTTCAGGTCATTCGTGCTGTGCAGTTGTTTGCCGTAATAGTCTTGAACGATGTCGTGCATGATTTCCCCTGGTTAAGTGTGTTCACGCGTGGTCAGTCGCGCCCAAGCGAGGTTTCTTACATTTGCACCGCGCCTCGTTTCGTATGATAAACGATGTCAGCGATTGACCTTTCGCGCACAAGATATCGCCACAAATCGGGGACAAAAAAACGGGCCATCTTGCGACGGCCCGGAATAGGAGGAGAGTATGAAAGATCGAGTTGTTGACAACTCAAAGCTCGCAACTCGGGGCGGATTGTAAGTAGCCGCTCATCGCTTGCCTATAGACCAAACGGCCTATATATCAGCCTATATATTTTTCGACCGTCCTATATCCCGCCACCGCTGACCCGCTCGATACCGGCCAGGTCTGTGGCTGAAAAAACCCCATTAAAACCTGCGGATAACAACAAACCACGGACCGCTACCGCCTGGTCGTAGCCGTGTTCCAGCAGCAACCAACTGCCGGTTGTGAGGTGAGCGTTCGCTCCGCCGATGATGCGGCGGATATCGTCCAGACCGTCCGCACCGGATGCCAGCGCGCTGCGCGGCTCGTAACGCAAGTCGCCTTGTGCCAGATGCGTATCGTCGTCGGCAATGTAAGGCGGGTTGGCAACGATCAGGTCGAAACGTTCACCCGCAAGCTGAGCGTACCAGTCGCTCTGCACGAAACGCGTGTTGGCAATGTTTAAACGCTGCGCGTTCTCCCGCGCCACCTCCAGCGCCTCCATAGATGCATCCACCGCCGTTACTTCGGCATCCGGGCGCGCATGGGCGATGGACAGCGCGATGGCGCCGCTGCCGGTACCTAGATCGAGCACACGGAACGATCCCCCTCCCCCGGCCTGTCGGCCCCCCTCTCCCGCAAGCGGGAGAGGGGCTGGGGGAGAGGATATATGTTGCCATGCCAGTTCCACCAGCAACTCGGTTTCAGGGCGCGGAATCAGGGTGGCGGGGGTGACCTTAAAATTCAGCCCATGAAACTCGCGCCCACCCAGGATGTAGGCGATCGGCTCGCCCGCCAGACGGCGCTGCAACAAGGCACAGTAGGTCGCTGCCTGAGCCGCATCCAACTCCTGTTCCGGATGCGCCAGCAGATAGGCGCGATTCACGTTCAGTGCGTGTTGCAACAGCCATTGCGTTTCGCTCCGCGCTTCCCGCGCGGTGAGCGACAAGGCGGTTTGCAGCGCGCGGCCATCTTGCGCCAGCACGTCGCGGAGGGGGCGCATCAGCGGGTGTCCGCCATCGCCGCCAGTTGCTGCGCCTGATGCTCGGCCATCAGCGCGCCGGTGAGTTCGCCGATGTCGCCGTCCATGATTGCGTCCATCTTGTGCAGCGTGAGGTTGATGCGGTGGTCGGTGACGCGGCCCTGCGGGAAGTTGTAGGTGCGGATGCGTTCGGAGCGGTCGCCGCTGCCGACCAGCGATTTACGCTCGGCGGCCAATTTGCTGTGCGCCTCCCGCTCCTGTTTGTCCATGATGCGCGCCGCCAGCACGCGCATCGCCTGCGCCTTGTTCTGGTGTTGCGAGCGCCCGTCCTGGCATTCGACCACGGTGCCGGTCGGCAGGTGGGTGATGCGCACCGCCGAATCGGTCTTGTTGATGTGCTGGCCGCCGGCACCGGAAGCGCGGAAGGTGTCTATGCGCAACTCGGCGGGATTCAGCACCACCTCCTCCATGTCATCCGCTTCCGGCAGGATGGCAACGGTGCAGGCGGAGGTGTGAATACGCCCCTGCGTTTCGGTGGCCGGCACGCGCTGCACGCGGTGCGCGCCGGATTCGAATTTCAATACCGAGTACGCGCCCTGCCCGATGATGCGCGCGATAACTTCCTTGTAACCGCCCATTTCGCCCGGACTTTCTGAGATGATCTCGACCTGCCAGCGGCGGCGTTCGGCGAAACGCAGGTACATGCGGAATAAATCGCCCGCGAATAGCGCCGCCTCGTCGCCCCCGGTGCCGGCGCGCACTTCGAGGATGACGTTGCGCTCGTCATTGGAGTCTTTCGGCAATAGCTGCAATTCCAGTTCGCGGTCGAGTTCGGCCAGCCGTTGTTGGCCCTGTTCGATCTCGGCCTCGGCGAATTCCAGCATCTCCGGGTCCTGCGCCATCTCGCGCGCGGTCTTGATGTCGGTCTCGGCACGCCGGTAAGCCTGGTACAGCGTGACCACCGGCTCCAGTTCGGCGCGCTCGCGGCCAAGCTGGCAGAATACGGCCATATCGCGCGTCGCTTCTTCGGTACTCAGCAGTTGATCAACTTCATGCAGGCGTTCGCCCAGGCGGTCCAGCCGGGCGGCTATGTTGGGTTTCATTCTTCGTTGTTGAGGTGATACAGACGGTGAATCACTTCAAGAAAAGCTTCGCGTTCGTCACCGTGCACCTGGTTCAGCGCGTGCGTAGGCGCGTGCAGAAATTTATTGGTCAGGCTGCTGCTCATCTGCTCCAGCACTTTTTGCGGATCTTCACCCCTGGCCAGCAGGCGCGCGGCTTTCTCCAACTCATGACGGCGGTTGCGCTCGGCATGGTCGCGCAGGGCGCGGATGGTAGGCACCACTTCGCGCGATTCCATCCAGTGGACGAAATCGGAGACCCCGGAATCAATGATGACCTCGGCTTCCTTCACCGCGCTTTGGCGGGCGTCGAGGCCGTCCTTGACCACTTCGGCGATATCATCCACGGTGTAGAGAAACACATCTTTCAGTTCGGCGACTTCCGCTTCCACATCGCGCGGCACGGCCAGATCGACAATGAACAGCGGACGGTGTTTGCGCGCTTTCAGCGCGCGTTCAACCATGCCCTTGCCGAGGATGGGCAACTGGCTGGCGGTGCTGGTCACGATGATGTCATGCTGCGCCAGTTGTTCCGGCAGATCGGTCAGAGTGATGGCCTGGCCGTTGATCCGTCGCGCCAGGGTCTGCGCGCGCTCGAGGGTACGGTTGGCGACAGTGATCTGGCGCGGGTTGCGCGCGGCAAAATGCACCGCGTTCAGCTCGATCATCTCGCCCGCGCCAATGAACAGAACTTTTTGTTCGGCGATGGAAGGAAAAATACGTTCCGCCAGTTTCACTGCAGCGGCGGCCATCGACACCAGATTGGTGCCGATCTCGGTCTGGGTGCGCACATCCTTGGCCACCGAGAAGGTGCGCTGGAACAATTTGTGCAACAGGAAACCCAGTGTGCCGGCCTGCTCTGCCTGACGCACCGCCAGCTTCATCTGTCCGAGGATCTGCGGCTCGCCCAGCACCATCGAATCCAGCCCGCTGGCGACGCGAAACGCGTGCTTTACCGCCTGCGCCTGCGGCAAACGGTAAAGGTAGGGCGCGATCTCGGTGTCGGGCAAATGGTGATAGGCGGCAAGCCAACCGATGGCCTGCGCCGGGGTTTGGGTATTGCAATAGATTTCGGTGCGGTTGCAGGTGGACAAGATCGCGGCTTCCTTGGCCGACCCGTTGTCCACCAGGTCGCGCAGGGCGCCATCCATCGCTTCCGCGTTAAACGCGATCTGCTCGCGCACGGCGAGCGGCGCGGTCTGATGATTGATGCCAAAGGTCAATAACTGCATGGGGAATCCGCTATCCGCGAGAATCGGGGGCGGAATTATAGGGGTTGGGGCGGCTTTCTGCCAGCCGCCCCGGCACGGCGCGGGATTTACTTGCCAGACCCAAGCTGCCCCAGCGCGGCCACCGCATCGGCACGCAGGGTGCTGTCCGGGTATTGTTTGATGAAGCGCGCGAAGGCAAGCTGCGCCGCATTTGTCTTGCCCTCACCCGCCAGCGCGACGGCGGCGCCGAATGCCGCCAGTTCGGCCTCGTCGATGATTACCGGCTTGGCCTCGCCTTTCCAATAGACGTCATCTGCATCCGCCAGCGAACCGCGCACCCCGCCGGCCGCCGTGGTGGTGGTCAATTTTTTCTTCGGCGTCAGCAGCTCGATCTTCTTGCGCAGACGTTCCCACAGCGAAAGCTCCTCGTCCGACGCCTGCACCGGGGCGGCCAGCGCAAGCGTGATCCCCAGCGAAACCAACAACGCGATTACTCTTTTCATCATCTTCTCCTTGTTAAATCCGGGACGTCCGGCTCACAGCGTGTTCAAGAGTTCCTGCGCCAGTGTGCGATATTGCTTTTGCACGGCGGGATCGAGTTTTTTTGCTTTCAAAAAAGCTGACTTTGCGCTCTTGTTATGCCCCAGCCGCTTGTACGCGCGCGCCAGATTGATCTGAATCAGCGCGTCTTTCGGGCTGGCTTGGGCGGCGGCACGGTAGGCATTCACCGCTTCCTGGTATTTGCTCTC
>Ga0210017_1004668_pt1 | contig 11162 bp, 5 predicted proteins | sample CryGeyCG2014_020_FD_183966 | JGI IMG/M metagenome (GOLD analysis project Ga0210017, IMG submission 183966) | Groundwater microbial communities from aquifer - Crystal Geyser CG08_land_8/20/14_0.20 (SPAdes) (version 2) | ecosystem: Environmental > Aquatic > Deep subsurface > Groundwater | place... | reverse complement strand
AAGTCAGACTTCGAAATTCCTTCTGGGATCTCGATGTTTATTATTTCATTTTTCTTCATTCTAGATATTACGGATAACAGCCAATGAGTTGTTGTGGCCAGGTGGCCGTTGTAACTTTGCGCCATATTATTATTTTTAAATATAAAATAGATTTCTATGTTTTATTAATCGTATATTTACACCTTGGATAATTTGAGCATCCATAGAATGTTCCGAATTTCCCGGTCCGTTCTACTAATTTACCGCCGCACTTCGGGCACAATTGATAGGGTTGGCTAACTGGCTTATCCTCTGGTTTATCATCTTTCTTGGCCATCTGAATATATCGGACCAGCTCAAAACCGTCTACCAACTCAATCGGTTTATCCTCGGCAAACTTGCGCGCTTCAAGAGTAAATTTACTGGTAGTAACAAAATAACCCTGTCCATTTGCCAGACGATCTGCCAGGGAGCCGTAAAAATCCCGGATAGCGCCGACAGACACTTGAGAAGTAATAAACTTTTTGCATTGAATGTAATTTTTTACTCCGTCTTTCTCGGCAATAACATCAATTCCGCCGTCATGGGATTGGCCAACCGCCCGTGTCTTATAACCCAGACGAAAAAATAAATCAGCTATGTAATCCTCAAACTCCGATGGCTTCATCCCCCGGAGCCAATGTAAGAGGTCACGATCAGATCGCCAGGCCTCTCCTTTCTTAAATCTCCGGCGGATATGCCAGTTGTCTATTTCCAAATCAAGCCAATCAAACAATAGCCGGAAAGCGATAGCTGCTAACATCATTATCCAAATAGGCCAAAGTTGCCATAGAATAGACAGCACAGTTTTTACGGGTAATAGGGCTTTAAACAATTCCCAAGAATTAATTTGCATAATTATTTAGGTTTTTTGTTTTTAGTATTGTGCATTTGATTGTAGGTTTCATTAAATAAAATATTAAAGAATTCGTTTATATGTTGCTCAATTATTTCTGGATCTGCTTTAATCTGGGTATATTTTATTTTTATCTTTTTTAATTTAGGCATAACATAATTATTTTTTGGTTTTATTATGATGCTCTAATGGTATCTCGGACATCTTACAAACAAAAATCGCTTATTAAATCTTTTGGTGGTGACTTAAAAAATCCCCATACCATATCTATTTTCCCGATTTTTGAATGCATCTTCACCTCCCTCAAGAATTTCCTTTATACTCGTATTAATAAATTTATTTTCTATGCTCCCGCTAGGATAATCTCGTTTGTCACCATCAAGGCGAGCAACAATAATCTGCTCCGCGTCTGCGTTCACAACTAAATTTGCGTTATGAGTAGACAGAATAACTTGGCGTGATTTTTTGATCTGTCGGACAAGAGGAACCAACTCGTTCATTATAAATTGGTTATCTAAATTATCCTCTGGTTGATCAACAATGAATATTTGTTTGACTGTTGCTGTCGCAAGATAAATTTTAAGCAGAAGCGTTCCCCGTTGGCCAACAGAAAGTTTCTCGGTGGGGATGCCTTTAAGCTTAACGACCGCTTTAACTCCCAAAAATTCAGACCACCTTGTAAAAAGAAAGGCGATTAGATTATTTCTCCCGCGTGAGTTTAAGGAGTCAGACAGCAAAAAGGTATCCAGCTCATCCTCAATCCACTTCCTTAAATTTTCAAGTGTAATATTCTTCGCTCCGCCTTTTTCATTTCGTTTCGCAATTAACACCTTCACATCCTCTACATTTTTTACTACGCGCTTATCAAAACAATTTTCTAGTAGGTATTCGGCGAATGTGTCTTGATTAAAAGTAATCATTCCCTCTACGGACACATCTTTAATAATATTTAAGAATAAGTCCTTTTCTTCCGTCGTTGATTCATCATGCGAGCTCTTAAATTCAACAAACTTTTTATTTATCTCCTTAGTATTGTCAGCCAGATATCCTTCTATTAACGCGAAAAGATCATTTCGTAATATTGTTATTTCTTTGAGAAAAACTAATTTCTTTTCATAAGTTGTTTTATCTTTCTTGGCGTTATTTATTTCCCGTTCGATGATTTCTGCAGATTGAATCAGTATGCTTATATCTTCCTTAAGTCCAAGTGCAATTAAAGCTTTTTTCTTTTCAGAGAATGCTTTGTGCAATTTTTCCATTTCTTCGTCAATCACAGCCTGCTTTTCTTCAATAAATTTTTCTTGTGGAGCAAAATCAATGACAGAAATGACATTACCGTCTCCCGGGTAGAGATTTTTAAGTGTCTTATTCAGAGCGTTTATCTGTTTATTTATTTCAATATTTTTAAGATCAAGCTTTAGTTGATCAAGACTTTGCCTAAAATCTTTCAGCTTTAGTCCTCGTTCAGTAGCTTTACTAATATCATTGAGTAAGTCTTTAGTTTCTTTGGAGGAAAGTTTCTTTTTCTGCTCCTCCTTTTTTGCTATGAATTTACCAAGCCATTGAGCGAAATCGCCATCTTTGTAATCAGAATATTTATGATAAAGATCTGTAAGCTCCGCTTGTGTGTTTTCTATATTTGTAATGTATTCTCTTGCTTGCTCGACCAGCTCGGTTTTTTTAAGTTCCGCGTAATCAAGATTAATTAGTTCACAAATTTTTTCAGTTAATTCTCTATCATTTGTTGCAAGCGCACTTAGCTGCTCCTGCCCAATATACAAAAAGGGTAGCTCCAAGCTCTCATTGTTTTCAAGAGATTTTTTGTGCTGTTCCTTATTTTGATCCTTATCAATAAGTTCGGTTTCAACACTGAAACCCGGAGCAGGTTCTTTGCCTTCTACATTCTGTCTATAAAATTCAATTATTTTGGGTTTATTATTTTGATCTTGTTTGGTATGCTCTTCATTTAAAAAGGCGATGGATTCAAGTAGGGCGCTTTTTCCACTTCCGCGACCACCAATAATAGTTACTAATTCTCTATTAAAAGGAATTCCGATATCGGGAACGATAAAATTTTTACTACCAACAATTTTTATTGAATTGAAATATAATTTTTTCTTGTCGTCAAAAGGATTATGTTCTTGAATTTTTACTCGTTCTTGTGGCTCAAATATAATCTGTTTTAGCCCCTCAAATGTGGGATCCGCTTTAATCCATGAAAATTTTGTTCCAATATCTATAATTTTTCTAGAATCAGAAGTGTTTATGACCGCAAAGTTTCCTATGTCATACTGATGATCTTTAGTTTTAGCAGTAAGCTCAGAAATTCTTGTTGTTTTATTCACCAATTCACATGCGGCGTCGAGAATATTAGTAATTTTAAGCAGTCTTTTTCTTGTTCGTGCATCCGATTTGCAAAAAAGTCCGCCATTAGTTGAGCTGGCATGTGCAAAAATGGTGATACCACTATACCCTCTAGCCTTTAAAATAATATCTTCGGCCGTGCAATTTGCAGTTGCAGGGGTATGATTATTCTCGCCATTAAATGCTGGCTGGGGCATTGAGATCGCCGTTAAAAAATTATTAACGGTTTCATTCCATGTTGGCCACCTGTTCTCTGTTGAAAGAGGATTAAAAATAACAATTAGATGGATACCTTCCGAGCTAATAACTTCTACTCCAGGCAAAATTGTTATTTTATCTCCAAGCTCATGATTTTTTATCAATAGAGGATCAATAGCTTTCCCAGTATTATGATCAGTAATGGCGATAGCTGCGATGCCATTATTTACACAATGATTGATAAGGTCGAGATTAAACTTATTTTGCCGTTCGGCCTCTTTCTCATTTCCTGCAGGATAATTATCTGGCCAAGTCCAACGCGGATCCAGATAGGTTTGGATTTGTAAGTCCCACTTTCGCCAAACCGATCCTCTTGAATTTAATTTTTGATTGCTCATAGGTATTTAGTTAGCTTCAATAATTTTTATCAGCCCATTGCCTTGTTGGCTCTATTGGAGACTAAACGATTTAACTCGTAATATACATTCTTACGCTCTTTCTCTGTCAACCCTAGAGTATCAAAAACTATTTGATCTATTTTTATATGTTCTTCTGTGTTTATTTCTTCCAAGGTTTTTAATGATTGGCGTTTGCTTAGTAGCTTATAAATTTTTTTTATATCCTTAAGCTTCTTAAAGTTAAAAAATAAAGGTAGGTCTTTTAAATCTGTAGCCTCTGCCTTTAGTAAACCTCCGCCCAAACTTTTGCGTCCGGTTATTTCCCGAATTAGCCATGCAAGCGAGCTATTTAAAAATAGCCAAAGATTTAATAAGGCTTCTTCGGAAGAATCCCCAGCATTTTTATAAATATCTACTCCGCTTGATGAGAAAGCTGATATTTTATTTACAGCACAATAATGTCTTGTTACGCCGCGAGGTAGAATTAGAGACGGTTTGATTTTAGAACTAGCCTGGAGTACTTCTATGTTGGATTTTTTCAATTTTTTAATCTGCTCTAAATTTAAATTTGCTCCGTCAATAATAAACTTTTTGGTTTTACTTAAGACAAAGGGTGCGCCGTCCCCCGAAGTCATAAAAGGTAATAAATTTCCAAATAGAAAAGGAAATGAAGTTAAAATTTTTTCTTCCACCTCAAAGCTTTTTCTTAGATTCAGACCCTGACCAATTGAAAGACTATAATCAGATAATTGGCTTAATCGTTTGCCCTTTTTCTCCATAATCGAGATTATGTGTAGCGTTTCGTTTGAAGCAGACAGTAATGTGCCCCATTTAAAGTTTCGGAGTAATGCGTCTGAATGTTTAAATTTCTTAATATCAACCTGGGATGAAGATTCGGTTGAGGCCAAATCAAAACAATTAACTTTCTCATAATTTTCATGATAACGCGCAAATACCATTAGACCCTTTTCGTCAGAACCTTTACTGCTAAAAACTGAAATTATAGTATTGATGTTTGGTCCCAATCTGCCATCGAAATATTTAAAGTCGCTGTCAATAATAAATTTAACATCTGTATTTTTTAATAAGAAAGACTGGAATCTTTTTCCGTAATCCGTATCCAGCCAAGAATTTTGAGTTAAAAATACCTGAGTTCCCTTTTGGCTCATTAAATATATTCCGAGCTCAAAGAAATAAATTAGAAGATCGGCTCCGCGAGTAATATAACTAGCATCATTTAACCACCTTGAATTTAATCCTCTTTGTACTTCCTCCTTCATCTGATCTGAAAATTCTGAGCTTCTCGCTTCTAGGTAAGGCGGATTTCCTATCACCACGCTAAAACCGCCATTCTCCTGAAACACATCGGCGAAGTTAAGCTTCCAAAGAAAAAATGGCTTGGTGTTTGATCGTTTGAATTCTTCAAGCTTTTTGAGAGCGGAAGTTTTATTCTGTTCTTTAAGCGTTGCTTCAATAAGCTCCCACTCTAGCTTTTCAATCTGCTTTTTGAGGTTGTCCTTCTTGCTTTTTTGAGTCGCTTCAAAGAATTCTTTGTGCGATCTTTTTAGAGAATCCGCCTTCTGCCTCGCCTCACTGTGTGCATCAAAAAGGCCAGCGTTCCCCAGCGGTTTCTCGTTCGGTTTGTTAAGCTTTTTTATCAAGATACCAATCCTTTTTAACTCGCCGTTTAGTTCTGCTTGCTTAGTTGATGTAAGTTGATTCTTTGAATGTAGTTTAAAATACTCTCTTTGCAATTCATTTTGTCTTTCTTCTAATATTTCAATCTGCTTACCTTTATTAAAATTGATGTCAGTTATCAGCCTCTCATCAAAGAGTTTGATACCCTCAAATTCCTCAAGCAAACTGTTGCCCTGCATAATTTTATAATCTAAGTTAGGCAATGGCTTGATCTGCTTGATGTCGTCTTCGTCTACTACCAAAGAAAGCCACAAGCGAAGCTTGGCAATTTCTACCGCGCCTGGATCAATATCCACGCCATAAAGAGAATTCTGTATGCAGTCACGCTTAAAATTATAGGCTGTGCGATTTTCGTCCTTGATATAACTTGAAAGCACTAGGCGAGCTTTGATAATGGCGTTCATCATACCAACAGGAAAGGCGCCGGAACCAATAGCCGGATCGCAGACTTTAATTGTGGCCAGCTTGTCATCTATCTCTTTGGAAAATTTCTTAATTGAATCCGGCAGTAATCTTTTATAGTCCCCGCTGTATTCCGGATTGTCTTCTTTGGACACAGATATGACTTCATGCTCAATAATATTTTCGCCAATTTTAATAAGCTTCTCTAAATCTTCCTTGGAAACATTACCCTCAAGCTCAATGGCAAGATAATTAATTAAACTCTGCTCGCACATATAGTGGACTATCTCTCTGGGAGTATAGTAGGTACCTTTGGACTTACGATCTTTAACTTCCAGGAGATTTTCAAAAACTTTGCCAAGCATTTCCGGATCAATAGCCACTTCTTTTTCCAGCGGCTCGTCTTCTTTAACCGTAAAATTATAGCGATCAAAGATATCTAAAACGCCATTTCCAATATCACCGGTTTTTAAATCTTTTATTTCATTGGAAAATAGCTCATTGGGTAGGTTAATAATGGTGTTGACCCAGTCATAGTTGCTGATTGGATCAAAGAGTCCGCCGTTTAGGAAAGGAATTTTACATTCAAACCGGCTGTAAAAATCATCATCCCGTTCTTTAGCTAAAGCTTCGTAGAAAAGCGGCTCAAGGTAGTCGTTAAAATAGTTTTTACTTTTTCCAGTTGCTCCTTCAAATAAAGTTCGCAAGAACTTCTTATCGCCCTCGCCCCATCCTTTATTCATCGGCACACCGAACCAGCCCTTTTTCTGCAAGAAATAAAGGAATACAATCTGACCGAGCAGCTTTTTAGAAAAATCTACGGTGTTAACATTTTTTTCTGTAAAATCCGCTTTGATATCTGGCTGTTGTTGAATGACATCGCTCAAGGTCTCATGGACGCGCAAGAATAGTTCCCGATACTTTTCAAAAAATTCCTTAGTAACTTTTTCAATATTAAAAGCATCCTCAAGCTGCTTGAAAGTGGGGTTAGCTTGGTCATCTTCCACGATGGGAGCCAAACGACTCTGGGCTGTATGGCTGTTTTCATTCTTGCCAACAAGGAATGACCAACGTTTGCCTGGAGTAAATTCCTCCTTAACTTTTATCTTGCCTGATTTGTCTTCGGTAAATTTATAATCCATTTTAACCAGCGAGAAACGCCAGTCGGCAAGATCCGGTGAGACAAATGCTATAAGACCGGCATCTTTTTGATTCCGGTCTTTAAGATATCGAGCGACAAAATTACGCTGGGCGGTACGAGCTCGCTCTAGTGAAGTTTCTTTTTGTAGATAGACGACAAGAATGTCTACTTTAATACCATCGGGATCTGTGTAAGTTGCAAGCCGCTCATAAGTCTTGATAAATTTTTTGTACGCTTCCAGGACATAGCCGCGAGCATGGAAAGCTTTTGAGTCATCAACCTTATTGAGCAGATTTTTTATAAAGTAAAGGAACCGCTCTTTGTTAAAGTCATTTTGGAGAGTTTCCCTGACGATATTTTGCGCCTGTACTTTCTGCATATCATAGATTCGTTAAATACTCTGACAAAATAACTTCTCGCTTGCCGAATTGATTGGTAGTAGTTTCAGCAAAATGACCTTCAAGAAGCCGGGCCGAGATATGGCTTTGTAAAACCGAAAGAATTTTTAGCGGGTTGATGCCTTTTTCAATTGCTTTATTAAGCGTTTGCAAGGTCACTCTTGTAGTTTGTTTTGGCAAACCGCCCTCCTCAAGCTGGGTTATAACCTTTTTAAGATAGAGGTCTTGGTCCTCGGTAAATTGCCGGCGATCTTTCATGGTTGCTTTGAGTATCCGCAAGATTTGCGTAGCGCTGTCCCGGCCGCCTCGCTTCTTTACATCCAGCGACTCTTCAGAGGTAGCAAATATAAACGCTTTTTTATTCTGCTCAAGTAAGCTATAAAAACCTTTGTCTATCTTTTGTAGTTTGGCATCTTTTATCGCTTCTAATGTCTTGGCCGCGGCAAGGAAGTCCAGCTCCTGGGCGCCGACCGATGAAGCTATAAAAAATTTCTGGACTCTGCCGCGGCGGAAGTAAGTTACTAGATGGCCGGCCTGAACTTTATCGGTTTTAGCAGTTCGGGATTTTTTAGGGAGATGCTTAATTTTCTCAAAAGTATCCGGTTCTTTATCTCGGATATTCTTAATCGCATGAAGATATTTTAATTCGCTCTCCATACTTTCGTCTTCGCCAGTAAGGATTTCTTTTGAAGTTAGACGGCTAAACAACTCATGAGAACCAATTGGTTCGTTTTCAGTAAGCAAATGGGCGTCGCCGCCAAGCAGGGAAAGAAAAGCGTTAATTTTTGCTTCGGCCGCTTCCCGTAATTTTATTTGATCATTGGCTTGCTTGGTTGGGAAGAAATTAAAGGTATAGATTTTATCAAACTTAGTATCCACTCGGTTGACGCGGCCAACTCTTTGCATCATGCGAGTCGGATTCCATGGCAGGTCATAGTTTATGACCACATTGGAGCGGTGCAGGTTGACGCCTTCCGCTAGAATTTCAGTACAAACTAAAATGCGGTAGTCATCTTTAGGGAGTCGAACCTTAGCATCAAAGTTTTCAATAACCTGTGCCCGAACCAACGCGCTGGAACCGCCGGTGAAACAAAGAGTTTCATTTTTAAATTTAGCCTCAATATTTTTAGCCAGATATTCGGCGGTTTCTTTTGACTCGGTGAAGATAATAAGCTTGCTCTTTTTTAGAATTGGATTAGTCGAAAGCTTATCTATAAAAGCTAAAAGCTTCGGATCCCGGTTAACGCCGGTCCACATCTGGTTAATTTCTTTTAAAATATCCAAATCGCTTTGTAAATCTTTTTTAAATCCATCCTTGAAATCTTTACTTGGTAATTTTTCGGCTTTGCCTTTGCTGATTAAATTTTCAATCGCGTCGTCATCGTCGTCGGCCAGCAGCTCGAAAATTTTATTGGTATATTTTTTACTAACATAAACATTGCCTTTATCTACTTCGGCGATAAATGATTCGTAGGAATTGATAAAGCGGCCAAGGGAACAGCGAAATGCATGAAAGCTTGATTCAAGCCGCTTAATGAGTAAGATCTTCATAAACTTACCCATGTTATGTTGAGCTAGTATTTCCGGCTGACTGATATCACCCTTGTAATAAAGGATCGGAGTGTAACGAGCATATTCGAATTTCTTAGCAACCAATTCAATAGTCTTAGTAAAAACAATATCTTCTTTATCGTTAAGCTCATAGAAAACCGCCTCCGGTTTTTCTATATCAGGAAAGCGCAGCTTTTGAGAAGCCAAATCCTCGGCGAAGTATTTAATAATCTCTGTCCTGATTCGGCGAACCATTAAATATTTTAAAACTTTTTCTCTAATTTTTTTGGCATTCTCTTTCACGATCTTAATGTAGTCGGCATAATCTTTCTGCCGGTCAAGCTTTTTAAGCTTGCGTTCAAGGCTGGAGAAAAACTGCTCAAGGTCTGGCAAATTTGGTATGGTACTTTTTCTTGCTTTTTGAAAAAGTTTAATCTGGCTTAAAATATCTTTCGGCGAGTTGTTATAGGGAGTAGCCGTAACCAGAGCCACCTTTTTACCGCGGCAAATTTCCGCCAGCTTTTCATAGGTAGCATTATTTTCGGTTCGGAAACGATGGGCTTCATCTACAAATACATGACTGTACTGCTCAACGCCGTCCTTAATAATTTTATCCAGTTCACCAATAGATCGGAAGGTAGCCGGCACATTAAAATCTCTAAACACATTCGGCCATGAGCCGGGGTTAGTTTTATCCAAAAGCACTGGCGGAGCGATAACTAAAATTCTGCCTTCGTTGACTAACTGGCCGGCCAGCATGGCCGAGATATAGGTTTTACCTAGGCCGACAACATCGGAGATAAAAACGCCACCATATTCATCAAGAATCTTTTTCGCATTCAGAACCGCCTGCTCCTGATATTCAAGTTTTTTAAATTCATTTGGCAAATATTTAAGATACATTTCGTTGTGCTGGCTCAAGTCATCCTTAAAATATTCATAAAGAAATTTAAGATAAAGCTCATACGGGGTAATAGTGTCATTAAGCCATGTCTTTGTCCGGATCGTGTCAACATATTTCTGGCTGACATCGACTGAATCTTTCCAAAGCTCTTCAAACTTGGCTAAGGCAAAATTATAATCAGCTCTATTTTTAAGTTCTACATTGAATTCCAAGTTGTCTACCAGGCCGGCTTGCGTAAAATTACTTGAGCCGGTAATGACTCGGCCCTTGTCTCTGTCGCCTTCGCCAAAGGTCATAATGTAAACCTTGGCGTGAATCTTTTCTGATGAATATGCTCGAATTTCTAGCTTGCCGTTTTTAATCCAATCAATAAAAGTATAAATACCACCCTCCGTTTTTTCGCTGTCTTCAGCATCCTCCATTTCTGCTTCAACAATTTCACCTAATTTTTCTTTGGTTTCCGCGCTGGAAAACTGCAAAGCTGACTGTTCGGCGGTCTTGGCTTTTTCCATTAGATCATAGGTTTGCGGATTAGTACTGATGCCAATAAGAATTCTGACTTTTTCTGTATTCTCTAATGATTTGTAAATCGCGTGAAAACCGCTGGCGTAAAAATAGCCAACCAAACAATCAAAAAACTTTGTGTCTTTAATCAAGACTTCAAATCTTTCTTTCAGATTTTGCCCTTTTTCATTTGTAATAAATGTTAAGTCGGAACTCATAGTTTTATTTTATTAAGTCATTAACGCTGTCTTATTTAATACCCGAACAAAAGGTGAAATATATGATTTTAATCTACCACTTTTGACCACCTGAAGTCAAACCTAAAATAGCTAAAACTTGCTATAAAATATACTGTTATATTTTGTTAATATCTTAAACGAAAAAAACCGATATAAATATCGGCTCTCTCCTGACCCGCTTGTCTTCCTGGAGGGGAAGAAAGACGGGGTCGTTTTTATTATAGCAAGAAATGGTTAAACAATATATGCTACCAGCATATAAAGTATTATTTTCCCTGGCAGCTGATAACCGCGCTTATCATTACACCGCCTAAAAAAATTTCTATCAAAGTAAAAGTATTGCGCTGATAATCATGATCGCCTTTTTATTTTTCATAATGCTATAAATTAAATATAAGTGTTAAAATTAGACTGACTAATAATTAACTTTAAAATGTATGTCTAACGCTAACAGCTACATTGGAGTCGATCTCCATAAAAAGACTTGTTTC
>Ga0210017_1004667_pt1 | contig 11163 bp, 14 predicted proteins | sample CryGeyCG2014_020_FD_183966 | JGI IMG/M metagenome (GOLD analysis project Ga0210017, IMG submission 183966) | Groundwater microbial communities from aquifer - Crystal Geyser CG08_land_8/20/14_0.20 (SPAdes) (version 2) | ecosystem: Environmental > Aquatic > Deep subsurface > Groundwater | place... | reverse complement strand
CCATTGAACATTTCAATAGCTTTTTGCGCCTCTTCATCGGTTGACATTTCTACAAAGCCGAATCCCTTTGAACGGTTGCTCATCCTATCTATGATGACGGTCGCCGATTCAACTGTTCCGGCTGCGGAGAAAGTATCCTTTAAAGTGGCATCTGTGGTGCTGTAAGACAATCCACCTACATATAATTTTTTTGCCATATTTATTTCTGAAAGAAACAAGGTTCTTGTCGAAGGCAAGGTTCTTAGAAAAACACGAAGTGTTTCAAGGTTCTTGCCGAAGGCAAGGTTCTTAGAAAAACACGAAGTGTTTCAAGGTTCTTGCCGAAGGCAAGGTTCTTATTTCTTAACAATTTTATTATTAGTAAGCCGACCAACTATCTTATTTCTCAAAGAGAAACAAGGTTCTTACCGAAAGTAAGGTTCTTATTTCTATCCTACGGCTTACTTTTCATAAAACCTAAGAAAGAAATTTAATAGAAACTTACGTTATTACAATAACTTTTTTCCAACAAAAAGTCAATGAAAATTTCGAACCGGCTGAAACGGCTAAAATTACGAACAAAACGGACGCTTTGCCCGTTCGTAATCTTGATGAAGGAAGGCTCGCCCGTCCGACTTGTCCGCCATAGCTTTCTTGACCTTCGTAGCTTTAGCGAAGTAGGTAGCGACGGTGGAAGCTTTCTTGTCCGTCCGACTCGGCCTTCGTAGCCGAAGCTACTCTCGCCTTGCCGAAGCCTTCGGCGAAGCGCAGGTCGGCGAAGGAGGCAGCTTTAGCGAAGGAGGAAGCGAAGGAGGGATGCTAGAACCTGTTTGATAGGAGTAAGATAGCGTCTAATATTAAGTATTTTCTCTTTTTTGGTTTATAAGTTCTTGCATTAAGTCACCGTATTTTCTCGATTCTATCTCTGAACCTAGTGCTAAAATGCTTAATAGTTCAAGGCATTGTTCTTTTGCTTTCTCTTTTTCTTCTTTATTATCAGAAGAAATTATTTTTTCAATCTCTATAAAATTTCCTAACTGCTCTACATCATCTAAACATATTGTGAAGTTTTTATACGAAAAAGATTCTCTGGATTTTTTAATAGTAAAAGCTTCTTCAAAATCAAGTTTCTTTAACATTTTTTCAGCTAACTCAATACTGGACACTTCACAGCTCAATTCAATCCCACCCTTTTGTCTTAAAATTTCCTTAAATTCTAATGTTCTTTTATCATCAGCTTCTCTTATTCTGGCAACAATTCCTCCTTCCACTATCTTATGCTCAGAATCTAAAAATTTAGAAGCTCCAAATATTTTATCTATTTGGTTTTCTGTTTTTAGAAAACTGGCTCCAATTTTATTTAAAGCTTTCTTAACTTCGGCGAAACCTTTTATTTTTGCCCTAATTTCTACTTCAACATTCATATACTTCATCCTACCAAAAAACCCTGCCTACCGGTAGCATTCAAATATAAAGGGACTTGTAGCGGGTAGGTTCTCGCCACACCACGGAAAAATCCATAGGAAAAACTGATATTCAGGAGCATAGATTCTCGCTACAGCACAAAAAATCAAAACCACCCAAACGGGTGGCTTGATTTTTTTATCTGATTCTGTTGAATTAGCTTTAAAGACGAGTTACGTTTGTTGCGTTAGGCCCTTTTGGAGAATCAGTTTTGTCAAAAGATACTCTATCGCCTTCTTTTAACTCTTCGTAGCTTACGCCTTTCAACTCATTCTTGTGAAAAAATAAATCTTTTTCTTCTCCATCAACTGTAATAAATCCAAATCCTTTGTCTGCTATAATTTTTTTAATTGTTCCTTCCATTGTTATATAGTTTAATTAATATTTTAAGGTTTTATCCTAAAGTTTAGTTCCCTGAATAAATCGACTAAATTTTATTAAGCAACTATCTTACTCTAAAAGCTTACCATTTAAAAATTGATTTGTCGACCCAACTACTTGCCTCCGAGGGACGGACGCTTTGCCCGTCCGTAATCTTGATGAAGGAAGGCTCGCCCGTCCGCATCCGCCCAGGGCGGAGAAGGAAGGCTCGCCCGTCCGAAGCTTTAGCGAAGGAGGAAGCGAAGGAGGGATGTTAGAACCTATTTAATGGGATTATAATAATGTTTTCTCTTTAAATTTCTCTATATCTCTGGGTAATAAAAGTATAGAAAAGTCAGCGTATTTTTGTATTCCTAAAGATGGGGCGTGGGCGAAACCAACATATTCAAGTTTCTTCTTTCTGTATTTAATATAACGAATAGCGGGAATCAAATCAGTATCAGAACTCACTAAAATAGCCGTGTCGTATAAGTTATCAACTGCACCGACAATCAAATCTACGGAAATTTTAACATCCGTTCCTTTTTCTTTATATATGTTTCCAAGAGGCATAATTCTACTTCTTTTAATTACAAAACCGTCTTTTTGGATATTAGTGAAAAATTTTTGTTGCCCTCGTACCAATTCTTCACTTTTTTGGCTTCCATCGATATTTCTAAAAACACCTGTATAATATCTTTTTGAGACACATTCCCTTTTGTCGCCAACTAAAAGATTAACAAATGCTTTAAAATCAAATTTAGTTCCTTTAGGAAAATTTATTTCTTCATCTTTTAAATAACCATAAAAATTACTGCCGTCTATATAAACAGCAACTCTTTCTTTTTTATTTTTAAGAATATCCATATATAAAATAATTATAAACTGATTTCAAATAAAAAACTACCCTTGCCGATGCAGGGGTAGTGTTCATAGTAATTGTATTATAGCCCCTCTGTATTTGTTGTCAAGTTCTTTCCTGTGGAAAATCTATCCCCGCGGACTGGAGGCCGTTCGAACCTGTTTGATGAAATAAAAAGGAGATGTCCGAAGACATCTCCTTGATTCATCACCCCATATAGATTACTTACCTTCAATTAATTTCATTAATTGAGCATCCTCTATATCATTGGGGACGTCGGGCTTCCCGTTGACAGCCCTGTAGACAAATCCGTCTACCTCCCTAAGAATCAGAACCGACTCTCTCCCTGTGTTACGCTCCCACGTACACAGAGCATCAGTCAATCGGACAAGTGCCTGCCTTACCTCTGGGTCTGGATGTTGCATAAAGGGCATTCTCCTCCTCCCTATCCGTCTATGGTTTCTGTATAAACGCCGGTCTCTTCGGCTGCCACGAGCAGTTTTCCATCAGGAACTCCCTGTGAAGAAGACATAATATCAAATCCCTCTTCGTTGGTTTTTTTGATAAGAACTCTGCTAACGAGTTGCTCTTCGCATTCAACCTCATCAAGCCAGGTTGCACTTGGATAGGGACTCCAAGAACCGTCTGGGTTCTTGATTTCAACCTTTCTTACCAACATTACTTCATTGCCGTCTTTCCTGCATAAGGCAGGATCATACTCACAATCACAGGGTAATTTCACCAAGTCATCGCCATCGAAACGAATGGTAATCTCTTCACTCCCGCCTCTCAGAATATCTTTTACTTTGCGCTCTTCCAAAGCCATCGGAATCCCTCCTTTCTGTTTATTTTATTCTATAAAGAATCTACCACGCCATTATAAAAAATCAAGCCCTAACGGTTTGAAAAATATTACTTCACAGATTGGAGTCATTGCCCGTCCGTATCCGCCTAGGGCGAAGAAAGAAGACTTGTCCATCCGTAACTTCTTGACCGTCCGTAGCTTTAGCGAAGGAGGTTAGTGAAGGAGGAGCTTGATTGGCGATTGACAAAAAAAGTTTCTTGGCGTTAGCCAAGAAACTTTTATATACAAACATCTAGGGTGATCATCAAGCCGCTACTGCCCCAAATAAGCTAATTAATCCTGTTGCCAAGCCGTTTCTAGTATAACGGGATCCAGATCCCCGTCTTCATATCGCATAAACTGCATGTGATAATGTTCATTGGAAGTAACAATTCCTTCGGCTCTACTTCTTCTTATAAGATCAAACCTTGTGTGTTGCAATTGACGAACTTTTTGTATCCCCACTCTTTCGTATGCATCATCAATTCTCTGCATACAATCGCACATTTCGGCACGTTCTTCGTCGGTCATTTCTCCCAAAGAGACTACGTGGCGATTGAGAACTAGTAACGTTTGAACAGCGGCGTATGGCGCGATTGATTCAGCCCAGTACCAATACCGGAATCCTCTAATGATCCTCTGATAAGATCTTTCGCAAAACAAACAGACACCCGAAGGAAGTGACTTGGCTCATTCCCCATACTCGCCTCTCGGCATTCTGTTAAGCTTACCGTCATTGAATTTTCTACCCAATGCTTCGATATTCATCTTACTCTCCTCTTCTCTCCTTTTGAAAGATGAAAAGATCTATTTTTAGCTTAACTAACTCTCTCTTTTTGTCAAGACTCTTTCGATTTGACAACAAAAAGAGCGGATTTAAAATCCGCTCTCGATTCGATTAACATAATCAATCAAATCTTGCGCCAACTGACTAGTCGAAGCGGTTACCACGGGTATGTGTGTGTCTTGACCAAACGACAAGTATTTCCTTCCTCCCAGATCATTACCATCCATTGTAACCATAACACCACCAGATTCCCTTATTAATCCGTAAGCCACCGCTATTTCTAAACTACCTTTTCGCGTACACTCTAATACCAAGTCCGCATTTCCTGAGGCCATGTCCGCATAATACACAGCCGAAGAACCTAAGTAAAACGTGTTAAACCCTCCTAGTCTCTTCGAAAAAAGTGTCTTATTGGACTCTACGCCTTCGTCAATATAAATTCTCGTTTGTTTTCCCAGGCGCAATGCGCCCGAACATTTAATAGGCCTTTTAATCCCGTTAACTACCATAAAGCTCCCTTTGCCCTTAGAAGAAAAAAACAATCTATTAGTAGTGTGCTCCATAATTCCGCTAAACAAATATTCATCATAACAAGGATCCAAATTTGAAAAAATACCAAACATAGTTCCGTATCTTCCCTTGCCTCTTGCTTTTCTGTAAACCCCCGAACCATCCAAACCGTCAAGTACCCCTAAACAAGTTGGCTCTTCTCCAATTTCAACCGTTCCATGTTCTTCCGATTTAATTCTTATTGGAATCCTCGCTTTTAGAAATGCGTCAATTATTACTTTTTCGGCTTCAACGTCCATTCTTAGAGAGTTTTCTCCGAATTGATTTTTCTGAACTGTCTCTTCGCCGCAAGTACCAAGTTCTTCATGGATTTGACGCGTTGTTCTTAATGCGCCTATGGCCACTTCTTCAATTTTTTCTATCAAACTAGAGTCCATTTTTACCCCTCCTTTTTATTATTGTAATGTGCTTTTACTATGTCTCTATTTATCACTTCAAATAAAAAAGTCAAGCCTTATCAAAAACCGCCCCAACTACGAGACGGTTGTTAGCTCCGAACGCTGAACGAAATCCGAACGCTGAATTTTAAAATTTTATCGTTCGGGCGCGACGGAATTCTTCCTCCTCGCCCCTTCCTTCCGCTGCGCCCTCGCTTGGGCCGGCGAATTTTTTGGCGGCGACTACGAATTTATACCATGGCACTTTTTATATTTTACACCTGACCCGCAAGGACATTTTTCATTTCTCCCAACCTTTGGGACTTGTTTATCGGGAACATCCGGAAATTCTATATCATGGACTTTATAATATGTTGACTCCACAAGTATTCCAAGTTTTTCTTGTAACTCTTTTGCTTCCTTATGTATTTCATCATCCCAATGCCGACCATCAAAATACATAGCATCCTCTGATCTCCCTCCCAAAGATTTTCCAGCTTCGGTTGCAAACCCAATTATGTCATGAGCTTTGGGGTAAACAGATCGAACTACCATACAGCAGACCTTGAGATATTCTCCCCTGAAGGAGCGATATTCTTTTTCGGTATGTTCTTTTTCCCTCGGAAATGCGACAAAAACATAATAAGGCCCTTCTCCGTCAAGCGGTACACCAAATCTTCGGCCACAAGTGTTTTCGGGCGTTTTCTCAATTAAGCCGAGTACAGCCTTTGATAATAGTCTTCTCTTAAATCGTGATTCACTCGCGAAAAATCGCATGACCTTTTCAGAATCCTTGACCCCTCCTGCAGAAACCACATATTGCGTGCTGTTCAGAGCATGGGTATTAAATTGCTCAATAAGAGCATCCCAAAAGTAGCTAATTTTATCTTCTTCAAGTTGGGCTTTTCTCTGCGGATTTTCACAAAAGCGATCCCACTCGCCCTCCAAAATAGCAATCCCGTCAGAATCTTTTGGAAAATCAAAATCATGCTCCTCTCTCTTCATTTTTGTCATATAGTATGGGAGTAAATCTTCTTCTCCTGTTGCGAAAATATTTTTGCCAGAACGTAGCAATGCCTCTTTTTTACCGAGGTATGATGTAAAATCGGATACAGTATTTAGAGCACTCATAACTATATCCAATGTTGTATCGTCTAAAACGTGAATAAAGGTTTTTGTCGGATCAATATCGCCGATAACAAACGGCGCGGTATGCGCGTCAATACCTTTTACATCGTTTCGAATCATTAAACTTCCGCTTCCGCTACCAAAAAAGATTTTACATGCTCCAGCAACACCGCGCGCAACGAGTATTAAATGAATTCTCGCTTGAGTCGTATCAATATCAAATGGAAATGCTCGAGAACATTCCTTATCTAAAAAAACCTGCTTCGGGTTTTGTCTAATCCACTGTTCCGCTCTCCATAGTTGTTTTGCCGATTTTGCGACAGCCCTCCTAAACCATCTGCTCCAATTGAGTTCCGAATTGTCTGTTGTTGGATATTCGCAAGTTTTGTCGGAGAAAATTAGAATGTGATTGCCAAAAACAACGAGTAGGTCGGATAATTCTTTTCCCCTTGCTCGATAAAGATTTGGATAACTCCACAACGAAAGAAAAGTCCTGTTACAAATTTTAGCTAAATACTCTTCCGATTTATTTTGGCCCGGACTTTTCGATATCTCCCGATTTTCGATTTTTGTATTTTCTGTGTCCATTATAAGAGTTGTGGATAACTAGCACTTTCACACTTTCGATTTATTTTCTATAATATCACTATGATAACAAAAAGGCAAAAACAAGCCCTAGATTTTATTACCTATTTTCGAAAAAAGAAAGGGTTTTCGCCTTCTCTTGAGGAAATAAAAAAACACCTTAAATTATCCTCCGTTTCTACGGCTCATCATCATGTTAAAAAACTACAAGAAGCCGGATATTTGCAAAAAGAATATAATCAGCCGAGATCAGTATCGGCAAGAAACGAAAAAGCGACAATTGAAGTTCCTTTAGTTGGAACAATCGCCGCGGGACAACCAATTGAAGCAATTGAAATTCCTAACGAAACAATAACTGTTTCAAAAGATGAAGTTGGGAAATATGGAAAAAATTATGCTCTGAGGGTGCAAGGCAACAGCATGATTGACGAAGGAATTTTTGATGGGGATATCGTTATTATTAGAAAACAAGAATTTGCCGACAACGGACAAACAGTTGTTGCAATAATTGATGACAACGAAGCAACGCTAAAAAAACTTTACAGAGAAAAAAATCGGATTAGACTACAACCCGCAAACCCCACACTTTTCCCTATTTATAGAGAGGAGGTAGAAATAAGAGGGGTTGTTGTAAAAATCATAAGAAATTTAGAAACGCAAATCGAAAAAGAAAAAGTAAATGATGAAAAATATGTTAGAAGAATAGATTACTCATGGGATTATAGAGGAGAAAATACAAAAACTTACACCCACGGAATACATACATATCCGGCAATGTTTATTCCGCAAGTCGCAAGACGGCTTTTAGAAAATTACAGTCAGACAGGAGAAACAATTTGTGATATTTTTTGTGGGTCTGGTTCCGCATTAATTGAAAGTAGACTTTTAGGCAGAAACGCTTTTGGCATTGACTTAAATCCTTTGGCAATCTTTTTAGCGAAAGCCAAAACAACGCCAATCAATCCCTCAACGCTTACGAATGAATATTTTAAACTTCTTTCCGAAATTGAAAAAATAAAAGATACAGAAATTAAAAAACCAATTTTCAATAATATTGATTTTTGGTTTAAAGAAAAAGTCGTCATACAATTAGCAAAAATCAAAAAAGCAATTTTAAAAATAAAGGATGAGGACATACGAAATTATTTTATGGTTTCGTTCAGTGAAACCGTGAGATTGTCCTCGAACACGAAAAGTGGTGAATTTAAACTCGTCAGAATAAAAAAAGATAAATTAGAAAATTATAATCCTGATGTTTTGGGAATTTTCAAAAAGAAAACAGAAGCGAACATCAAGGGAATGACTGATTTTTATAAAGATGTAAATAAAAAAGTTTGGACCAAAATAATTTATGGTGATTCTTCAAAAACTAATGGCATAAAAGATAATTTGATTGATTGCATTATTACTTCTCCGCCTTATGGAGATTCAAGGACAACGGTTGCCTATGGCCAATTTTCTCGCCTTTCCGCGCAATGGATAGATATTTTTGAAGACCCAAACAAGGCCTCCGGAGTTGATAACGAACTACTGGGCGGAAAAGCGACAAAAACCCTTGACCATTCCTTAAATTCAAGTTATTTAAAAAATTCTCTGCATAAAATTGCTAAAGTAGACGAAAAACGGGCTAAAGATGTTTTAAGTTTTTATATTGGTCTAAATGATTGTTTAAAACAAGCTCATAGAATACTTAAGCCAAAAAAATATTTTTGCCTAGTAGTCGGCAATCGTCTTGTAAAACAAGTGCGAATACCAACCGATTTTATAATCGCAGAATTGGGCGAGAAAATTGGATTTACTTGCGAAGATATTTTCGTTAGAAATATCCCCGGGAAAAGAATGCCCATCAAAAATTCACCCACGAATATCGTTGGGGCACTAGAGGAAACAATGAACAAAGAGAGTATTGTTGTTTTAAGAAAAGACTAAATAATTTGAGTAAAATTATTGAAAAGGTGTAAAAAATCTCTTTTATTTATTCTAAAACCCGTGCCATGGTCGTGATATTTTCCTTTATTCTTCCCGCTCCTATAAACGCCTATTCTAATATCAATTTTCAATTTATCGCTCTCAACGGCAGACTTAAATTTATTAATATTAAGATTTGAGAGTAAATAAACTTCTGTAAAATGGAACTTTTCTTTTTTGGTCTTTCGCTCACCTTTTGTTTCCGCAAAGGCCAATAGAATTTTATCTGATTTTGCTTTCAAAACATCATCAAAAATAGAAATAGGCCAATGCGCCTCTATTTTAGATTTATTTTTTAAAACAAGTTTTTCGTCCTCAAAAACAACCTTAAACGATTGAAGATTTTTTCGAGACCCGCAAACAGTAGAATGTAAATTATATTTCCCCTCTTTGTCTAAATATTTATATTTCTCAAACAAAACCTTATTTATTCCTTTTGGTTCTGGTGATTTTGTAGCAACAGTAAGCATACTACCGGAGTCTATTCTCTTAGCTTTTAATTCAACATCACCAACATCGGGAAGGCGTAGATTGTTTTCTTTGATACCAAGCAAATCTTCTAGTGTCTTGCCGATTCCAGTATCACCAACACGATGGCTTTTGACAAAGCCTTGTTTTTTTATCTCTTGAAGTTCCTTTTTTAGAGTTTTCAGCTTCATATTATTTTACAAAGTAATCAAGCGATTTTTTATAAATATCCGCTATTTTCTTTAATTCCGTAATATCAATTCTTCTTTCTCCTCTTTCAATTTTTGAAATATAAGATTGTGGCCTACTTAGTTTTTTAGCAACCTCTGTTTGCTTTAATTTGGCTTCATCTCTAGCTTTTTTTAATCTATCAACAACCCTTTTATATTCTTTTGAATAAATCGATTTTGGCATATACTTATTTTTATAATATATCCCATTGTAGAATATCCCAAAATAGGTTATACTATATCAAGGGAGTTCCTATACCTTGCCCGCGCATGGGCGGGTGGAGCAAGGGTAAGTACTATAAAAACGCCTTCCAAAAAATTCGCCGGCATCCGCCTGCACTAAACCGAGGGATTCCTCGCCCAAGGCGAGTCCGCCTTTTGTGAAGAAGAGTTGCCCCAGTCTACAAAAGCTTTGCTTTAGCAATGCTGGCAGGCGAAGGGATTCCCTCCCTCGCTTCGCGGGGTGCTTCGCAAGAGAAATGCGAAGCTCGGTCGGAATTCGGGAAGTAGATTCTCACCACACCGCAAAGAACAACCGAAAACAAAAAGCGCCCTTCAGCGATGGGCTTATTTCGTTTCCACGAAGATAAGGATTTTTTAGAGAGCCTTATAGAGAAACGAGATATCGTCTGTTCGTTCTGCGACATAAAACTTAGCTACTTCGTCTCGTAACCGTAAAAGCGCAAGAGTATTATCTCTCCATTTATCGTCAGAAAGAGTAAGATCAATTAATTCGAGAGCGCGTTCTAAGGCCAAATGGAATTTATCTTGATCCTTATTTCCGTTAGGAAACAAAGTTCCTGAGCGAAGCGAAGGGTTTTTATTTCCGTTAGGAAACAAAGTTCCTGAGCGAAGCGAAGGGTTTTTATTTCCGTTAGGAAACAAAGTTCCTGAGCGAAGCGAAGGGTTTTTATTTCCGTTAGGAAACAAAGTTCCTGAGCGAAGCGAAGGGTTTTTATGCTGCCAGGTTTTAGCCCTCATAAATTCTGCACCTATCATCATTATCTGCTCACGCTTAGTAAAATTTTTCCAGCGATTTTGCTCCATTAGAATAGTAAATTTTTAATAATATCTTCAACTTTTTTCTTAATTACAGGGTCTTCAATATCCATTGAGCGGTTATGATTTGCCGGTCGGATATTTATTAAAGAAATGAAATCTATCTTTTTGTCGGTCGGATAAACGTTCGCTCCCCACAGGTTAATAGGTGAAGAACCATTAGCTAAAAGCTCCTCCATACAATCTGAATGAAGTTCACAATTTGCAGAAATAATTTCTTTTTCCACGTCTACCACCACTTTGACGAAAACGGGATCTAATAAATTGAGAGAGGTTTTTTCTTTGATAATCATTGCTCCGTATACTTAAAGTAATTCGAACATTTTTCGCCCCTCGACAAGCTCGGGGCGAAAGCAAGCCCCCGTAATTTGCGGCTCGCCGCGTTCTTTAACAATTTCAAGTTTTTCTTTAGCGGCAAAAATTTATTTTAAGAAAAAGGGGCACAGAAATTATTTTTGAACCTTAAACATTTTTCCGTGTCC
>Ga0210017_1004666_pt1 | contig 11163 bp, 4 predicted proteins | sample CryGeyCG2014_020_FD_183966 | JGI IMG/M metagenome (GOLD analysis project Ga0210017, IMG submission 183966) | Groundwater microbial communities from aquifer - Crystal Geyser CG08_land_8/20/14_0.20 (SPAdes) (version 2) | ecosystem: Environmental > Aquatic > Deep subsurface > Groundwater | place... | reverse complement strand
AAGATATTATTGTGATTAATAAGCCGGCTGGCATGGTGGTGCATCCGGCCTGCGGAAATTATTCCGGGACGCTGGTAAATGCGCTTTTAAATTATAAAGGTTTTCTTACGGAGTTTAACGAACCACGAGCGACGAGGGACGAACGACGAATAATGAGGCCGGGCATAGTCCACAGGCTGGATAAAGATACATCAGGCGTGATACTTGTCGCGAAAACAGGCGTGGCTCTGCGCAAGCTTTCGGGCCAATTAAAAAACAGGGCCATTACAAAAAAATATATCGCAGTCGCAAAAGGGATCATCAACCTGGATGAAGGGATAATAGACCTGCCGGTCAATCACGATAAAAAAAATAGGATGAAAATGGTGGTTGACAGGTATGACGGAAAAGAAGCGGTGACGCATTATAAAGTAATATCCAGAAATAAAGAAAAGAATTTTACAGTTCTTGAAGTGATCCCGAAGACAGGCCGCACTCATCAGATCCGCGTACATTTTTCGCATATAGGCCATCCCATATTAGGAGACGCGCTTTACAATGGCCCTGTGGTCCAAGGTTTATCGAGGCAGGCTCTCCACGCGAAATCCATAAGTTTCATGCATCCTTCCAAAAACAAAGAAGTGGAATTTTCCGCTCAAGTCCCGTCGGATATCAAACAATTTCTCGCCTAATGTTACAAACTGACATTGTCAGAGTGTAACATTAGGGTTACTTAGATTTACTTATAGCATAAAGGCATACAATAAAGTTTTAAAACCAATTGTGTGTATAATTTTTGTTGACACAACATATTGAAATGTATTATACTTATAGTGGTTCAGAAAAAAATATCCACAATATATTGACAGGTATTTTTTAAAATGGTATACTTAGAGCTGGTTAAAGTAGCAGGGCAGATTTAAACCTGCCCTGCTGTATGTTAAAAAAAATATTTTTCACTCGAGAGGGAACACATCTTGACTATAAGTCTAATATGTGATATACTTTTGAGTAGAGGGGAAGATAAAGTTCCCCAAAGACCCATTGATAAGGGTAAACCATTCGAAAGAATGGGGCACAAAGCTTTAGAGCCTAAATCCTCTGACGTAGTGATGGAGGATATGGTTGTCAGCTGCCAAAAGGGAAATGGTAGAGGTTTTAAAGTTTAGCCTATTCTTCGAATGGAGAATGGGCTTTTTTTATTGTCTTGAGCGTGCCCTAAAAGGGCACAGATGTTTCAGGCGGAAAGGAGGGGAAAATGATTGAGAAATTAGTAAATTCAAAGACCAGATTGAAAATTCTCAAATTATTTCTCTCTCATATAGATGATAGATATTACTTAAGAGAGTTAGAAAGACTATTGGGTGAATCATTGAGCCCCTTAAGAAGGCAGCTCGTGAAATTAACTAATATTGGAATTTTGATTACTGAAGAAGAGGCAAATTTAAAGTATTACAAATTGAACAAGGATTTTGAAGGGTTGGAAGAGTTGAGAGAATTAGTATTGGAATCGCGGAACCACGCGGAAGCTGGCCTGCGGCCAGACGCGGAACTTACGCGGAAAGAAGAACAAGGAATTATAGAACCGAACGATATTTATGTAGGGAACGGTTTCAAACCGTTCCCTACAAAGCAATTCAGATATGATCTTGCGGTTTTGTCTTTTATTTCTATTTTTGTTTTGATAACAGCGGTATTCGTGGTTTATTCGAATACTAAAAATATAAAACAGGTGGCGAGAATGATGGCAGTAGAACCTGGCAAAGCAAGCTTTGCGGCTACGCCACGCGCATGGGCACCGCAAGGCGGTGCGGCTACAGATGCGGGTAATGGTGAAATGGCAAGTAAACGATGGAAGGTGTTTTCTGGGAATATTCCTGTTCTATCGGATGTAGAAACAGGAGGAGGAAATAGTAAAGAGCTCTAATGGGCTCGGCAGCGCAAGGCGCTGCAGCTACATTTAGTTGTAGCCGCAGCATCTTATGCTGCCTCAAAGGAAGCGATTAAAATGATTACCATGAGAAAAGGGCAAAGCAAGCTTTGCGGCTACGTAACGATAGCGATGTTGATTTTTATACTATCTTTTATAGCTATTGCCCTGCCCTTAGCGCAGGCTGCAGTCCCGCGGTATATAAATTACCAGGGCAAGCTTACTGATGCCGAGGATAATCCTGTGACAGGCGATGTCAGCATTACAATAAGAATTTATGATGCTGCTACAGGAGGCACAGCGCTCTGGACAGAGACACAGACAACTACTGTTACGAGGGGTATATTCAGCATACTGCTCGGAAATAGCGAGGCCCTGGATAGTCTGGATTTCAATAGCCCATACTGGTATTCCGTGGAAGTCGAGTCAGATGGGGAAATGACGCCCAGACAGAGGCTGACGTCAGTCGCTTATGCTTTAAATAGCGATAAGTTAGGGGGCTATGAATCTTCAGAGTATCTGAGAGTGGATGCCAGTGGAGGCTCTACTACAGGCATAACTGTCAATGGAGGCCTTATTACCGCGGGCGCGAACGAAGATATAGAGTTGAACCCGACAGGAACAGGGGATATAGTCATAACAATAGATTCCACTTCCGGAGATTTTAAGATAACAGATGGCACTACGAATTTCGTGCTTGTAGATAACGCCACTGGAAATGTTACCATGTCGAATGATTTAACAGTCTCAGGGACTATCTATGGCACAATTGCGTCTACTGGCGGCAGCAGCACATTTTCAAGCCTTACCGTAACAGGCGCTTCAGACTTAAGAGGAAATGTTTCCAATTCAACCGGCGCAGTTACTGTGGCAGACGCGCTGACTCAGACGGGCTCTACTAACCAGGTTACGTTCGCAGGCAATGTGGATGCTGGAAATGGCCTGGACGTTACAGGCGATTTAACTGTCAGTGGCGCAGCCACATTGAGCGGCGCTCTTGATATGAATTCAAATATTGACTTGGATTATTCCGGCTCATCTGCGGCTTTAGATGTAACTCAGTCGTCAACAGGCCCTGCAGCGCAATTTTCAGGCGGCCGAGTAGTCGTGGGCGCGAGCGAGGCATCAAACGCATACGCTCTTTCAACAGGCGAATTATATGTCCTTGGCGACTTAGAAGTTGACGGCACGCTTTATGGAAATGTTTCTTCAAGCGGCACTACATCTTTGGGCTCTACAACATTAAGCAGTCTTACTGTAACAGGGGCATCTGACTTGCAAGGCAATATCTCAAATTCTGCAGGAACAGTTACTGTTGCAGATTATCTTAGCGTTACACAGACAGATTCTTCCACATCAGGCACTGTTGTAAATACTGCTATTCAGCCTACGTATCAGGATGGCGGGACAAATTCAACAACCACTGCAATCGGTTTAAATGTTGCGCCTACGATAAATTATACAGGCACAACAAAGACAGGATCCTACACAGCCCTGAAGATCGCAGCCACAGAAACAAGCCTTCCTACAGGCACAAATTATCTAATAGACGCATATACTGGTTCAGATGGCACAACTCAAAAATTCTATGTTGATAATTCAGGAAACGCGTCATTCGCAGGCACGGTATTAGTAGCAACCCCTACTGCCGCAGGCCATGCAGTAACAAAGGCCTACGCAGATGATATTACACCTGCCACAGCAGGCGGCTGGACAGATGGCGGGACAGGCGTGTATTTATTGACCGACACAGATAAGGTAGGAGTCGGCACATCTGCAACAGACACGTACAAACTTAATATTTCCGGCTCTACAAATACAACAAGTTTTTATATAAATGGCACTCAGGTTAATGCTACCGCGGCAAACTTGAACGAATTAATTAGCGGTGGTTCAACTACATTACATACTCATGATGCTTCGGGAATTAATGGAACTGCAATAGTTGCAAATCCTACGAGTGACCAGACAATCACTGCGCAGAGCGCAACTGTAACACCTTTGGCATTAAAAGGCGTAGCTTCTCAGTCAGACAATCTTTTAGAATTCCGGGATTCAAGTAGTAATCTTTTGACTTATATTGACCCAAGCGGCAGGATGTTCTTTGACCTTACGAGCGGAGACTATGGATTAGCGATTGCAGAGAGTCTGACTGCAGGCGCACAGGATAGCGCAGCCAAAATTTATTTCGGCAGAAATGCTACAGACGACTGGGAGACGTTTGAATACGACCCGACACTTGGCTCAAAAGGTAAATTTACTTTTTCAGCGCCGCTTCAGGTAGAAGCATCTTCGCCTACAGGTATTACATTTGTGCAAAAAGAAAACGGAGTCATTACAAAATCCCAGGGCCTTACCTACGACCCAGGCGCCGATGAATTTTCATTCACAGGCGGTAAATTAAAGCAGACATTTGCGAACCTGATACGCAACGGAAGTTTTGAAAGCTACAGGCCTACTGGCTGGGACAATGTGAATACTACGTGGGGGACAGATATGAGCATTGTCACGGATTCCGCAGTAGCCAAATTCGGCTCAAAGTACCTGAAGATACTGGATAATACCAGCTCATATGCGAAGGGCCTGAAATGTAGAGTAGATATGCCGGAGCGATTTTTCGGTGATAGCCTTACTATATCCATCTGGGCCAGGTGTGTTTCGGGCACTGCCACTGCGTCTGTAGGTTATTCATATAGTTCAAGTGACACAAACGCTACGACAGCCAAGAATATAAGCCTTACCACGACGTGGCAGAATTTTAAATGGACTTTTCCGGACGCAGTTCCTTCCGATACTACCACTGTGATTTATATCTATCTATACGGCGCAGGAGTGAATAATCCTGATGCAAACGGTGTAGGCACCATTACAGCAACAGCTACAAACACAGACTACGTGTATTTTGACGGCATTACGCTGGCACAGGGCAACCTGGCCGTGGACTATGAACCTATGCCTTTACGCGATACCGGCAACCAGGTCCTGTACGGCAATCTCGCAATAGGGGCCAATTCAGATCCTACTGGCGGCGGACAGCCTACATTGGTTTTCGGAGAACCAGATTCCTCTTTCTATTATTCGGGCTATTCTGGATGGAGCATGGAATCCGGTCAGATATCATATGAACAGTTAGGCGGGTACGCCAGCGGCCGGTTCATGTTCAATAAACCTATAAGGGTTTATCCCGGGTATTCCACTGGCTGGGGCGCAGGGATTTATTTAGGAGAAGGCGGCACTGTAGATTTTGCAAATAACAGGACAGATGCCTATATACAGGGCAAGGTCGAATCCGACGGCGGATTTTATGGCGACGGGTCAAACATTACAGGTATAACCGGTGCTGTTCAACTTAATCCTAATGGTGCTATTGTAAACTCTTCAGGCCTAAAGGTAAATCTTGAAACTACTAATCCAAGCCTTGCCATTACAGATAATAAATTAGCATTGGCTTCAAATTATGTAAACGGCGCTGCATATGATTCAAGGTTTATAAATGCAGCAGGGGGAGATACTATTACAGGCACTTTGAATTTTGCCGGCGGCACAACCTATTATGTAAACGGCTCTGGCACGGCATCATTGGCGTCTTTAAATCTAAATTCGGGTGGTATCATAAATGCAGGTGCAATATCTGGCGCAACGTCAATTACTGCATCCAGCAATATTACGGTCAATACAAATAAATTCATAATCGATGGAGCGAGCGGAAATGCAACGATGGCAGGAATTCTTACCCAGCTTAGCTCAGTCGGCTTGATTCCTGAATATGACAATGCGATAGTAAGGCCTGATGGCGCTGATAATTTCGGGACTATGATGGTTCAATCCGATACTACAGACGCCACTTTGGCCAATAGGAGAAGTTATTATGAATGGACAACTTCAGAACCTACAACCCAGGATTGCGATATAGTTGTTAAATACCGTCTCCCTGAAGGATTTTCGTCATTTGATTCTACGCCGATAAAACTCTGGAACAAGGTTTCAGCTGCGCCAGGAAGCACTGCTGTTACAGTTACAATGTTAGATACACTAGGAGCTCCAGTTACTTTAACAGGCGGCTCTACTTTACAGAATACATTCTGGACAGAGACGACAATTACTTTAGATGCCACTGGCAAGACATTTAGTCAAGGCGAATACATAACTCTAATTATAAAACTTTCTGCTGACCAGGGCAAGGTGGCAGACGTCGGCGAATTGACATTGAAAGGGAACTGGTAAGAAACCGTGGAACTACGCGGAAGCCCGCCACTGTTTCTTTGGCGGGACGCGGAAATACGCGGAAACGAGTGATAAATGACACTTTTATACGAGAAGGAATCATATGAGATACGAGGAGCAGCATTTGAAATTTACAAATCATTGTGTAACGGACACAAAGAAAAAGTGTATCAGAATGCGTTTTATATCAGTCTTAAAAAAAGAGGTTTAGCCGTGGATAGAGAACGCAGGATAAAGATATATTATACAGGCGAAGATATAGGAACCTATACTCCAGACTTTATAATAAATAAGGCTATGCTCATAGAACTAAAAGCAAAACCTATATTAGTTCAAAATGATATAAAGCAATTTTGGCAATATTTGAAAGGTTCAAGATACAAACTTGGATTCTTGATAAACTTTGGTTCTAGTGATGGCGTGGAAATTATACGCAGGGTTTATGATACTGCGCGGGCTAAACAATATTTTCCGCGTAGTTCAGCGTCTGGCCGAAGGCCAGCTTCTGCGTAGTTCCGCGATTAACAAGGTGGTTTAGCATGTATCTTATAATTGCCTATCACGGTAAAGGCAAAACCGAAGTAGAAGAGGATTTAAAAAAGCTGTGGTTTAGTTACTCTAACTTTGTAAAATTTGTAAAGGTCAGGCATGTATATTTCTTTCAGAATGCAAAAGATGATAAAGGCGCGGATTTGCTTATGATAATAGACTATAAATGCGCAAAGGTTTGCTCCGATACTTCAGCGTGCTCATGCATGGCTGGAGCAGCGGAGCATAGCTCCGCGCTAAAGAATAAAAGCGTAAATTACTGGCTATATGTCAGAGAGAATAAAAAAGTGACAATTAAAACTAATAGCAGCATGAAAAAAAAGGGGGCTCCAAATGAATAGTCTATATTTATCCAGTACCTTTATGTTTTTGTTGTGCCTGATAAACCTGTCCCGAGCGCAGTCGAGGGATCAGGCAACTACAAAACGTGGCGTAGTTGCCCCATTTATGGGGCAGGACAGACTGGTTGTAGTTGCCCAATTTATTGGGCTAATAAGGAGGGTAAAAATGGGTACGCTAAAAGGTTTGTTTATTGTTATTTGTTCATTGTTTATTATAACAGTGGGCGTTCTGCCAGGCTTTGCCCAGTCGGACAATACGCTCTTTACAGAGGAGCAGGTGTATAACAACTTAGTCAGCGATGCATCTTTTGAATCATGGTCAGCTGGCACCACAGGCGTAAATGCCGTGCCTGACGGATGGACAAAAGAGGGGAACCCAACCTCTTACGATAAGATCATAGCGGATAAAAGATTGGGCTCTGCCTCGCTTAAGATAACTGTTGATGCAATTGGTGAAGGCGTGAGTCAGGCAGTTACTGTTGAACCAAATACAACCTATACAGTGGGGTTCTATTATAAGACTACTACTGGCACATTTGATTTTACTATTACAGGGACTACCCCACCAACATTGACTGGAAATACTGGCCTTTCTGCCGCTAATTGGACATATAAATCCTGGTCATTTACCACAGATAGTGATGATACCCCTTTAACCTTAAACTTTAAATCTGTAGCAGCAACTGATGTATTCAGCCTTGATGGAGCGATGGTTACTCGGGGCCCACTGGCGCCAGCATTTTCTGAAAAGCCGCTTACTGATACCGGTAACCAAAATTTATATGGAGACTTGAATATTACAGGAACCCTGACTGCGGCCAGTCTCTCAGGTGCAACTTCAACCAGTGGAACTTCCAATGATACTTTTACAATTGACACAGACTACAATGGGACGAATCCTGGGTTGAGGTTTCAGACAGGCGCAGCAGCTTATGAGTCTATAGTATTAGATGAAACAAATAATGAATTTGATTTTTCAAAGCCTATTAATTTAGGTACAAATCAACTCACTAATACCAAAGTTGGAAGTTACGATTCACACCTTACGAATTTCTCCAACCCTCATAATGTAACTGCAGCGCAGATAGGCGGGACGAATATAATAACTGAAATTAATGCGGGTGGAACAACAGGAACGATTAATTCAAATCGTCTTGCATTAGAAATATTGACTTCTACAGAAGGCGATGCTGCCTATGTAAATGTAACAGGCGATACTATGACAGGCCCCTTAAACATAGGTGATGGCGCTGCAGATGATTTGACCTTAATTAAGGAAGGAACCGCAACCGCAGTCACGACCACCTATGATTCAAACGATATTCTCTTGCAAGGTTCCTACTGGGATACTGCAGCTGCTCAAAACGCCCAGGTAATTTTCCGAAACGACGTCACAGGAAACAATCTCTATAAACTATCAATATTAAAGAAGGCAGCAGCTGAGGCAGAAGCAGAAATCTTCTCTATAAATAGCTCAGGTAATTTAGAAGTAGCAGGTACAGTAGAAGGCCGTTACATCGCTACTGATGGCGCAACTCTGGATTCTATTGATACAGGAGCGGAGATGGTTACAAAGATAAATGCAGCAGCAGGCTCTTTAATAGATGATGATAATATTGCTGCCAGTATAGCAAGAGACTCAGAGGTTACAACCGCTGTTTCGAACCATGCTGCGCTTACAACAGGTGTTCACGGTGTAAGCGGTGATATAGTAGGCACAACAGATACCCAGACCCTTTCCAATAAGACCTTAGATGCGACAACTGTTTTGCCCACAGATGGTTATGCCTCAACCTATGTAAATGTCACAGGTGACACAATGACAGGCCCTTTGACAGTAGGCGACCAGATAACAGATACCCTTACATTGGATACCGGAGAGGTTCTTGGAGATAATCAGCTCTATGATTCAAGTATTTTAACTTTAAAAGCTCGATATGATTCACTTGCTGGCGCAGGCATAACTGCTGCCTCAGTTAATGCTGAGATACTCCACAATGTAACAAGCCAGTTAGGTGCAAGTCAATTAGACTTTAAGATAGGAAACCCTGCAGCACTTGTAGCCTCACTATCTTCAGGTGGCTTAGATTTAGCAACGGGTGAGACCTATAAGATAGGAGGCGATCAGATCTCATCAGCTAATCTCTCTGACTCTGCAAATATCGCCCACATAAACGTAGCTGAGACCCTCTCAGCAAACTGGGTAAATACCACCTATCCTTGGGCAGATAATGAGGTCTCAGATACCTTAACTGCCTCTATGTTTGTAGGCACAGGCTCATTAACAACAGCAGTTGACCTGGCAACCGCTGAGGTATCAGGTGTCCTACCTAATGCAAATGTTGCAGATGACCTGACAATCTCAGGTGGGACAATCAATAACTCTATAATAGGTGCTACAACTGCTGCTGCTGGGACATTTACGACATTGACTGTTACTACAGATGCAGTCTTACCAACTGGTTCAATCCAGACTGGAGAGATACAGGATGGGACAATCCTAAATGCTGATATTGCATCAGCTGCAGCAATTGCCTGGTCAAAATTAGACCAGACAAGCGTGCCTGATGTAATAATAGGCGTCCAGCAGAAAACAGTCAGTTACGCAACAGGCTCAACATTTACCTTTACATCATCTTTAGGACAATCATCTGGTTCTCCAAAGTCAGATGGTATAGTTGTAGTAGGTAATGAAGGCACAAACTATAACTATGCCAATGTTGAGCTCTTTGATAATACAACAGGAAATCCCGCAAAGGCAACCTCAGGCGCAAACATAGGCAACCAACTCTGGGGTAGAATAACCAGCTTTGCCTCAGGCACCCCAAATACTATTACAGTTACAATCTATGATTCAACTGATAGAACTGCTGCTTCACCAACTGCCCATACAAAAGGTGGTTCTGACCCTGCTACATTACAGGTTATCTTTCCAGCGCGCTATCGCTTGGGCACAATGTCACCGATTGACCTGACCAAAAATACCTTCACCAATGCCTCAGGCGAGGAAAGGGACATAACCACTGTAACTGATATCAACAATATTCACTCATTTGTTGGCGCTATAAGAGGGGATAGTGTTCCGACTTATGCGTACACAAATGTTGTAGGGGTAAACGACACATTAGAGACCGCAATAGGTAAACTTGACAATGCATTTGGTTCTGGGACATTAGATTCTCGCTATATAAACCAGAATACCTATGACTCATCTACGCTTTCAATTGCAGGTCCTGCAAGTAATGACTTTTTAAGTCTCTCCTTAACAGAGACTACCACTAATTCAGCATATGATACCTTGCAGGTTGCTCGAACAGGTGGCTCAGGTGCATATGCCATAAATGTCTCCTCAGGAAATGTCTATGTAGCTGGAAATATCCTTACCCCAGGAACAGTAGATGGCATAGATATATCCGCACATGATACTGCTACAACAGGTGTTCACGGCGTAGGCACTGGACATGTTGTTGGAACAAACCTGCCCCAGACACTAACCGACAAAACCTTGACCAGCCCAACTATAAATAATGGAACTGTAAGCCTTGCATCAGGCACACTTGTTTTACCTGCTGCTGTAACACCTTCCCAGACAGCTGAAGGTTCTGCAGTATGGGATTCTGATAGTGAGTTATTGACTATAGGAACCTCTGCTGCAAGAAAGACCATGGTTGATACAGATTCCAGCCAGACCCTTTCCAATAAGATCTTAGATGCGACAACTGTTTTGCCCACAGATGGTTATGCCTCAACCTATGTAAATGTCACAGGTGACACAATGACAGGCACCTTGACAGTAGGAGATGCAGCAGCAGATTTAATTGTGTTAGATACTGCTACTGTTACAGATCAGGCAGTTAATGATTCAGCTACCCTGGCCTTAATAGGTAGATATGACTCTAATGCAACAGTTGGTGTTACAACTGCTGCTCAAGTCAATGCTGAGATAGTCCACAATGTAACAAGCCAGTTAGGTGCAAGTCAATTAGACTTTAAGATAGGAAACCCTGCAGCAGTTGTAGCCTCACTATCTTCAGGTGGCTTAGATTTAGCAACGGGTGAGACCTATAAGATAGGAGGCGATCAGATCTCATCAGCTAATCTCTCTGACTCTGCAAATATCGCCCACATAAACGTAGCTGA
>Ga0210017_1004664_pt1 | contig 11167 bp, 10 predicted proteins | sample CryGeyCG2014_020_FD_183966 | JGI IMG/M metagenome (GOLD analysis project Ga0210017, IMG submission 183966) | Groundwater microbial communities from aquifer - Crystal Geyser CG08_land_8/20/14_0.20 (SPAdes) (version 2) | ecosystem: Environmental > Aquatic > Deep subsurface > Groundwater | place... | reverse complement strand
GCAAATAAAATAGTTCCCCATAGAATTAATCTGATTCTTTCTTTCACTATTCCTCCTCTTTTTGAAAGAACAAAACGTTCTCCTTAACCTAATAAATAAAGCGAGATAAGTCAACCCTGATTAAATTACCGAACTAATTAAAAATCCAATGATTGAGAAAAGGGCGATTGGAGGCAGGGCGGGAATTGGACGACGGACTTTTTGGCTGGCGAAAATCCAAAAACTGACAAAAAGACCGATTAGAGAAAAAATAGCTACTATTAAAGAATTTAAAATCCCGATTGGCACCAAACTGGAACATAATAGCAAAGGGAAAACAACATCTCCTCCTCCTAAAATTAAGAATTTCCCGCCCGGTTTTACTTCTCCTAAGGATTGTTTGAAATCAGAAAATTTTTGGGGCACGATTAAAGCTAAAATTGCTCCCTCTGCTGCCATTTCCCTTGCCATTTTCTGCATATGCTTGGTTTTGCAGACTGAAATCCAGTCATAAATTGAAAAAAATATCAGCAAAGCCACTACTATTTTGGGCTGGAGCGCTATCCCAAGACTGCTTCCTACTCCGGCCAGACCTAAAACCATACAAAGATTGTGATTTAACATTGTCGGAGATTTCCACCGCCAAAAAACCAGAATTCCCATTAAAGATAAAGCTAATAAATCCGGGAGCCATACCGATAATAAAATTCCGCCTGCCCACCAGCTAATAAAAATAAACAAAAATTTGTAAATCGCTCCCTTCTTCCGACTTCGTCGGAATAAACGAGAGACAAGGAGAATAAATAAAGTAGCCAAAGAGAAACCCAAAGTAAAATCCCAAAAAGAAATTTGGGGCAGAGAAAGCTGCTGGATTCTTGAAATTTGCTGCAAAAGATTGGCAGCAGCAATCCCTAAGCCTAAAATTAGAGAAAACAAAAAAGCTTCCCAGAAAAATATGGACCAGGAAAAATTAAAAAAAGAGCTTATCTGCTTTTGCCCCTCGCTTTGATTTTTGTTATTTCCCAGCATCTTTTAAGAATGAACCGACTGGGGGTACGATAGGCCAGTTTTCCTTTTTTAGCCCGTTTCGAAGAATACTTTTTCATAATTGAAAATTTATTATGTTCCTTCCTTCCAGCTTTCTAAATACTTTTTTTGCTCCTTAGTTAATTTATCAATTTTAATCCCCGTTGCCTCTAATTTTAACCTGGCAACTTTTTTATCGATTTCTTCCGGCACCTTATACACCTTCGGTTCCAAGCTTTGACCCCTGTTTCTTAGCCATTCTAGGGTTAAGGCCTGGACCGCAAAGCTCATATCCATTACTTCTGAGGGATGCCCTTCGGCAGCAGCCAAATTGATGAGACGACCCTGGGCTAACAAATAAATTTTTTTGCCGTTTTTTAGTTCGTACTCTTCAACATTTTCTCTAATTTTTCTTTTAGTCTTGCTCAATTTTTCCAAATCGGGGATATTAATTTCTACATTAAAGTGTCCGGAGTTGGCTAAAATAGCTCCCGATTTCATTACTAAAAAGTGCTCTTTTCTAATTATATCTTTGTCTCCGGTGGCCGTAACAAATATATCTCCGATTTTTGCCGCTCGAATCATCGGAAGTAACCGAAATCCATCCATATATGCCTCAAGAGCTCGTAAGGGATTGATTTCGCAAACTACCACATTAGCTCCCATCCCCTTAGCTCTCATTGCTATTCCCCGACCGCACCAGCCAAAGCCACTGACCACAAAATTCTTGCCGGCCAGCAAAACCGAGGTAGCTCTCAATATACCATCAATGGTAGATTGACCGGTTCCGTATCGGTTGTCAAATAAATACTTGGTGCGAGCATCGTTAACGGCCACTACCGGATATTTTAAAACTCCGTCTTTCTCCATGGCCCTAAATCTTATTACGCCGGTAGTAGTTTCTTCCGTCCCGCCAATTATATTTTTAATCAACTCTTTTCTTTTTAAATGAATTGCGCTTACTAAATCTCCGCCATCATCCATGGTTATATTTGGTTTTGTATCCAGAACTTTGTTTAGGCACCAATAATAGTCTTTACTGTTTAATCCCCGCCAGGCAAAAACTTCAATTCCTTCCTCAACTAAAGCTGCAGCCACATCGTCCTGGGTAGACAGGGGATTGGAACCGCAAAGAGCAATTCTTGCTCCGCCGGCTTTCAGGGTTTTTGCCAAAACTGCCGTCTCTTTGGTTACATGTAAGCAGCAGCCAATCTTAAGCCCCGCACCATCCAAGCAGGATTGGTGCGGGGTAAAATTTTTAAATGGCTTTTCTCTGAAAAATCTTGCTCTTATCTGCATTAAAACGGGCATATGGCTCTCGGCCCATTCAATTTTTAATTTTCCTTGCCCGCCTAAATTTTTTAGTCTTTTTGTAAGCTCAAAACCCTTAACTCCTATATAAAAATTTGGGCGGGCGAGAGGCGCTAATTTGGGATTTTTTATCTTTGACATAATTTTATGGAGTTAATAATCTCTTTAATATTCTATCTAATTGCAAACTAATTGGAAAATTTGTATTAATCCCTAAATAATGAGCTTTCGAAATTTTAATTGGTTCAAATTCCTTCTTTTTTTTAAAGTATGTATAAATATCGGCGTCAGAAACTTCTTTTTCTTTTTTCCTTTTTTTTAACCTTTCCAAAATTATCTTTTCGGAAAGCTGGCACTCAATAAAGATATAGGGCACTTTTATTTTTTTTGCTAAAACTATGACTTTATCTCTAAAAATCTTTTTAGCAAAGGTGGCATCTAAAATTACAGATTTATTTTTAGAAAGGATAGGAAAAGCCGCGTCTATCATTTTTTCATAAACTCCTCTGATGGCTCCTTTATCGTATATTCCCTGGTTAATTTTTTCTTTCTTGCGCGAAAAAGGCGGAATCTCGAATGTTTTCTTTCTGATTACGTCCGACTGCAAGCGGGAAAAACCGGTAAGGGCTTGTAAATGCTTTGTAAGATAACTTTTCCCCGTTCCTATATTGCCGCAGATAACAATTAAGAACGGGGGTGATTTTGAAAAATTTACCGCATATTTAAAAGCTAAAGAAAAGTATCTTTCGGCTTCTTTTTTCTTTTCTTCGGGATTATTTACTCTGTTAACTAATCCGGCCCTTTTCGTAAAAAGGGACTGGGTTCCTGCTTTGCGGGATTTAACAGGGTGAATTTTTAAAGAAAAATTCGCTACCTTCCCTCTCACAAAAGCAAAATAACATTTATAAAAATCTAGAAATTTTAAAATGGCTGCATCTTTTGACCAAAAAATGTACCTTTTTATAAAATAATCAGCTAAATCCTCTCTATTTAAAAACTCTAAATCCATTGAAAGAAAGGCGACATCGGAAACTGTATCTCCAAACCTAAACCTTTTGTTGAATTCTATACAATCAATAATTTGAACTTTTGGGGGGGTAATAAAAATATTATTGGCATGAAGGTCTCCGTGACAATCTTTTATTTTTCCTGATTTTTGTCTTTCTTTGAACAACTTTTTATTCTCTTTTAAAAAACTTTTAACTTTGCGCTTTATGAAATAAAAAATTGGTTTTCTTATTGTTTCCCCTGTAAAATTTTTCACATTTTTAAAGTTCTCTTCCCAGTTTTTTTCAACAATCTTCAAGAAATCAAACTTTTTGAGTTCCGGAGCGAGACCGGCTTTTTTATGAAAATCGGCAACGATTTTAGCAATTTTATCAATTTGATATTTTCTTATTTTACCCTTTTTTATCAAAACCGGCATATAATACTTTTCCGGAATCTCTCTCATCTTCAGGGCGTAATCTATTATTTTAGCTTTTGGCGGTAAAGAAAAAATAGAAGATTCTAATATTTTTATTCGGCTACCTCTCTTAATTATCGGCACCACGTCTAAATAGATATCTCTGGAAATTCTTCTATTTAATCTTAATTCTTCCTCTAAAAAATATTTTCTTTTTGGAAGACTGGAAAAATCCAAGTAGCTAAACTTCACCGGTCTTTTTATTTTATATGCATAATCCCCGGTAAAGAAAAGCCAGGAAATATAGGTTTCCTTAGATTTTAGATATTTTACAAAATGAGGATAAACTTTTTGATTAAAAAAACTTTCAATCTCTTTTTCGGTCATTTTAAATATTTTAATAATTCTTTAACCTTATCTTTCTTTTCCCAGGTAAATTCCTGCTCTTCCCTGCCAAAATGACCATAACAAGCCGTTTTTTTATAAATCGGCTTCAAAAGCTTCAGCTTTCTTATAATGCCGCCGGGAGATAAATCAAAAACTTTCGGGATAATTCTAACTAATTTTTGTTCCGAAACCCTTCCCGTACCAAAGGTATCTACGCTAACTTCTGTCGGCCTTATCCCGCCAATCACATAAGCTAATCTAATTAAACATTTTTCAGCCAAACCGGCTGCCACAATATTTTTGGCGATATAGCGAGCCATATAAGCTCCAGACCTGTCAACTTTAGTCGGGTCTTTACCTGATTGAGAACCTCCTCCCACCGGCACTGCTCCACCATAAGAATCAACCACTATTTTTCTACCGGTTGCCCCGGTATCAGATGCCGGTCCGCCGATAACAAAACGGCCGGTATTATTAATGTAGAATTTTGTTTTTCTGTCTAACAAATTCTCATCCGCCCAAATTTTTCCATTAAAAATTTGGGCGGATGAACAAACCGGCTTTATTACTTTCTCAATAATATCCCTTCTGATTTGACTCAAAGAAACATCGGGATCATGCTGAGCGCAAATTACCACCGAATCCAACTTTTCAGGAAAACCTGCCCGATATTCCATGGTCACCTGCGATTTCCCATCCGGACGAAGATAAGGTAAAATTCTTTTTTTTCTAACCTCAGCCAATCTTTGAACCAATTTATGGGCTAACATTATTGGCAGAGGCATTAACTCCGGAGTTTCTTTGCAGGCATAACCTACCATTGTGCCTTGATCTCCGCTGCCCTGTTTTTTAGTCCCGGTCTTTCTAACCCCCCTGGCAATATCCGGAGACTGTCCGCGAATAGTATTAAAAACGGCGACCGTGCGCCAATCAAACCCGTATTCTGGTTTATCATAACCAACATCTCGAATTACCTTTCTGGCAATTTCATTTATATCTATCCAGGTCTTGGTAGTAATTTCTCCGCCGACAATAACGTAGCCATTTCCCACCATCACTTCGCAGGCTACCCGGCCGTATTTATCGTCTTTTAAAACCGTGTCTAAAACAGCATCGGCAATAGCATCGCAAATTTTGTCCGGATGACCGGGGGCAACCGATTCTGAAGTAAAAAAAGTTTTCTTCATATTTTATGTCAAACTTTTATTTAATCTTTTTTGGGCTTCGACTTTTTCTCTGTTTGAAATTTTGCTTTTCTTAATTCCTCTCTCCATTATTTCCATTGTGCTGATAAATCTGGTATTTGTCTTGAATAAGCGAAGAGTCGACTTTAGATGCCATTTTGGAAGCATAAATCAAATCTGGAGCAAACGGAAACTACCTGGAAATACCGTAAGCCTCTATTTCTTTTGGCGTCTCTCGCGAAGTTCTTTTTCCGCCGCAAACATAAACGCCCAATTGGTCTTGAATTTCAAAAAGCCCGGCTTTCAACGCTCCCAAGGTGGTAACGGTGAGCCCGGATGAATTGTAGTCAAAGCCGAGCACGCAGCCCAATGACTGAAACCAAACCGGATCGGAAAGCCGGCGCAAAAATTCTTCCGGCCCGAATTCTCCAATAATGGCCGTAGCAATTCCCCGGCCCAATCTTTTCATCCTCTCAAATAACCATCTGGGACACCTCCCGTAATCCAAAGGAACTGTGGCAATTCCCGTACGCATATTTGTTTATTCTATCAAAATTCTTTACTTATTTCCACCGTGACGTACGAAAAAGACCATGGTTGTTTTCGTACGTCATCTCTCATAAAAGAAAAAGGCGAACTTCGTCCGCCTTTTTGAAACTTAGTAAGCTTTCGTAATAACTACTTCTTTCTTGCTTCTCTTTTCGTAAGCTCGCGCTATGCTGCGAGCTACGTTAATCCAGTCTTTATTTTCTACTCGTATGGCTATCTCCGGCCACCCATCCCTTTTCAGCATTTCTACAATCTTTTTATAAGATAAATTATACACCTCAAGTAGCCAAACTTCCAAAACACTCCGACCACTCTCATCTAGGAGACATTGATCAGGTCCCCTAACCTCTACCCTGCATTGGCCAATAATCTCTATCTTGTATTGGCTAAGACCGCGTTTTTCAAGAGTTTTTTGAATCCGGACCTTAAGCCATTCTGATATTCTGCCGCACCTTTTACGCGCTTCTGGAGCAAAATGATTGTCTGTCCAAGATTCTTTCATCTTTCTTTCCTCCCGGGTTTTATTTTCGGCTTCGGCCTTCGCCAGTAATATTTGGCTTCGGCCGACGAGGTCGGAGACGTTTTTGTTTTTGGCAATTTCTCGGACTCGGCGAATATTTTCTTTAGTAGCCAATCCGAGAATCTGGCAAACCTTCACCGCTTGAGTTGGCGAAGGCGCCCTCCGACCAATCTCCAACAATAACGCCTCGTCTGCTCCAGCCTGCACACCTACTTTAGGCGCTTGCTCTGCATTAGAGCTCATGGCTACCTCCTTCCGTACCCTGTTTTTAAGGTACGGTTCATATTATCAAATTTTATAAAATCTGTCAAGTGTCCCATTTATTTGTGGCCATAGCTACAAATAAACGTTTATCAAAAGACCGGCTCTTTAGCCAGTTTTCAAATGTTTGAGATTAACCCTGGGCGTGCACTCCCGGGGAGTGCACACTTCTCGCATCGCCTATTTTTTGCCACAGAAATTTTAGATTGCAAACCTTAATTTTAAATTGTAAACCTTTCAATTTGGTAAAAAAGAAACGACGTATATTTTAAACCATGGTTTAAAATATACGTCGTCAGAAGGTTTAAAAGGTTTCAGAAAATTTTAGTAGTCTTTGTCACACATATCTGCATTCTGCTTCCGGGTATTGTCTTCCGCTCAAATCTTTTGCTTTTTAAATAAACTTGGATTCTCCTCCACGGTTGGTTTTTCAAGGCGCCCTTTTGGTAAAAATTGTTTATATAATTGGGCAATCTGTCTCTCCTGTTCTTGAACATCTAAAACCTCTCGGCGGAGACGAGCCTTCTCTTTTCGGATATGCTTTCTTATTGACTTTGGCAGTTTTTTCATACATATTATTCGCCCTTGATAACCGCCAACGGTATCAGTTTTGCCACTTTCTTGGAAAGGCCGGCATTGTGAACTACTTCTACCACATTGTCGATATTTTTGTAAGCTAAGGGAGCTTCCTCGGCAATGCCCCGCATTGAATGACATTTCACAATAATTCCTTTATCTTCCAGTCTTCTGACTACTTCCTCGCCGGAAATCCTTCTCATGGCTTCGTGCCGCGACATAGTTCTTCCTGCGCCGTGGCAAGTTGAAAACCAAGCACCCTCGCCTTCTTTGGTCCCAACCAAAATATAAGAGGCCGTACCCATAGAGCCTGGAATTAAAACCGGTTGGCCAACTGTCTGATATTTTTCTGGAATCTCTGGATGCCCCGGCGGAAAGGCCCGGGTTGCGCCTTTGCGGTGAACTGCTACTTCGGTTTCTTTGCCATCAATCAAATATTTTTCTTTTTTAATAATATTATGAGCCACGTCATAAAGAACGACTAAAGAGGTAACTTTCTCTCCCAATACCTGCTTCCAAGCTTTTCTAATAAAATGAGCAATCATCTGGCGATTGGCCCAGGCATAATTAGCGGCTGAAGCAGAAGCAGCCAGAGCTCTTTGTCCTTCGGAAGAATTAAATGGAACACAAGCAAACTCTTTATCCGGAACCCCAATTTTATATTTCTTTTCCATTAAAGGAATAAACTCTCTTAAATAGTCGGTGCAGACCTGATGGCCTAATCCCCTGGAGCCAGTATGAATCATAATAACAATTTGATCTTTAAACAATCCAAAAATTTCAGCCACTTTCTCATTAAAAATTTCAGCCACTTTTTGAACTTCTATAAAATGATTGCCCGACCCGAGCGTCCCTACTTGATCCCTTCCTCGATTTTTAGCTCTTTCTGAAACACAAGAGGCATCAGCCTGAGCCATTTTCCCTTTTTCCTCGCAGTTCTCAACGTCCTCTTTTTCTCCGTATCCCTGTTCTACTAGCCTGGGCACTCCTCCCTCTAAAATTTTATTAATTTGTTCCAGGGAAAGTTTGACTTGTCTTCCCTGACCTAAACCCGAAGGTACTTCTTTTTGAATTTTAATGGCTAATTTTTCTAAATGAGGCTTAATGTCTCTTTCAGAATATTCTGATTTCAGTAATTTCATGCCGCAGTTCACGTCGTATCCCTGCATTCCAGGCGAGATGATTCCGTCTGAGGTCCTGATTGCTGCCACCCCGCCAATGGGGCTGGCATAACCCTCATGCATATCTGGCATAGCCAGGGTATACTTCTGGATACCGGGAAGGGTTGCCACATTCAATAATTGCCCTATGGATCTGTCGCGGAAAATATCTTCCAGCATCGCTTCAGAAACATAAACTCGGGCAGGCACCCGCATATCTTGCCTAAAAGACTTGGGAATTTCCCATAAATAATCGTTTATTTTTCTAAAATCTTTTTTAGAAATCATAAATCTATTATCTATTTTACTTGAATCTGTGAAAAATAAAAAGGCCGCGTTTCCGTAAAGCGCAGCCTTAAATTGTCTTCTTTGGTTTCCAGTACCCCTTTTTAAATAAACCAGCCATCGCTGAACCATAAAAAATCATTCCAGCCAGAATAGCTATCCAAACTCCATTAATCCCAAACCCAAAAAATTTTGATAAAACCAGAGCCAAACCAATCTGAAGACCGGCCATCCCAAAATAAACAATCATAGGGGTTTTGGTGTCTTTGGCCCCAGCAAAAGCTCTTCGTAGAATTATACCGGCAGCAAAAAAGATATAGCCAAAAATGGTAATTCTTAGGTAATTTACCCCAACGGTTAGAACTTCGGGAGCCTGACTGAAAATGCCGATAATCTGATTGGCGAAAATAAATAATACAAGCCCAACAATTCCCATAATGAGAACATTCAGACCAGAAACCATCCAGCTGCTTCTTTCTGCTCTTTTAATGCTCCCTGTTTTGAGATTATTGGATACAGTTATGGCAGTAGTCGTACCAAGATCCATCCCGGGCATCAGGGCATATTTAAAAAGACGCTGGCCGATGCTAAAAGCTGCCAAAGCCGGCGTACCAAAAAAAGCAACGATTCCCAGTATTACCATCTGAATAATCGTTCTTCCTATTCCTTCAAAAGTATCAAATCCAGCAATTTTAAAAATTTCTTTTAAGGTTTTAAATTTGATCTTAAAATCCTGCCAGTTTTTGAGGTTTATTTTAATAAAGAGCCTCCCTTTTATCAGCATCCAGAATCCTACTCCTGCTCCTATCCCGGCAGAAAGAGCTAAGCTTATTGCAGCTCCAGCTACTCCCATTTTAGGAAAACCAAAATTACCAAGAATAAGGGAGTAATCAAAAAACAATTGTAACCCCAGAACTAGCCCCATAATAAGCATGGGTCGGAACATATCTCTGGTAGATCTTATCATCCCATTAATTGGCCAGAGAGAAAAAGAAATGATTCCTCCGATTGCACATATTCTTAGATAAGTAACGGATAAAGAAATAACTTCTGGTTCAACCCTCAAAAGCCCTAATAAAACCGGAGCTAAAAAATAACCACAAAGAGCAATTATAATAGAAACAATCCAAGTGGTAGATAAAATCTGTTTAACCAATCTATCCAATCCAACCGGATCCTGGCGATTAAAACTTCCGATCATGCCGTAAGTTGCGGTAACTATTCCCTGGATCGGAGCCATCAGAAGCATAAAAGCAGTTCCGCCAATAGCTACGGTTGCGATCGCTTCAATACCGAGCCTTGATACGAAATAAAGATTAAGCAAGTGAACAATAATCCAGAAACCAGTATTAATCCACAAAGGGTTGGTCATCCCCAAAGTATTCTTTATAATGTTTCCCTGAGTAGGATCTCTTTCTCTAAAGATCTCTCTGATTTTCATTCCACACCTTCCTTAAAAATTTTGAAAAGAACTAACTTATTTATTATATCTGAATTTCTAAAAAAGAAAAGGCATGTGATACATACCTTATCCTTATTTATCTCGAGCTGACAATCTTTCCTCCCCTGTATATATAAAGGTACTTGGTCTATTGCTAATTTTGATATAGTATCTTATCTGATGTGGTCTCACCTGACTTTTTATTACAGATAATGTTTCAAAAGCCACCTCTGTAATATCTACCTTCTCTGGTAATCGGCCTCTTACATAACTAATTCTTTCTACTGTTCCAGGGGTTTTACCATTCGCCCAGATCACCCAGACAGTTGCCCCAATAGAAAACCTGGCCTCAGGCTTACCCTGAGCTTCACACTTTCGAGCCATTTCTTCTTTTTTATAAATACTTCCACAAAACTCACATTGATAATACTCTACAATTTTCATTATACCTACCCTCCCTTTCCTTGATTTTTATTCTCTTTTTAAGGAACGACTTCTTACGCCTAATATAGTAAATTTTAATCAAATGTCAAACAATATTGTTGCTTCAAAGCTTCCGTCCTTTTCTTGGTGGATATCTAAACCGTGGTAAGTTACCCCTTTAATCTGGACTCCGATTCTTTTTAACTTTTTGCCAATTAAAACTCCATCAATTTCTTTATCGTTAAATTTTCTGAATCGAATATCGCGATAAACTTCCTGATTGATTTCGCTTAAATATAGTGCTTCGCTTAAAAAATCAACCAATAAAGAACCTGAATCTTGAGATTTTATTTTAATCTTTCTTTTTGAGATTTGAGGTTTGAGATTTGAGATTTGCTTGTATCTCGCCTCTTCAAACATTCCCAATAGAGCATTGCTAAAAACCTCTTTTTTGTCTTTACCAAAAACTCTAATCTTTAAATCAGCTTTGTGCTCCAGAATTTCGTATTTCTTTTTTCTCATATTATTAAAATATAACATATTTTTAACGAGCAAAAAAAGGTAACCATTTGGATTACCTTTTTAATCTATAATTTTCAAAGTACGTAGCTCTCTTTGGGTCTTTTCCCGGTTTTAAAAGCTGCTAAACTTAAGGAGCTT
>Ga0210017_1004663_pt1 | contig 11167 bp, 10 predicted proteins | sample CryGeyCG2014_020_FD_183966 | JGI IMG/M metagenome (GOLD analysis project Ga0210017, IMG submission 183966) | Groundwater microbial communities from aquifer - Crystal Geyser CG08_land_8/20/14_0.20 (SPAdes) (version 2) | ecosystem: Environmental > Aquatic > Deep subsurface > Groundwater | place... | reverse complement strand
TTCAATGCACTTTCAACAACTGCCATGCTCCCACAACACATCTTTTATTGCAGATATGTTATTATTAGTGAGGAGATGATATTTAAATACTTGTAAATTAAATATTGCTGTTTGATTTATTGTGTGATGGGATTATGAGTGCATTTCAGGTTGCTAATTCATCTAATAGGAGAGGGATAATATTAGGGATTTCAGGGGCAGGAACGAGAGGGCAGGGAAACCTTGCCACTGCCATTAACAATATTGCATCTGACCCTGAACTACCTTTCTTTTTTGACCCAGTTGGTGTTTACACTCCAAGCGGAAACGGGGCACGCACATTAAAAACACGATTTTTTCCTCAGGCAACTGTGTTTGAAGGACCTAGGGGATATGAACAGATGATGAAAACCAGTTTAAGGAGAGAAAACGAGATTGCTGCTGTGATTATTGCATCCCCCAATCAATGCCATGAAGAGCAAACTAAAACTGCGATGAAGGGGGGTATTGATGGGGTCAGTGGAATTTACGTGGATAAGCCTATTGCATTACTAGATACCGGTGTTCAAGGAGTAAGCGAAGCAATTAGGGAAACCCGTTTTTCCGGAGTGATAGTAGTCGGGCTTCCTTTTAGGTTAGATCCTACTATTCAGGGATTGGGAGAAATGCTGGTTGATGAAGTTCTTGATATCGGGGATGTTGTGTCAATTTCACATAGAGGCACATTGAACCTTGTCAAGGAAGGGGAGGAAGCGGGGAATTGGAAATGTGGATACGGCATGGGCGACCCTATTTCAATGTTTGGCATACACTTAGTGGATATGCAGATTGAATTGATGGCACAACTTGGGAATACACTTACCATATCCCCAGGAGGGATTGTGATAGGAAAAACTTGGAGACATAATAACAGCAGGTTTACATTAGACACAGGTGTAGATGCAAGAATACAGTATTATGACTATACAAATAAGACCACTCCTGCGGGAGAACTCCACGTTGATGTGGACGCGCCAGAATTCTCTTTAAACTGGGAGATAATAGGGAACAGGGGAAGCCTGAAAATGAATCAAAATAGGGATGGAAAATCAATCCAATTCACTGGCAGGGCAGGAGAACATGAGCTGACTGAGGAGGAGATAGCTAAACACGCCCCAGATTACTGCAAAACCCATGGGCATGCAGCCACAAGAGAGCTATTAGACTGGGGGACTGCGATAACCCAATTTGGAGAATACCACCCAGCTGCAAGCTTTTATAAAGTTATGAGAAATGAATGGGTCGGCCATGCGATTATGTTATCAGCAAGGAGTGGGGAAGAAATCCGGCTTGGTTAGGTTGAAGCCAGGGGAGACAGCAGTGATTAACAATTTATAAATAACCCAGGGCATAATCTATTGCATGAATAACAGATTATTGACGATATTTTTGCTGGTTTTATTTGCAGGCACGCTAGTCGCAGATTTCAAGCTGAAAGATATTGACGTGGTGGTATTTGCCAGGGATGAGCCTCTGGTGGAGGAAACCATCTCATTCTACATAACCACCAATGAATCGCTCAACGAACACAAAACCGCGCCCATCGCAAGGAACGACCTGGAGGCATGGGTCAAGCGCACCAGCCTGAACGATATACGCCAGCACTTCGACCCCGAAGTGGCGAACATCAGTGAATTCATCATCCTGCCCCAGGAAACCAAATATTCCGCAGCAGAGGGTTCATACTATTCAAGCGTCAGGATACAGTACATTGCCCACAGGTATTACAACGGCACTGTGGCGCTGCCCGATACTGGCATATTCACGGTCGCGCAGTCAAAGCCCAGGATAAAGGAGTATGTGCTCAATGAAGAGGCGCTCAATTTCGGCAGCGGGTTCGGAGGGGACGCGGTCCTTGGGGAAAATGTCAGGCTGACATTGCAGCTGCCCAAGGAAGCCCGGGGGATTTATTTCTCCATCGACCCAAGCGAAGCGGAGCCAAGTGACTTCACGCTCGGCAGCGATGGAAAGAAACAATACATTGGCGATGAGCGCACCTTCTATTGGATGCATACGCGGCTGCCCTCGTTCACGGTCAAATACTACATAGAACTGCCCTTGCAAGAGGAGATTAGGCAGGCTGTGGACAGCATTGCCAACAGGGTGGTGCTGATTTTCACAGGCCGGGACAGCCTCTCAGCAATCGTGCTAGTTGCAGCCATCCTGGTTTCGACCTATGCAATCCTCAAAGTTAAAAAGTAGAATATACGGTGGGTTTGTGATGCTTCATCAGATTGAAAAACTTCTTTTGGCTGCCATGGAGCAGGGAAGGGATTATGATGTGCCCTCTCTCGCAGTGGCAACAGGCCTTGACCCGGGGGCAGTAATGAAGGGCATTGCCTGGCTGGAGGAAAAGGGGGCGCTTGCGAAATCAGTGAGCATCAGCAAAAAAACCGAAATCACAGATGAAGGCAAACACTACATAGATAATAAATTCCCGGAAAACAGGGTTTACGACAAGGTTGTTGCCGCAGGGGAAAATGGAGCGCCGATGTCCGCATTCGATGCCGAAGAAACGCGCATAGGACTAGGATTGGCAAGAAAATCAGGATGGATTGCACCGCAACAATCACCAAATGGATTCACCTTCAGAAAAGGAACCGCGCCTGCTGTTGACAAGGCAAAGGAATTGAAGGCAATAAAATTGGGGCCCCACACACAGTATCTAGTGGAGTTCATGGAGCGAAAGCTCTGCGAAACAATTGAGAAAAAATCTGTCAGCGTGAAGCTTACTGAAAGCGGTGCAGCACTCAGGAAAGATGCATCAATGCCAACTGCCAGAAGCTCAACAATTCCATCGAATGCAGATATTGCAGCACCAATAAACACCATAACTTCAGACTTCATAAGGGCGAAAGCCTGGAAGGATACGGGAGTTGAGATTAGAGGGTATAACGTGCTCGCCCCGGTTGAAGTGCCATTTGCGGCAAAGAGGCACATAGTTGGCCGCGCCATCCGCAGGATAAAGGATATCTTCCTCTCCCTTGGGTTTGAGGAGATGGGTGGCTCGCTCATAGAGGCGGGCTTTTGGAATTTTGACGTGCTGTTCCAGCCCCAGGACCACCCGGCAAGGGAGTTGGCAGACACATTCTACCTGGACAAGGCAGTGAAGCTTGGCAGTGGCGGGGAGCGGGCACTCATCAAGCGCGTGAAGGAAGTGCATGAGAACGCCTGGGGCACGCCCTGGCTGGAGGCAGAGGCCTCAAAGTGCGTGCTGAGGACCCATACCACGGCCGTGAGCGCACGCTATCTGGCAAAGCTGGCTGGAAGCAAGATTAAGAAAAAATATTTCTCAGTAGGCAAGGTCTACCGCAATGAATCGATTGATTTCAAGCACCTGGCAGAGTTCCACCAGATAGAAGGCATTATTGTGGATGAGAATGCCACGTTCGCTGACCTGCTGGGCACCCTGAAGCAGTTCTACTCCAGGCTCGGCTTTGAGAAGATAAGGTTCATGCCCAGCTATTTCCCATACACCGAGCCTTCGCTTGAGATTGAGGTCTATTTTGAGGATAGGAAAGAGTGGCTGGAGCTCGGCGGCGCGGGCATATTCAGGCCAGAGGTGAGCAAACCCCTTTGTGGCAGGTATCCTGTGCTGGCGTTCGGGCTTAGCATGGAGAGGCCGCTTATGCTCAAGCTGGGCATAAGCGATATAAGGATTCTCTACGAAAACAATATGACACTTTTACGTGAACAGTAACGTTTTGTTATTCGCTACGGAATCCGGTGGGTTTGTGGAAAACATAGCGCCAGCGCTGGCCGCATTTCTTGTGCTTCTTCTAGCAAACCTCATAGGCATTGGAACTGTTTTCGGAACTTTTTCAATCATTGAATCAGGCATTGCAGATTCCGGTGGTGGGCACTCTCTTTACGCACTGGTTAAATCCGAAGAAGGAACAAACCTCACGCTGCTCTGGGTTGGGGGAAGCAAACAGCAAACCTATCTTCTTGAGCATGCAACCCCCTATCCGAATTCAACCCTGGATAAATTCCGCGACTTTCTGTCAATGAGGCTGAAACGGCAGGGCATTGCACTGGGAAAAACAACCCTCGGAAACCTAACCAGCCTTTCCGGAAGCATTGTGATAATACCCACGACCTTTTTCCCGGCTGAATTGAATGACGGGGCATTGCTGGATGGGATGGCGGCAGGAAACAATACCATGGTATTCCTGGGAAAACAATTTGATTACCTGATTGATGGGGAGGGCAGCCTTGTGCTAAACCCAACTGGCACCGCGCCCAAAAGCGCCTTGCAAATCCTGCAAATCAACGCCACCATTGCAGACGATGAAAACCAAAACCTTCCGAACTTCAAGACCGCAAATAAGATTGCCGAAGATATTGCCTATGGGCGGTTCGGCACTGTTTACGCAGCGGCGGATTTCGCATTGGTGAATGGCACGAAAATAATATATGCGCAAGCAGGTGCGGAGCCACAGCCAGGCACAACAGGTGCCGGAAAAATCATAAACAAAAATACCCTTGGAACATATTACTTTGAGCCGCAGGCCTATTCCGGGAAACTGAAAAACCCCAACTTGGCCTATCAGGGAAAAACACCTGTGGAATTTACAACTGCCAATTCTTACAATGAATCGCTGGTGCTTGAGTTTACCCTGAAGGTGAGGGATGCCGAAAAAACCGTTGCCACAGCCAATCTCGGCAAATCACTGGTGAAACATGCCTATTTTTCATCTGCGGCAATTGAGCTGGCTCCAGGCGACTACCTGCTCAAGGTCTTTGACCAGTATGGCACCGCCCATGCTGCCTCGCTCCTTCATGTAAAAATGATTACGTTCGCACCAGACAACGCAGGCATGCTGCACATCTATGAGGACGGCATGCCCTACCGGGGCGTGGCTGAGATAGCAACGGGCAATGGAATCGTATCAGTGCAGGTAGATGGTGCGCTAATGACAGGGGAGGGTGTGGCTGTGCGCGTGCACGGCACAGAATTTCAACCCGGAAATGCCAGGGAGAACTCCACGCTTGCATTCTATTATACATACTGGCCGATTGCCCTGGCGATTGTTGTGGCAAGCTACCTGTTCGCCAATCCAGGAGCCGGGAAAACCTATAAACTCCTGATGCCGGCGCTTGCCAGGCCCAAAAAGAAGGTGACGATTACCCTTGAAGGATTCATGGTGCTTATGAAAGAATTTTGCAGCAGACCGGCCCACCTCACAGAAGTGATATACAAACTGAATGAGCACCTGAGCAGGGAACGGATGATTACCGTGGACGAGAGCTCTGTGCTAAGGATAATGGGCGCCATGGAATTCATGAAATCCTATGACGATTATTATTTCTATTCGGAAACCGTGGTTGGGGAACCCGGGGCGAGCACAGAAGAGGCGTTCGAAACTGAATATATTGAACGGCGGCTGCGCGACCTCGCCATAGTGAACGGAAGGAAAACCCTTGGGAGCTATGAGAAGAACGGAAACATATATGAGCTATTTCCCTACCCAAAGCTTCCAGGCAAAATCGGGCTCGCAGAAAACGCGCAGCACGCGCGGCTAAAGATTGCTGTTTTCAAAAACAAGGCAGACGCGGATGCATTCAGGGGAAAGATTGCAAACGGGCCTGACCCGAGATTGCGGCTGGCCCTGGCAAATGGCGCGCTTCTGCTGATGGGCGTAGAGGAAGTGGGAAAATGGCTGGAAGGTTAGCGTTGCCTGCGCTGCTTGCGCTTGCAACTTTCGTTTTCCTTTTGCTCTCAACGCCATTCGCATTAAGCCAGATGTTCCTTGATATGAATCTTTCAAACTCAGGGCTCACGCTGCTCGGCCTGGACCAGAACCTTGTGGCTGCGCCTGAGCGTGCGCCTGATGCGGGCAACCCGGTAATATTTTCATTCGTGAAGGTGGTGGATGCTTTCCCAAGCGTGGGTGATGCAGACGGAGAATGGATAAGCACAGACTTGGGTGCAGCGCTCGTGTGGGCCTGGGGCGCAGGCTCTTTTGAAGGGATTATTGATGAACACAATCCAGAGGCCTGCAGTGGGACCAAATATGCTTTTGCAAAAACATCACAGCCATATGCTGTTGGAAATGCAAGGGCAACTGCTGGAACAGCTCCCAGGACAATTGCATTGGGCGGGAATTATCTGACACTCTATCGTGCAGGAGAGATTTATCCTGAGGTCACCCAAAACGCAGCAAACAAGACTGTGCCGGACTACCCGGGGCTCACAATAAATATTGATGCAGCCATAGTGTTCCCGTATAGAATCACAAAAACAGCCTACCGCCTTTCCTGTGATAAAACCAGATGCACCTGCAAACAGCAAACCACAACTTCGGAAAAAACATTCGCATCAGTTGTCTCTGACAGCAAAACCTACAGCATTGAAACGAAAAACTTCACTTTTTTCCTCATCCGCCCTGTGCTTTACGAACAGCTGAACTACAAGCCGGCCTTTGAATTCCTGCTGCTCGGGAATAGGAAAATTGCAAACCTCACCATCTGGCAAAACAACAAAACCATCGGAGAAGCACAATTCCTTTCTTTTTCAGATTATTCAGATGAATTCGGTTATTTGCACGCCAGGGCAACTGATGAGGCAGCCCGGAAAAATGTCACAGCCGCAGCCTATGAACATTATACGCATCAGCCAACCATCGCCAATATCACATATGCACGGCAATTGTTTGTGAATGCAACCATGAAAGAGAATGAATCATTGGGGGAAAATATGATGGCAGTGATTATATCCGACAGGTTTGGGAATGCATTCGGGCACCATGTGGCTGTGAGAAATCGCCTGGCGGGAGGAGCCCGGGCAAGTGCAGGAAATGATACGGTGCGCGGAACGCTTGCCGGCAGTGAGATGCATCCGCTTGAATTGCAATTGGGAGAAGGAATTGTTTCGCTGCTGCTTGCAGCTGCAATTGTGTTTGCATTCGTGACACTCCCCAATGCTTAAATCCATTGCCGCACAAATTTGCTGCAATGACAATCCTGGATGATATTCTGAAAAGCGGCGCCTATACTAGGCGGGTAAAGCGGGCAGGCATGCTCCAAAAGATAACCTTCAGAATCATTGAGGAAGATGGGATAAAATACCTTTTCTCAGGCAAGTTTTTTGAAATTCCGGAGCTCATTGAGGCAGCAAACGAAACCGGTCTGCCATTCAAGACAAAAAACGGCAAAGTCTTCCCAAATAAAAAAAGCGCTGAGAGCTATAGGTGCAAGACCAGTATATGACCAGTAAGACCTTAGTCCAAGGTTTAAAGTTTAAGGTCTAAGGACGGTTTTGGACTTTGAACCCTAGACATTTAGACCTTAGGACTTATTAAGACCTGAAGACTTACAGCTGCGCTTTCTCCCTTGTCAGATAAAGATAGGCTCCAATTGCCACAGCTGCCAGCACCACCACACCGCCCAGGACAATAGGCAGGGGCATGCCCACGCTTCCTAAATTGCCCCCTATAATCCCTGGGCTGGTCGAATTCGTATCAAGAATTACCAGCACGGCACTGCCAGCCACCGAATTCCTGTTCCCGGCATTGTCTATCGCATAGACGATGTAGCTCAGTGAATCTGCCAGCCCGACATCCAGCTCTGCCTCATAGATAGAATTCGAATCCATGTACATCGTTTCCCTGCCGTGCCTGGAGCCTGACACGTAGTCTACATAAACATCGCTGAGCTCGCCCATGCCACTTCCGTAGATACCAGACTCTGCCACCATGGCGCGCACCCGGGCATATCTATCGCCCAGGCGCTCCACGATTATGTTGCTAATCTCAGGTGGGTGCATATCAAAAAAAATGATAATGTTTGTGCCTTCGCTGAGGTCAGCCCTGGCAGTCTGTTTGAACCCCTTGGACTGGGCAGTAAACACTGCTGTTGGCCCTACATAATCCTTGAATTTCGCCATACCCAGCTCGTCCGCCTCATCGATGCGGTCGAGGAGGGTGACATAGCCCTTGACGGGCTCTCCGGTGTCATCCATGAGCTTGACAATCGGGTTATAAACAGGGAAAATAATATCTTCAGAGGTATCGCCCCTGACGGTGATGGACTTGACCTGCTGGCCGTTTGAAAAATCAGCTATGATCGTCGTATCGCCAGGGGGCACAAGGAATGCCACATCTCCGTTGGCGTTGGCATAGCCAGTGAAATTGCCCGCAGAGACCCTGCTCAAAAGCGGCGCCCTGCGCTGGTCGGTAACCTTTACCTTGAGGAGGTAGAGCTCTGTCTGAATTATTATGGAGGATGGGTGTTGGTAAACTTCAATCTCTCTCCTTGCACCCTTGTAGCCATAGAGAACCCGGATGGTCACTGTTTTGTCAACTTCGCCCTCCACAATCTCCACATTCTCAATGGTGAAACTTGCCATGCCAAGGGCGTCAGATAGCTGGGAAATAGTCTGGAGCCCCCTGAGCGAATCGCGCTGATAGGTCACGAAGACTGTGGCATTCTGCACAGGCCTGCCAAGCATGTCCACCACCTGCACGGATACATAGTCATTGAAGGTGGAGAAAGCTGCTGGCACTAGGAGAAGCATGAATGCAATTGCAAACACTAACATTGGCAAATATCTAGCTATATGCATGGATTGATTTTGACAGGGAAATTAAAAAGATTGCTTATTTGATATCACTCAGATAATTGAGCGGCAACAACCGAAAAGCAGACTTATCAGATTTTCCGAAGAGCCTCTCTCGCTGATGCGAGAGACCCTGCACAATGTGCAGGGTATGAAGGCTCATTCGGAAATCCAGTTTTCGCTTGATAGCGAAAATCTCAAGGACTGTTGTCCTTGAATTCTCGTGAAGTTGGCGCTTGGCATTCATCCCCGCCCGAAGGGCGCCGTATCTCTGCCGACTTCACGATGAATTGAAAGTTGCCGATGAATTTTGGGATTTCACAGGTGGCAAAGGCGCATATCAAGAGTTATTGGACTGTTTTGAGAGAGCGGGTATAGAATTAAGGTCAGAAATAGATGAATATTTTGCAAAGCTGAAGTAGGTTGCTATTTAAAAATTTAATAAACCCAATATTAGTGATTGTGACTTAAATGCGAGTTCTTGTAAGCGTCTACCATAAGGAAGGTCTGGCGGATTTCTGCAAATATATGGCAGAGAGCCAGAAGGCCGAAATCATCGCTACCGGCGGTACTGCAAAATACCTCGCAGAACAGAAGATACCCTGCAAAACCGTCGAGGATTATTATAAGGTAAGCCAGCTCTTTGATGGCAGGGTGAAAACCCTGAGCGAGCGCGTGTTCTCAGAGATATTGATGGACCGCTCCAACCCCACCCATGCAAAGCAGGCTGCCGAGAATGGTGCCGTGCCCCTTGACATGGTGGTGGTCAACCTCTACCCGTTCATGGAAAAGTGCAGGGCCGGCTTCAAGAACGTGGAGGATGCCATCGAGAACATCGACATAGGCGGCGTGACGCTCATACGCGCGGCTGCCAAGAATTTCAAGCATGTCGCAGTTATAGTCGACCCGCGCGATTATAAAAAAGTGATGGAGACAATGGATAGTGGAAAATTGGCAGGGCTCAGGCGGCCCCTTATGGAAAAGGCATTCGGCTACACTGCCCTCTATGATTCGGTCATTGCAAACCATTTCAGGCAGGACATCCTGCCGGACTACCTCACATTCGGGTTCATCAAGCACGCGGAATTGCGCTATGGCGAGAACCCCCACCAGTTTGCCTACGGATACATTGACCCGGGCATCAAGAAAAGCATATTCGACGCGACGGTTTTTGCCGAGAAGCAGATGTCGTATAACAACTACCTTGATGCCAGCACTGCCATCAGCCTCATTATAGAATTCCAAAAGCCCGCCTGTGCCATCATCAAGCATAATAACCCGTGCGGGGGCGCCTGCGCCGACACCCCTGCCAAGGCGCTGGAGCTGGCCTACCAGACAGACCCCATCTCCGCATACGGCGGAATCATTGCCCTTAATAGAAAATTCGACATGGATTGCGCAAAAGTGGTTGGGAATAAATTTGTGGACGTCATACTCGCGCCAGGGTATGAAGCTGATGCCCTTGAAACGCTGAAACTGAAGAACGGCAGGCGGCTGCTAGACGTGACCGGTCTGATGGAGGAAGCGCGGGCAATGAAATACCACTTCAAGAAAGTTGTCGGCGGCCTGCTCTACCAGACTCCGGACAACACCGTTGCCGACAGGGAGCAGCTCAAATTCGTGAGCGAGAAGAAGCCCACTGAGCAGCAAGTCACGGATATGCTATTTGCCATGACATTCACTAAACACACCAAATCAAATGCCCTTGCGGTTGCAAGGGACGAGAGGGTGTTGGGCATAGGCGCAGGCCAGATGAGCCGGGTGGATGCCTGCAGGCTTTCGATTGAAAAGGCGAAAATCTCCGGGCTTGACGTGAAAGGGGCAGTGGCTGCCAGCGATGCTTTCCTGCCCTTCAGGGATACCATTGACACATATTCAGAGGCTGGCGTGGCTGGGCTGATACAGCCCTATGGCTCAAAGCGCGACGAGGAAGTGATTAAGGCAGCCAACGAGAAGGGAATGATACTTGTTTTTGCGAATTACAGGCATTTCAGGCACTAGGGAACCAGCTAAGCGGTTCCCTTTAGTAAACCCTCCGAAGGGGTCTGCGACCCCTTCAGAGTGCTTCGCACTCTTAACCCCGCCTACTTCGTAAATGCACGGGAGTGCCATTCGGCTTCCCCAGACTATTTTAAACTTATAACTATGTAAACTAACACTAAGAAGCATGAGAGGTTAATTTATGGATACACTTCAGAGGAAGCGGAGAACCCCTAGGGTAACAGGAACAGCATCACCCATGCCCAGAGATATGTTACGGCATGCAGCAGTGGTTGAACCACTGAGGCTAGATGATATTGGGAAGATTATGCAAGCGCTTAATAATCTTGCCAGTCGTGCAAAAAAAACGCCCCCAATAAGGCGCTTAATACGGGTTGGGCTTAGAATGTGTGAAATTGCAGTAGAGATGAACAAAGACCCTGGATTTTTTCAGCCATTAGTTAATGGTATTGACGCCATCAATCAGATTTTCCGAAGAGCCTCTCTCGCTGATGCGAGAGACCCTGCACAATGTGCAGGGTATGAAGGCTCATTCGGAAATCCAGTTTTCGCTTGATAGCGAAAATCTCAAGGACTGTTGTCCTTGAA
>Ga0210017_1004658_pt1 | contig 11170 bp, 9 predicted proteins | sample CryGeyCG2014_020_FD_183966 | JGI IMG/M metagenome (GOLD analysis project Ga0210017, IMG submission 183966) | Groundwater microbial communities from aquifer - Crystal Geyser CG08_land_8/20/14_0.20 (SPAdes) (version 2) | ecosystem: Environmental > Aquatic > Deep subsurface > Groundwater | place... | reverse complement strand
TGGAAGTTTCACTTCAGAACAGGCTATCACAGGACTGGCGCAATTCGCTAACGGCAAAGTTTTATTGGTAGGTGGCATCTTTGGAATTTTAGCAATGACAACTTCATTTTTAGCTCTTGGCCATATTCTTCTCGAGTTTTATCGCCGGGATTATCATTTGCCGAAGACTTTTGCCTGGGCCTCAACAGTTTGTATCCCGATGGCCTTATTTCTCTTAGGTTTAAAAAGTTTTATAGGCGCTATTTCCTTTTCCGGAGGAGTCCTGGGAGGCATTCAGGGCATGGTTTTGATTGCTGCTTATTATAAGGCGAAGAAGATGGGGGATAGAGCTCCTGAATTTAGTTTTAAATTAGCAAAACCAATTGCCTGGCTAATTTACATAATTTTTGCAGTCGGGATAATTTATCAATTTATCTATTAGAATAGAATAGTGCCAGGCACCAAGAGTTGGTGGCAGGGAGCCCGCATTAATTCTTGTCTTTAAGTCAAAAAATCAAATTTAGCCTAATTTAGACCTAAAATTAAACAATGGATTCCATCTTAGTTTTAAATGCCGGAAGCACTTCTCTGAAATACAAATTGTTTGACAAGGATTCTTTTAATGTTTTGAAAAAGGGCTATTTTGAGAATTTACCAAATGGCGGCAGAGGTCATCAGCAAGCCTTTAGAGATACTCTTAGACAGATTGGTAATTTGACTGATATAAAAGCGGTCGGACATCGAGTGGTTCACGGAGGACCGGATTTTAGAAAACCGACTCTGCTTGACGAAGAGGTTTTGAAAAATTTGAGTAAATATAATCAACTGGCTCCGCTTCATAATCCATATAATTTAGCTGTAGCTAGGGCAGCTAAAATGTATTTATCTGACATTCCCCATCTGGCTTGCTTTGATACTGGTTTTTATGACGGGCTGCCTGATCGGGCTAAGATTTACGCTCTGCCCCTGGAATATTATGAAAAATACGGTATTCAGCGTTTTGGTTTTCACGGTATTTCTCATCAATATGTGGCTTGCCAGGCGGCTAAAATTTTAAAAAGGAATCTAAACAAAATAAATTTGATTACCTGCCATTTGGGCGGGGGATGTAGTATTGCCGCTATTAAGCAGGGCCGGCCGATTGATACCAGTATGGGCTTTACTCCCTTAGAAGGATTGGTAATGATGATGCGTTCCGGTGATATTGACCCGGGTTTGCTTTTTTATTTAAATCGAGAACGCGCCCTTTCTGTCCAGGAAATTGACCATTTATTAAATCACGAGTCCGGCATGCTTGGCCTGGCCGGCACCAGTAATTTCTTAAAGCTTTTAAGGGCAGTTAGACAGGGTAATAAAAAAGCTAAGCTGGCTTTTGATATTTTTGTTTATCGTGTTCAAAAATACATCAGCGCTTACTGGGGTATTTTAGGTGGGGCCCAGGCGGTTGTTTTTACGGCAGATATTGGCGCTGGCAAGGCCTATACCCGGCAGGCAATTTGTCGCGGCTTAAAATTTTTGAAAAAGACCAAAATTCTTGCTATCCCAACTGACGAAGAATTAGCTATTGCTCAGGAGGTGAAGAAAATTTTAGGACCATAATTTATTTTTAATAGTTTTATCATAAAAGTAGCCCAGAGAGGGCTGTTTTTTTTGTATTACCCCGCTCTAATTTTGCGAGGTCATAAAGTGGCAGCATACTCTGACTTCGTTGGAGGCCCTATTCGGGCACTATGCTGCGAGGGTCTAATAAACATTGAATTAATAAATTGTCGGTAGAATTTAAAATAGCAAAATTAAGGCGGGGTTCTCAAGATTCTAACAAAATTTTGTTCGTTTTTCAGACTTCCAAATTTTGAGAATCTTGGAAAAAGTTATCCACAGGTGATGTTTGCCAAGTGGGAAAAAATGGTTTATAATACAAATATGTGGAAAACTGTGGATAACTATGGGGAAAACTCCTTAAAACTGTGGATAACCCCAGAAATCAGTCAGAATTCAGAACCTTTGAATCTAAACTTTAAGACTTTGGCTATCCCAGCCCCAATTTTGCGAGGAAATGGATAGCAATATATTCTCCGACCGAAGTCGGAGAAGGCCTATTCGGCCACTATATTGCGAGAGTTAAACAGTCTTCAGAGTATTAAGTTGTTAGTAGAATCCTGGATAGCAAAATTGGAGCGGGATGCTCAAAAATCTAATAAAAAATTCTGCGTTTTCGCAGAACTCAAACTTGAATTTTTTAAGATTTTTGGCATGTTCATCGGTGAATATCACTATTCTATAGATGATAAGAATAGGCTGGCTATTCCAGTTAAGTTTAGAGCAACCTTAAACAGGGGAGCAGTAGTAACCAGAGGCATAGATACTTGCCTCTTTTTATATTCTAAAAAAGAGTGGCTTTGCTTGGCTAATAAATTAGTTAAATTGCCAATTAGCCAGGCCAAAACCCGGGCATTTGCCAGACTAATGCTTGCCGGAGCTATGGATGTTAGCCTAGATAAGCTTGGCCGGATTATTTTGCCGGATTATCTACGAAAGTATGCTGAACTTAAGAAAAAAGTAGTGATTGCCGGACTCTACAATCGACTGGAAATCTGGGATGAGGAGAAATGGGAGGAATACAAGAGAAAATCAGAAAAAGAAAGCCCAGATATTGCTGAAGCACTGGGAGAATTAGGAGTTTAGTATGACTGTCCCAGCCCCAATTTTGCGAGGTAGTGGACGGCAACATATTCCGACTTCGTCGGAAGCCCTATTCGGGCACTATGTTGCAAGGGTCAGACGGGTATCAAGGTATTAAATTGTCAGCAGAATTTCGGGTGGCAAAATTGGAGCGGGATGCTCATAATTCTAGTAAAATTTTCTTCGCCCTTTCGGGCTCGTAAATTTTGAGAATTATGGCACATATTCCAGTTCTTTTAAATGAAGTTCTTAAGTATTTGGACCCAAAACCAAACCAGAATTTTATTGATTGTACTATTGGGGGCGGAGGACATGCATTCAAGATATTAGCCAGAACTAAACCTAACGGAAAATTACTGGGCATAGATTTGTGGGAAGAAGTAATTAGAGATTTAAGATTTAAGATTGAAGACCAGAGCACTCAAGAAGACTTGAGTGCTCGGCCGAGTATAAAAGACATTTTGTGCTCTGGTTTAAGATTAGATGAGAGATTAATTTTAGTTTGTGATAATTTTGCTAATTTAACTGGCATCGTTAAAGAATACAACTTTTCCCCGGTGCATGGAATTTTATTAGACCTGGGGCTAAGCTCGGATCTTTTAGAAAAAAGTGGTCGAGGATTCTCATTTCAGAAAGACGAACCTCTTGATATGCGTTTGAACTCCGAAAAACAGATTTTGACTGCCGAAGAAATATTAAATCAGTGGCCTGGCGATAAACTGATAGAAATTTTTAAAAAATTTGGCGAGGAAAGATTTTCTAAATTGATTGCCAGAAAGGTCCTGGAGAGTAGAAAAAAAGAAAAAATCCAGAGTACTTTTCAACTTGTGAATTTGATTAAATCTGCACTCGGGGGAAAATTTCATAAAAAGAGTCTGGCTAGAATTTTTCAGGCCTTACGAATTGCAGTTAATAATGAATTAGAAAATTTAGAAAAGGCGCTGGTTCAAGCTCCTCAAATTCTGGCCCCGGGAGGAAAAATCGTAACTATCAGCTACCATTCTTTAGAAGATAGAATTGTAAAAATTTTTTTTAAAAAAGAAGAGAGATTAAAAATTATAACTAAAAAGCCGGTTAGACCAACCGAAGAGGAGATTAAAGCTAATCCTCGTTCAAGGAGCGCCAAATTAAGAATAGCAGTATACGAATAGCGCACTATCCCTCACCCGATAAGTTAGGTGAGAGACGCACATACGAATGATTTATTCGTGGCATTCGCATCCCCCACCCAGAATTTATAGTTTTTTCTTAAAAAATTGTTTAATGTAATTTGTTACAACCAGACTAAGTAATACATTTTATTTTAATGGTTGATAAACAGAAAAAACTGAAATTTTTTAATAAATTCTGGGTGGGGGATTCGTAGATTAGTATTATATTCTATTCTATGGTTTTTAAAAAGCCTAAAAAAAATTATACCTTTATTAACCTTATTATTATAGGGCTATTATTGTTAGGGAGTGTTGTCTACTTGATAGAGGTAAATATTGGCACTTCCTGTGGTTTTAAGATCGGCGCCCTTGAAAAAAAACTCCAATTGCTTAAAATTGAAAATGAGTATTTGGTTAGAGAGGTAACTGAAATTGGTTCTATTTCCAATATTTACAAAATTTCCGGAGACCTTGATTTGGTAGAAATGGCTGAAGCTTCTTATCTCGTGGCGCCTTTAGAAGAATTTGCTGGCCGATAAATGCAAAAGCCAAAATCTATTCGTAATTCATAATTCATGATTCATAATTCATGGAAACTTGACAGGTTGAAGATGCTCTCAGGGTGCATTTTTATTTTAGGTGCTTTAATTATAGGTCGTCTTTTTGAGGTGCAGGTTTTGGGCTATAATTATTGGAAAGCTTTAGCGCGAGACTATACCAAACAAGATGCTTCTGGCTTTGTCGAAAGAGGTAAAATATTGCTTGATGACGGAGAGGGTTTTCCTCTGGTCACCAATGTCACCCGCTACAGGCTTATCGGAGTACCGGCCAAGATTGAGGATCTCCGAGAATTTGTACAAAAATTGTCTTCTTATCTTGGCATTGATTGGGCACCTTCTTTGGCCCAAACACCCCTTATTATTGAAGAAAACGAAGATAGTCAGTCGCTCAAGAATCTTTTAGCCAGACTCTCTCGCAAGAATGACTTTTATGAACTGCTCAAAAAAGATTTAACTATTGACCAGGTAAATGAGATTAAGGAGCTTAATTTAGAGGGAGTTGATTTTGAACCTTACTTCAAGCGCTGGTACCCGGAAAAAGAGCTTTTTTCTCACGTAACAGGTTTTGTCAGTCAGGAGAAAGGGAAAGGTGCCTACGGCCTGGAAGAGTTTTTTGAGAAAGAACTCTCAGATGGACAAGATTTAGTTTTAACCCTGGATAGATCTATTCAGTTTTTCGCCTCAAGTATTCTCAAGAAGGCAGTTCTCGATTACGAAGCAGAGGGAGGAACTATTATAGTAATTAGTCCTGAAAGCGGGGCCATACTTGCTCTCTGCAATAAGCCAACTTTTGACTCAAATGAATATTCAAAAGTAAAAAACTTTGAGCTGTTTAAAAATCCGGCAGTTGCATCTAACTTTGAACCCGGTTCAATTTTTAAAGTTATTACTATGGCCGCAGTACTTGAGGAAGACAAGGTGACCCCTGATACAATTTACGAGGATAAAGGTGAGGTAAAAATAGGGGACTACGTTATAAGAAATTCTGATAATAAAGTCTGGGGGTTCCAGAGCATGAAGCGAGTCTTAGAAGTTTCAATTAATACCGGGGCTGTTTTTGCTGCCAGGCAAATAGGACTGGAAAAATTCCGCAGCTATGTAAAAAAGTTTGGTTTTGGAAGCCTGACCGAGCTAGGTCTGGCAGGCGAGGCTTCAGGGGATGTCAGCAATCTGGCAAGGAACCAGGAGATATATTTAGCCACTGCCTCATATGGTCAGGGTATTACTGTAACACCTATACAAATGGTGAATGCTATTAGCGCTATTGCCAATCAGGGCAAACTGAATCGTCCTTATATTGTAGACAGATTTATTAAAGCCGGGGGTGAGGTGGTCCGTCAGGAGCCGAAATTTATTCGTCAGGTAATATCACCTTCCACAGCTATAATGCTGGGGGCCATGATGGTTTCAGTGATTGAGAATGGTTATGGAAGAAGAGCCGGCGTTCCTGGTTATTTTGTTGCCGGAAAAACCGGTACGGCTCAGGTTCCGGCCCCTGGGGGCCAATATTCAGAAAGAGTTATTCATTCTTTTGTTGGTTTTGCTCCAGCAACTCATCCGGTATTTGCAGCCCTGATTAAATTAGACAATCCTAAAAAGGGTCGATTTGCTGATTCCACAGCTGCTCCGACTTTTGGCGAATTGGCTGAATTTATTTTGAGATATTATAATGTGCCACCGGACCGGGAAAAATAAAAAATAAAATACCAAAAACACATACCAGAAATGAAAAAACCATCAAATTTAAAAACAATTTTAAGGAAATATTTTTATGTTTTTCCGTTTGTGTTTTTTATTTTTTGTTTTTAATATTTTATTTTAGCTTTAGCGCTTTATGTTATCTAAATTATTACAAAAATTACTAGCCTGGTTTGCTCGAAAGGCAATTAAGAAATACAAGCCTGTGATTATTGGTATTACAGGAAGCGTTGGTAAATCTTCAACTAAAGAGGCAATTTATACAGTACTTAACTCTCATTTTAATGTGCGCCGGAATTTAAAAAATTATAATAATGAAATAGGCTTGCCTTTGACTGTTCTTGGCCGCATTTCTGGCGGAAAGAGCCTGGCTCGGTGGCTGAGAGTTTTCTGGATGGCCGTGGGAACAGTTTTTTTTCCGGAGAAATCTTACCCGGAACTTTTAGTTTTAGAAATGGCAGCTGATAGGCCGGGGGACGTTTCCTACCTGGTAAATATTGCTTTGCCCCAGATAGGGGTGGTCACAGCTGTGGGGCCGGTCCATCTTGAATTTTTTGGAAACCTGGAGAATATTGTCAGGGAGAAAGAAAAAATTGTTGAGAATCTCGCGCCAAAGGGTTGGGCCATACTAAATGCTGATGACAGCCTGGTCCTGTCAATGAAAGAGGCTACCCGGGCAAAGGTCTTAACCTATGGATTTAACGAAAAAGCTGATGTTCGGGCCCTGGAGGTTGAATTTGACCAGGAATTAAAAAAAGATGTGCTTCATATTAATGGTTTAAGATTTAAGGTGGCCCATGCAGGTTCTATTGTGCCTGTATTTTTGCCTGATATTATAAGCAATACTCAAGTATATTCAGTTTTAGCAGCCATATCTTGCGGAGTCGCTATGGATTTAAATGTCATAGAGATAACTGATTCTTTAAGAAGATATCAAGGGCTACCAGGCAGGATGAATCCTATCAGGGGTGTTAAAAATAGCTTAATAATTGATGATACTTATAATTCGTCTCCGGATGCAGTGAAGATTGCATTTGAGACAATGGACCGGCTTAATATATCGCCACAGGCTAAAAAGTGGATAGTCCTGGGCGATATGCTGGAACTAGGACGGGATAGTCGCGAGCTGCATCAAGAACTAGGGGCCGACCTATTTAGAGTAAAATTTGATTTTCTCGTCACTTATGGGAAGCTGGCCCAGGATATTGCCGAAGGGGCAAGAAATGCTGGAATGAAAAAAGAAAATATTTTTGAATTTAATAAATTAGAAGAAATTACTAATTTTTTAAAAGAAAAAATAGGTCGGGGTGACCTAATTTTAGTCAAAGGGTCGCAGAGAATGCGCATGGAGAGAATTGTTGCCGGGATTATGGCCAATCCAAAAATGGCATCCAAATTGTTAGTAAGACAGGGAGAGGATTGGTTAGGATAGATTTTTAAAATGGGGTCTGGCCCCATTTTTGGATATCTAAGAAGCCTTTATTTAAGCAGGTTACAGAGCAATTTTTGAAATTTAGTACGATTTTGATTGAATTAGACTTTTCACCATATAAGTATCCTGGAGTCGGTAGTCGAGCTTGCGGTAATAATTTCTTGCGCCAATGCCGGAAATAACGGCTATTTTTTTATAGCCAGATTGCCGAGCTATTTTTTCAGCCTTTTTGATTAACTTTTTACCCAGCCCTAAATGTTGTGCCGCCCTTGATCTTTTGCCAATCGGAATAAGCTGACCATAAGTATGAACTTCACGAATAATAGCCGTATTTTGAAGTGTCTTTAGGGGCGTGTCCTTATACCTTTTTTCTCCCTCCCCCTCTTTTTTTCTCCCCCTCCCCAAAGGGGAGGGGGAGATTAAGAGGGGGTGGGGTAATCTTAATCGTAAAAAGGCAGCCAATTTGTTTTGTTTTTCGTTCTCATAGGAAAGAAAAATCTCTTTGCCACCTGATGATTCGTATTTTGTTTTAATCAATCTGAAACCAGGGCACCGAAGCACATAACGCTTTATGTGCTCGGTGCTCTGGTCTGAAACCTTAAATCTTAAACTTTTTATTTCCCGACAGCGAATACATCGACATCTAATTCCGCGTTTTTCCATCTCTTCCTGTACCCTTTCTCGTAGATTGGAAATTTTACTCCCGCCTTCGATTTGAAAAGAGGGAATATCGCGGATAATCCGATTAATACGAACATATGGAGGAACAATATATTTCATTTTGATGAGCAATTCAATTAATTGTTGGTCAGTATAGGGAATATAGGCTCCTTTTTTCCAGAGTTCGTATAATTTTGCTCCCTTAGTCACTACACAAGGATAAATTTTGAGCATATCAGGCCGAAAGTCTGGAGAGGAAAATATTTTTTTGAATCTGGCCAGATCTAAGCGTGGATTTGAGCCCAAAAGTCCTGGCATAATATGATAGCAGATTTTAAATCCTGCATTTTTTAAAAGTCTGGTAGCCTTGATAATTTCTAAAATCCCATGCCCGCGGAGATTTTTTTTAAGAATTTTATCATCAGCAATTTGCATCCCGAGTTCAACCCGGGTAGCGCCAAATTTTCTCATTCTTAAAATTTCTTTTTCGTCAATATAATCTGGTCTTGTTTCTAAGGTTAATCCAATGATTCGGTGGCGAGCCTTTTCGTTTATTTTTTGTGATTTTTCTAAATTTTGATTTTTGAATTGTAATTTTGATTTTTGATTTTTGATTTTTGAATTAGCAGTGTTTGCGCCAGCAAAACACTGGGTGATAAACCAGGTTTGATATTGTTTTGGTAAATAGCTCCAGGTTCCGCCAATAACAATTAATTCAATTTTGTCAGCTGGATGACCAATCTTTTCTAAAGTCTCAATTCTTTTTTTAACCTGTAAATAAGGGTCATATTTTAAAAGTTTTGCCCGCTCAACTGCTGGCTCGCCTGATAGATAGCTTTTTGGAATTCCTTTTTCTAGCGGACAATAAATACATTTTCCAGGACAGGGCCAGGGCTTGGTAAGGACTGCTACTACAGCTACTCCGGACAGACTTCTGACAGGTCTTTTTTTAACTTTAGTTTCAAGCCATTTGTTAGGTTCAACTTTTTTATTTTTCCGCAGATACTTATAAATTTCAACAATCCGAACATTACCGGGCATGAGTATGCCAAGCTCAGCGGCCAGTTTTTGCTTCAATTTCAAAAAATCCTCGCTGGATTTGATTTTTTTAGATGCGAGTTTTTTAACCAGAAGCTCAGTTTTCTGTTTTTCTGCCATTAGTTTAATTATAGGCCTTTAGGACAATTTGTAAACCTTTCAAAAAGTAGTAAAATAATGAATATGGAGCCAGAAATTGCTAAAAAGATTTTAGAGAAAAACAAAGAGGATTATGAGGAATTAGCTAAAGAATTTTCGCGCACCCGGGCTTATCCATGGCCTGAAATAAAGCCGCTTATTAAATATGTTAAAGAAAATAATAGAATTTTAGATTTAGGCTGCGGCAATGGCCGGTTATTTAGCTTGTTTAAAGATAAGAAGGTTGAATACATTGGTCTTGATAGTTGCCAGGAGCTGATTGAAATTGCGAGAAAAAAGTTACAAGTTAAGTTTATCGTTGGAGATGCTTTAAATTTACCATTTCAAAATAATGAATTTGATGTGGTTTTTGGCGTTGCTTTATTACACCACATCCCATCGGAACAATTCCGTCAGAAAGTTTTAAAAGAATGTCGACGGGTTCTTAAACCAGGCGGCTTTTTAATTGTAACTTGCTGGAATCTCTGGCAGCCGAGATTAATGCTAAAGTATAGAATCTGGCCAATGATTTTTGGTTGGCGGTCAAGAAATTTAGACTGGAAAGATATTTTTATCCCCTGGAAGTTACCAAATAGGAGCCTCTTGCGTTATTATCATGCCTTTACTTTGCGAGAGCTCAAAAGATTGGTCTGGCGGGCAGGTTTTGAGATAAATAGTTGGCAAAAAGGACACAACCTTGCAATAATTGCTAAAAAGAGGTAAGATTAAATTGTATGGATAAAGAAACAGAGAAAATTTTTGAAAAAGTAGTTCAGAAAGAATCTTTAGAAAAAGAGTTATTTAAAAAACTCACCTGGGATATTTTAGATTTACATCGAAAAATAAAGCATGGAAAAAAGGAAAGAAGGGAAAGATTTTGGAAAGAAAAAGAATATAATGCTCTTAAGAAAAAATTGATTGAAAGCCATCCCGAACAAGCAGAGAGTATTAAATTACTTCTTGGAATTAGAAAACTGGGCGAACTTGAGAAAAAGATAGAGGAGAGGGGCAAAAAGACACCAAAAGAAGTTTTTTTAGAACTGGTCTCCTGGCAGCAGAAAATAGCCAAGTTTTTGTTGGAAAAAGACCAAGAAACATGCAAGAATTTTTGGGAAAGTTTTAAGTTAATTTTTAGAGATTTTTGTGAAGACCCCAGATGGCGGGCTAAGTTTTTGGCCAATAGGAACGGACTTGTCGGCCAGATAGGTGTTTATAAAACTCTGGAGCATTTTAATCTTAAACCAGAATTTTCTTTACCCCGCGAAGATGCTTTTGAACAGACCGACCTTTATTGCGTTTCGGGTGAAGAGAGAATGCCCGCCCAGATTAAATACACTGGCCGGGTTTCTAAACCGTTGATTTATGTTACCGATAAAATTGATTTTCCTTCTCCAGTTATTGAGCGGGGAGGAACGAAGACCTATATTTCAGCCGAGGATATTAAGCAAATGACCCGACTTAAGGCATCTTGCGAAAAAATGTCTAAAATGGAAGGAAAGGAAATTCGCGGTTTATATTTAGCTTGTCCATGGAGTAGTTTTGATGAAATTTCCGGCCAGCCGACTAAAGAATTTTTAGCTCAAATTAAACCAGAAATTAAAAAATATTTTAGCTAACCACGTGGTCATTTTTAATTATAAAATTTATGCCAGAGTTTTATGAAAAAGAATATGTCCCTGAATCGGATAGAATGAAAGAGAAGGCACTTCTTGAAGAGATTTATCAAAAAATGCGTAAGGTTTCACAGATTAGGCAATCTTATAGAGAAATGCGCAAAGAGGCTTATAAACCAGAGAATATGGCAAATACAGAGATGGAACAAATAAGAGCAG
>Ga0210017_1004657_pt1 | contig 11174 bp, 18 predicted proteins | sample CryGeyCG2014_020_FD_183966 | JGI IMG/M metagenome (GOLD analysis project Ga0210017, IMG submission 183966) | Groundwater microbial communities from aquifer - Crystal Geyser CG08_land_8/20/14_0.20 (SPAdes) (version 2) | ecosystem: Environmental > Aquatic > Deep subsurface > Groundwater | place... | reverse complement strand
GATTGATTCATCCTCTTGCTTTAGTATGAGACTTTTCCAAAAACAATGTCAAGCTTTTTACTCTTCTTCTACTGGTTCTTCAGTAGCCTGATTTGTTTGCTCAAAACCCTTCATCATTTGGTCAATGTCCATAAATTCGATATTGCCTGGCGGTGTAAAAACGGCATCATTGACGACGCTCGGCACACAGTTATAGTCATAATCAGCTGCCTGTTGTTCTTTTTCCATATCAGTCCAAATATCTTCGCCTTCTTTGGGTTCAAGGCACATCTTAACTCCTTTAGCTTCATCTTTTGACCAAGACCACAGGCAATTATCAACCAAGATGACATAAGTCATCTTGCCGTTGGATGTAATCTCGCCGTAATATTTTTGGTTTTTTAGATAACCAACACCGGAATTATTCTCATCCATCTGGTAAGTACATTTCAAAGGGACATTCCTCATAAAAGCATCTTTGATTTTACCGGTAAAACTTTCGCCCTGTGTTTCTTCTTGGACTTGTTCAGTTCCGCCTGATGTTAATGCTGTTTTACCTTTGCCCAAATATTTCCAACCAACCAAACCAGCGACAATAATCACTAAAATGATAATTATCGGTAGACTTTTTTTCATTTATTCACCTCCTTTCTCGCCCGCCGTAGCTTCAGCGAAGGCGGGTCTGTAAACTCCTATATTAAGATTTTACCATAAAAAATCCGCTTGTTGATGATTTTGATTATTGACGTTGCTTTTCCTTCTGATAAAATTTAAATATGCTTACCAAAACTGATTTGTTGCAAATTCGAAAAATAATCAGAGAAGAAATTGAAGCTGAATCAAAACCACTTCAGGAGGACTTACGTGGAGAAATAAAACTTTCAAGAATTGAAATCCAAAAAGACATTCGTGCCCTAAAAAACAAGATTAAGGACCTCGAAATCAGCAATAATAAAATCCAGAAGGATATTAAAAAGATTGTTGGCTTCTTTGACGAAGAATATTTACAGGTTCGTAAAAGAGTAGAACGTCTTGAAAATCATCTCAATCTCCCCTCAAATTTATAAACTATTTCCTTGCCTCTTGTGAAGACCAAATTAAAAAAAGTCTCTTTTTAAAACCGCCACGTTCTTTTCTTTTTTGAACCTGTTTTTCTTCAATTAATCTAAAGTCAATCTTGTAAAATTCAGAAATAGATTTAAGCAGCTCCAAAACATCAGCTATTTCATTTAATATTTTTTCTTTTGAAACTTCGTTTAATTCTTTAGATTCTTCTACCAACTTCTTTTTTAATTCCCTCTCATACTCCCTTTTGCCCATAATTCTCACTTCATATTTATCCCCTGTAGCCAAAATTATTTCCGGAAGTTTATCTCTAATTAGCTTCCGATGAAAAACCTTCTTCATAAACTCAATTTTACCACAGAACCGGGGTTTACACTGAGTGAAACCGAAGAGCAAACTTAAAAACAGGGCTTGACAAGAACCTTTAAAAGGATTATATTATATTCACTAACAACCCCGTCCCTATCCGCAAGGATAATGACGGGTTTTTCTTTGTTAAAACCTATGCTAGAATAGGTTTAATGGCCAAAAGAAAAATTAAAAAAGAAAGGATTATTGTTCTTTTAGATGGAAGTAATTTTTATCATCGCCTCAAAGATCGCGAATTAAACTTCAAAAACCTTCTCGAGTTTAACTATAAAGAGTTTGCCAAATGGCTCGCTGAGAAAAGAAAAATTGTTGCTTGTATTTATTATGTTGGCTTAGTCCGAAAAGAGGCAGGTAACCCTAAAAGTGAAAAGCTAGCTAGTAATCAACAAAGATTGTTTGCTTATCTTAAAAATCAAAGCTGGGAAATTAAAACTGGTTATATGATGAAACATGATAAAGACTACAAAGAAAAAGGTGTTGATGTAAAACTAGCGGTAGATATTTTGGACTTTGCCTATCAAGACAAATACGACACGGCAATTATCGTCAGTTCTGATACTGACCTCATTCCCGCCATCAGTCGAGTAAGAGAACTTAAAAAGAAAATTGAATATATTGGTTTTGCTCACCGACCGAGCTTTGGAATGCAACGATATGCCAATATAAGCCGTCTTTTGACTAAATCAGACCTCGAAATTTTCTTCAAAAAAAATGGGGGCTTGTCCTGAACGCAGTTGAAGGGCAAATTTAAAAGCAGAAAATTTGAGTCAATTAACTTTATTTGTCGACTTGCCTTTGAGGAAGTTTTCAAGATTGCTGACAAAAATCTCTTGTTTGGTTGCGGTGGCTTCTTTGGTGGTATAGGCAATCGGCGGATAAAGGATACAGTTTTTGTATTTTGAGAGTCTTTGGGCATCAGTCGGAGAAAGTTCGTCAGAATGATCCAAAATAAAGGTTATCTCCCCCACTTTTAATCTCTGTTCTAAAGCTTTAATATCCACCAACTCCATCGGCGCTAGATTAATCACCACGGCTCCTGGTTTGATTAATTTAATTCTTTGACTATTTAAAAAGCTCTCTGTTTCTTTATTGTAGGCAAGATTAAGGGAAAGAAAATCACATTCCTTAAGCAGTGAGTTAAGTTCTTGATATTTCATTCCTTTCTTTTCTAATTCCTTTTTTCTGGTTCTTGACCAATATCTCACTTTTGCTCCAAAACCATCATGGGCAATTTCGGCAATCCGGCTGCCAATTCGCCCCAAGCCAATTACCCCAAATATCTTATCTTTAATTTCGTAGACGCCAAAAAAGGTCGATTCAGAATAATTACCTTCCCTTGCCTGCTTTTTACCTCTTTCAATTTCTCTTATGTGTTCCAAAATGACGGCAAAAGCAAATTCAGCCACTCCTTCAGTGCTATAACCTGGAATATTACAAACCATGATTCCCTTTTTAGCCGCGTAAGAAACATCTATCTTCCCATAGCCGGTGGCCAAAACACCGATATATTTAAGATTTGGGGCTTGATCAATCATTTTTTTATCGACTTTAACCCCTAGACTAACCAGCAAACAATCTGTGTTAGAAAGATGTTTCTGAAGTTCTTTACTCTCTGTGGGAAGAAAAACTTTTTTATCGGTTAATTTATCAATTCTCTGCCAATATTCTTTGGCAAGACTGTTTTCATCGAAGCCAATGATTAAAATCTTCTTAAACTTCATACATCGTTATTTAATATAATTTATCTCCGGGTTGGGCTGTTTTTTTATCAGGGACTACCAAAACGCACTTTCCTTCTTTATCTGAAACGCCAAGAGTTAAAACTTCTGAAGTAAAAGGATTAATCATATCTAGTTTTTCAAAATCTTCAATTGTCGCCATAATGAGGTAATTTTAACACTTCAAAAGTTCGCTGTAAACAAATCTAAAGAAATTTTTGAAGAATTGGAGGCTGTAGAAGAAAAAATTAAGTTCCATCAAAGCTAATTTTCAGCTCACTGCCAAAGGCCGAGGCTAACCTCTTTAGGAAAGATAAAGAAGGTGTGGTTTGGGCATTCTCTACTCGGGAAATCACCGATTGTTTGGTTTTCAGTTTTTTTGCCAATTCCTTTTGGGTCATTTTATTTTTAAGCCGCGCTAAAATAATCGCCCGGGCGATTTCATACTCTAAACGGGTTTCTTTTAGGGCTTTTCTGAATTTTGGATCCTTTAAAAGGATTTTTTTGTGAGTTTCCCAATCCATAATTAATAAATATCACAATATTGCTATATTGTCAAGAGGCAAAAAAGAACGAATTCATGGTCTTTTCCGATATTCTTTAAGTCTTTCTAGGGCAATTTTGATTTCTTTCCTAGGTGTTTTCTGTTTCTTTTTACTAAAGCCGTGAAGTAAAAGAAAGACTTGACCAATTTTAGCCACATAAAAAAATCTCAAAGAATTTTCACCTAAAATTCTTAGCTCCCATAAGGGGGTTCCCGTAACTTTTTTCGCATGAGGTAAACCCAGGTTTACCCCCAATTCAGCCAAAAGTTCTAAAGTATTATAAACTCTTGAACGAGGTTTTTCTGACAGGTTTTGGATAAATTCTTCAACTGGCTTTTTTCCAGAAGGAACATCATAATAATCAATTTTCCATTTGGGCATATTTTATTTTATCATCTTTTTTTTGAAGAATTCTAATAGGAAAAATAAAAAAATTTGTGTTAGAATAAAGCAGAAATCTGATATGGAAACTCAAAAAATCCCCCTGATAACCATTAAAAGCCTCAAGCCTGGTCCGACTGTTTTATTGACCGCCGGCATTCATGGTGATGAAGTCGGCGGCACGATGATCATCCAGGAAATTTTTAAAATTCTTAAAGGGCATCTCTTGCGAGGAAATATTTACGCTTTCCCCTTGTTGAATCCTGTTGGTTTTGAAAATGTTTCCCGCTATCTCTCTCAAGACCATCAAGAAGATTTAAATCGTTTATTCCCAGGTAAAAAGGGAGGGACGACAGCAGAAAAAACAGCTGATGAAATCTTTAAAATGATAATGGGGAAAAAACCGGATTTGGTTTTGGATATTCATAACGACTGGCGGGAATCTATTCCTCATAATTTAATTGACTATCAGGTCAAAATCGCTAAGAATCAGGCCCATGAAAAAGCTAAAGAAATTAGCCAGCAGACCGGTCTGATAACCGTCTTAGACTCGAAAGATATTGAAGGCACTCTTTCTTATAATCTCGTCAAACAAGGAATTCCTGCCTTAGTCATGGAATTTGGCGAACCACAGATAAAGACTGGAAAGAATATCAAGGTTGGCGTCAAGGCAATCATCAATCTTTTAAGAAAGCTAAAAATGGTCAAACCAACAGGGAAAATATTTATCCATCCAACCACAGTTGTTTTAAGCGGAAAAATTTTAAAATATGCTGACCAGTCAAGTTCAACTAACGGCCTCGTTAGGTTTTGCGCCAGACCAGGGCAAATGGTCAAAAAAGGAGAGACAGTAGCGGCCATTTATGACGTTTCCGGGGCCTTTCAAGAAAAAATCAAGGCTCCGGCTCAAGGAATTATTTTAGGCTACACCGATTCTCCCCTTGTCTCGCCTAAAACAATCGTGGTTTCATTTGGATTGGAAAAATTTTAAATCACGGGAAACAACTAAATCCCAATCTCGGCTTAAATTGTGATCATTATTGGCATATTTGTAATAAACAACTGATTTGCCTAAATTCTTCAGTGTTTGGACAAAATTATCAGTCCATTCGGTTTGAATATATTCATCGGCTGTCCCCTGATGAACCTGTAAAGGAGTTTGAATATCATTCCAATATTGATCTATTGAGTAATACTTTGATTCATAGATTGAAGTAAAATCATCAATCGTTTTTTTTACTTTTAAACCCTGGTCATCAAGCTCTGCCATGTATTGAAGCACTGATTCCGGGAAGCCTTTGGTCACTGGCGCCCATAAAGTTGTCGGGATCCGCCAGTTGGCGGATAGGTTGTTTTTTGCTAAAATTTCCAAAACGGAAAGAGCAATCTGTCCCCCATTGGAATGGCCCCACATAAAAACTTTTTCAGGATTTACTCGCCCGCCTAAATCTCCTTGAGAGTTTTGGCGGGTAATCGAAGCCAATAAATTTAAAACCGTGATTGGTCTCTCAAATCTGGCTTCCAGAATATCAGCGCTGGAAGTATCCGAATCGCCAAAGCCCAAAAAATCAGGCGCTAAAGTAATAAAACCGTTTTCGGAAAAAACCCCCGCCGCTTTTCTCGTTCCCAAACCGGTAAAATAAATCTCATCATCAGCATAACCACGAAGCATAACTACAACAGGAAATTTAGCTTGCCCTTCAGGGTGAACCTTCAGGGTGAACCCTGAGCGAAGTCGAAGGGGTAGATTAGCCATTCCAGTCACTTTTTGTCCATCTGATTGAAAAGAAAACAGCCAAGAAGTATACTTTTCCTCTTCCTTGATAATTTTCTCTAGTTTGATTTCACTTCCCTGGTATTCTCTTTTTCTTAAATTCTCAAAGCTGTATTTTTCCAAGGGTTTGGACTGCTGTTTAAAAAAATTCTGACTCAGAGGAGAAATCAAGATTCCATTTTGACGACCTGGCAGAAAAAAAAGAACGCCTAAAAGAGTTAAGTATAAAACAGTTGCTAAAACCAACCAGTAATGGCGCTTCTTCATTTTAATTTTAAGATTTTAATAGTGAATTATTTTGGTTTTTTTCAACAGCCAGTAAATAGAACCAATCAGGAAAGTCCCGATGACGGTAAAAACAAGGAAAGAAAGGCTCTTTTTAGGTAGTTTCTGTTGAGATTTTCTCAGTTGTTTTAACAAAAAGGTTTTCATTTTAGATGAGGGTAGAAGAGACAGAAATTCTTCGAAAGCTGCCATTCTGCTGGCTTGTTTTAGGCCACTAACTTTCTTTTTCTCTGCTGACAATTTCCGGTAGACAAACTCTGTTTGTTTAACAATCTCTGCCCAGTCTAAATGAGCCACTTTATTCCTAGCGTTGCGGCATAAAGCTTCATATTCTTTAGGCGATAAGGAGCATATTTTCTTTATCTGCTGGGCAAAAACTTGAGGAGAAGTCTTTTTCCCCAAACAAAAACCAACCGTCTTATCAACCAACTCACTGGTTGTTTCGTTGCTCAGGGCCCCGATTGGCGTTCCCGAAGCTAAAGCCTCAATAATCACTAGGCTTTGAACTTCCATTTTGGAAGCGGAGACAAAAAGATGAGTTTTGGCTAGAAGCTGAGGAATTTGTTCATAAGGCACTTCTCCCAAAAAATTAACCTTCCTCAAGTGATTTTTATCTGCATCATTCTTCAAGATTTTAAGATAGGCAGGATTAATCGGCGAACCAATTAAGTTAAGGGTAAAGTTATGAGGTAAATATTTCATTACCCTTAAAAGATATTTCTGGTTCTTACGGATGGAGAGATAACCGATAAAAGTCAGTTGCTTTTCTTTTTCTTTAACATTGGCCAAACGGCAAGAACGATAGGCCTTCAAATCACGTCCATTGGGAATAATAAAGATTTTGTCTTTAAAACCATATTTTAAAATATCCTTTTGGGCCTCTTTGTTTAAAGCAATCAAGGCATCGGAGTTTTTAAAAAAGTTAAAGAAATATTTTTTCATTAAACCGCTATCCAGAAAGCGACTTAAGTTCTTTGAAGATTCACTAATGGCAAAGTCAAAAGTTTTGGTCGGTAAAACATGACTGGTATAAACAAAAGGGATTTGATTATTAATCGCCCAAAATTGAGAAGAAAGAGAAATGGGTCCAAAATCATGAGCATGAATAATTTGCGGCGAAAAGTCTTTTAGGAAATTAAAGACAAATTGGAGATTCTTAACAGTCAGATAAGGAATAGCTACATCTCTTTCCCCGACACTTCTAATCTGTAAATAGCGTAAATGAGGGGCCATTTTTTTGATTTCTGTTTTTGGGCCAGGACAAATTAAAACTGTTTCATGCCTTTGTTGGGCAAAGGCCCGGGCAATCTCATGGGAAACACGACCACAACCGCCTCCCTGGCTTTCTCTAAAAAACGTGGTAAAAACAACTCTCATAAGTCAAAAGAAGTTAAAGATTATTCGACAATCTCTTCGCCCTCATCAATAATGCCGGCCCCACCGCCGCTACCCTGCCAAGCCCCAGGAGCATTAACTTTGCTTTTATCCTCACCAGCTAAAGGGATTAATTTAAAACTATCAACCACCTGCTGGTAAGTTTCCTGCCACCATTCATCTTCAGGAAAAACTTCAACTAAGATAATGACCTCCTGATCAAAAGCGGCTGTCGCTAACTTCTGAGGTGAAGAAAAGGCCAGTTTTTTGGCCGGCTGACCAGCTAATTCCGAGTCAAAAACCTGCGGATTGCCTGTCTGATTAGCCGCCCAAAGCTCTAAGCTCTTTTCAACTTTGTCTTTCATCCAGATTAAAATCTTACCGGGATGATTTTTCTCGGTTAATTCCAAATGAGCGTAATTCTCCTCATCTTCTTCGTGATTGTCAATCGTAATTCCTTCAGGATAAGAAAATTGAAAGCCAGCCGGATCTTCCCAGGTTTTTAAATTAGCTCCTTCTTCATTCTGAATTAAAGGATTAATCAATGAAGAATTTCTTTCTAAAGGGTTAAAAATTAAAAAAATCCCTCCGGCGATAAAAATAACCCCTAGAATCAAACCTAAAACCAGCCAATTTTTTTTCTGCATAATCATAGTATACCATTTGAAAAATTGACAAACAAATGGTAATGATTTAGATTAAAACTGATGCTTAAAAAATTAATTATTTTTCTTTTAATTTTCGCTTTTTTCTCTTTCCCGGAAACAACTTTAGCCTTAAAAGCTAGAACCAAAAGGGGCGGTTCTGGAGGAGGTTCTTATTTATTAAGTAATCGAGTCGGCTATTCAGTTAGATTCAATTCCACTAGAACAGGTCTAATTATCTCTTTTTCCGGGCTAACCAATGCCAACTCTGTAAATTATTCTCTAAGCTATGAAACCAATGGTATTTCTCAAGGAGCGATGGGAACGATTACTAATCCGGAAGTCAGCGTTGATACCCGTGAACTTTTATTCGGCACCTGTTCTGGGGGTGTCTGCCGTTATCACCAAAATATCACCAATGCCAAACTGGTCATTACCTCTAAACTTAAATCAGGCTACACCACTCGTAAAACCTACCGAATTATAATTTAAAAATACTTCTAAAAGACCTACATTTATGCTAAAATTTGTTTACCCCGAGAAAATCGAGGGGCTGGAGTGGCGGAGTAGACAATCGCACCTCTCTGTAAAAGAGGCGCCGCAAGGCTACGTAGGTGCAAATCCTACCTCCAGCACAAGGGCACCCCGCTCAAATGCCGGTGTGGCTCAGTGGTAGAGCAAGTCATTGGTAATGACTAGGCCGTGGGTTCGATTCCCACCGCCGGCTCAAAAAAATTATTATGAATTCTTGATATCATATGTTAAACTATTGATAGTATGCATTCCTACCAAAAATTTCTTTTTTACTACAGCCTCATAATTTTAACAACCCTGCTTGTCATTTCTTTATTTTTTATCCCCAAACCACAAAACTTTTTTGCCCTTGCCCTTTTTATCCCCATTCCTCTTTATTTTTGGCTTAAGACTACCCTGGAGGGAGAAGATCGTCCTTATCGTTGGTCTTTGAAAATGCTAGGCATTCTTTTGGTGACTGGCATTTTGGGCCTCTTTGCCTTTTGGCTTGCCGGAAAAACTCCCGCCAAACCTCCAGAAACCGCTTTAGAAAAAACTACCTCTTTACCAACACAAGAGACAGTTTTAGGCGAGAAAGACAGCGAAGACATCAAAAAGGTTCTAGAAGAGATAAAGACTGATTTATCTCAAATTAAAGCCGAGCAAAGGGCAGCCAGAGAAATCTTGGAAATTTCCGGCTCGGCTAAAGATATTGAGACCATCTTGGAACAAGCAACAAACTCGGCCTCATCCATGCCATAAATGATATGCTCGAAAAACATACTGCCAGTAAAATTTTCCTTTTTATAATTACCGCCGCCGCTATTTTCATCTCGATTAGTGGTTTTCTAACCTCGGGAGGCCAAAATATAGTCTTTCAACTTCTCTTTTTACCGGTCACCCTTTACCTTATTCATGCCAGCTTCGTGGCCATAAAATATTCAAACTTCGAAGTCGTTCTTTCTGAAAGAAAAGGAGGACTTTTTTTCTACTTGATTATCTTCTTCGCCTTGGCCATCATCGCCGTTAGCCAGGTGACCAAATCTAGGCAAAAGGAGGCACCAACGGCCAGCGAAGAGAAAACAGCGGCTTTTACCTCTTCGCCCACCCCGACTGCCGCTACCGAAACAAGGCTCACCATCAAGACCGAAAGTGCCAAAACTAAAATAAATATCAGGGAAACCCCCTCCACTGCCTCGAAAAAAATCGGAGAAACCCTCCAGGGCGAACAGTTTGTCTTTATTCAAAAAGAAGGAGATTGGTATAAAGTAAAGTTTGAAGATGGCTTTGGCTACATCTATAAGGATTATGTAGTCATGCCAAAAGAGTCGCAATGAAAAAAGTTCTTGTCTATTATAGTTTCATCATCACCATTTTAATGGTTACATTCGGTTTTTTGGGGGCAAAATCCTATCCTGAGCTGATCAGTGCCGCTCTTTTCGCCCCACTCGGGCTTTATTTTGGACTTTCGGTCCTTCCCAAAAGGGGCAAGGCGGTTGTCATTACCAAAACACAACCCCGGCCGGAAAAGTTAGCCAGAATTAGGCCGGTTGAAGCAAAGTTTGAAAAAGAGTCTGATTCCGAAAGAAGAAGATTTATAAGAATCATCGGAACCGCAGGAACTTCCCTTTTTCTTCTTTCAATCTTCACCAAAAGAGCCCAGGCTGCCTTCTTTGGCAGCGTACCAGGACCAGGGACTGTGGCGCTTAAAGACACCGCGGGCACCCAGATTGATCCGGCCATTAAACATCCAACCGACGGTTATAAAATTGCTCGGCTAGACGATTCCACCCCAGCTTATTACGGATTCCTCAATAAAGACCATGCTTGGTTTATTATGAGAGAAGAAAGCAATGGGACATACAAATACGCGAAGGGGGCATCAGAGTTTCTCAGCACGGGATGGGATATCCGCAATACCACGTTAACATATGCCGATTTTGACGACGTCTTTTAATTGCTTGAAAGACTTGACACTACGGCTGTTAACAGAATATAGTAATACTTAAAGAGATGAAAAAAGAATATCTTTTAATTACGGTCGTCGGGTTTTTTCTAGCCTCATACGTCCTTAATTATTTTGCCGGACCAGTGGTGATTTCAGTCAAAAACCCCTTGCAATTTTTGACAACCGCCACCCTGTCAAAATATCCTTTTACGGCGGTGGAAATCGGCTTAAGAGCCATCGCACTTTTCCTTTCCCTAATCTTCGTTCTCTCTTTAATGGAGAAAAATTATTTTCTGAAAGCAATTAGTTCCTTGATCGTGGGAGCGCTGGAAATACTTTATGCTATCCAGCAAATGGCTACCCTCTCAAGACTCACTCCCATCCAGTGGACCTTGTCTTTTGCCTACGCGGGGCTTCTTTCACTTCCGGCCATTGCCTATTATTTAATAAGAGGAGTTATAGAAGGTGTCTTTAGCAGACTGACTAAAGACAAAAAGGAGACCGGCGGGTTTTGGGATAAGAAACCTTAACCTCAAACCCTTCCCACCTTATCTAATGCTTCGCTTTGTTACCAGACCC
>Ga0210017_1004650_pt1 | contig 11184 bp, 7 predicted proteins | sample CryGeyCG2014_020_FD_183966 | JGI IMG/M metagenome (GOLD analysis project Ga0210017, IMG submission 183966) | Groundwater microbial communities from aquifer - Crystal Geyser CG08_land_8/20/14_0.20 (SPAdes) (version 2) | ecosystem: Environmental > Aquatic > Deep subsurface > Groundwater | place... | reverse complement strand
AGTCCTGCCTCTACTCCAAAGCAGGACTAAAGTCCTGCCTCTACATTGAAACGGTCAGGAGAACAAATCCTGACCGAGCAGGCAACCTGTAGTTGGGTTACCTATTTAAATGACTTGACAGGGGGGTCAAGGAGTGTAAAGTGAGAGCAATGTCATTGCGAGCGTTAGCGAAGCAATCTCCCGTCAAACTTTTGTTTGATACTCCAACACCTAACACCGAATTGTAAATTGCAAGTTGTAAATTGTAAGTTTTAAAACAAAGGATAAATTTGCAATTTAATATTTACAATTTAATATTTACAATGGAGCGAAGCGACTAACACCTAAGTAATAAGACCCTCGGCTAAAGCCGGGTAGAAGGAAACCTAACAACTAACAGCAACAGCCTTAGTAAAGTCTATTGACTAACCTAAAGGTTGGTGGTATAATAAGGTAGGGCTGGAGTCCTAAGGCGCAAACTACGAAGCATCAGATGGGATTTATAAAATCACTTCGCTTAGGATTTTAAATCCCAAGCGAGCAAGGTCACAAAGGGGAGAGGACAGTGGATGATATTCCCAGTTTAAACTTTAAATTATTGCAAGATACAGCTTTCTGGGAAGGGAAGCGCCAATTAAAATTGGCGATTACAAGACCAGGCTATGACCCTACCCATCTAACACCGCTCTGGGCTGTCTTTTCACCGGGCAATTTAGCCAGCGCGTTTTTAGCTGAGCTTCAACAGGAGTTGATTGAAAAGGGAGTTAGTAAGGGGGCGATGCTCGGTATTAAGACCTACGACCCAAGAACAATTACTAAAGCCCGAAAACATGATAATCTTATAACCCAGGTCGTTATGTATCCCGATAAGGACCATCTGGATGTAAGAATTATAGCAACCTTTACTGAGATGCTCTTTGGTGGTCCTTATTTTGGGGGAGATGATTGGAATAAGGTGCTCAAATTCGCAGAAAGTCCCCATCTTCAGTTAGCCACAATCAACTGTCCGGAGGCGGCTTATGGTGTAGCCTACTGCGGGGAGGGAGTGGAGGTAATAAGTCCCCTGCTCAAAGATGATATTTCTTTGGGGAGGGCAGATAGTAACCCGGCAAAGTGGACAGCATTTGCCTACCGACGCTACCAGACTACAAAAGCACCATTTGCCTTTTTAAGCTGTACGAACTTTTCCTCAAACGGTAATTTTACCCGAGCAACTGTGGAAGAAGTAGCCAGAGCTTGGCAGAAAAGAGGGTTTGTTGAGCAAGGTTTTTTGGATTATCTTAAGAGTGAAGTTGCTTTTCCCAATTGTATGATTGATAGAATCACTCCTGAGGCTGGTCCAAATATAGTAAAATATCAACGAATGTTTGGTTTTGATGCCCGCTTTGTAAATACTGAGCCCCGCTGGTATTGGGTAATTGAAGACAAATTCCCCCAGGGAAGACCAAGACTTGAAGAGGCAGGTGTCATCTTTGTTGATAGTTATGAGAAGATAAAAGAGTATGAGGATATGAAGCTAAGACTATTGAATATGGCTCATTCAACAATTGCTTCCTTGGGAATACTCTTAGGCTATGACAGGGTTTACAAAGCAATTAAAGATGAAGATATTTATAGCTTAATTAAAAAGATTGGAGAGGAAGAAGTGCTTAGAGTTTTGGAAAGACCAGCAAAGATTGACCCCGCAGAGTTTTTTAAAGAGACTATTGATAAGAGGCTTCCCAATCCAAACATCCCTGACGAGCCAAAAAGGATTGCCTTAGGATTCTCTACGAAGATTAAGCCAAGATTTGTAGATTCTATTCTGGACAATCACCAGCAGGGATACCAAGTAAATTACTTATTATTACCAATGGCTGGTTGGTTGAGATATTTGCTTGGTGTGGATGACCAGGGCAAGGAGATAGAGCTTGCCCCTGACCCAATGTTAGATGACCTGAAGAAGTATATGCAGGGGATTCAACTGGGAAGCCCAGAAAGTCTTAAAGATAAACTAAGACCCATACTCTCCAACAAAAATATTATGGGTGTTAACCTTTATGAGATTGGTGTGGGAGATAAGATAGAAGAGTTTTTCAAGAAGATGATTGTTGGTGTGGGGGCAGTTAGAAAGACACTTAGAGAGTTAAAGAGTTAAAGAGTTAAAGAGTTTAAGGAGTTTAAGGAGTTTGAAGAGTTAAGGAGTTAAAGAGTTTGAAGAGTTAAGGAGTTAAAGGAGTTAAAGAGTTTAATGAGTTGAGGAGGTAGTGATGAATTTAGGGGCAGATAAGAAATTGATTAGAGATATTTTGAGTGCTGCGGGTGATTTTCCCTTTCCGGTGATAGTTGGCGAGAATTTAACAATTTACCCTGGTTCTGTTTGTGCTCTGGGCAAAAGATGCCGGATGCTTATAGTTGAAGATATGGGGAAGAAGTATCTCTTACAGTTTAGCTCAAGCTCCCCCCCTTCCTTTATTGGAAACCCAAAAGAGATGGCAATCAAGATGTGGGATAATATCAAGGTCTCTATTTTGCCGATTACACCGGCTCTAGTTAGTGAATTATCTGAAAGTTATCTCTCCTGGGCTAAACCTCAACCCATTGGGAATAGTAAGCCCAGTTTTGGCTGGGGGAATAGGACAAATTTTAGTAGCCAGGTAGTCTTGGAAACCTTTGCCCAGTGGAAGCATACTTCTAAATTTGGTCTGGTTATTGCTCAGAACTCGGTTAGAGAGAATGAAATTTTAGGGCGGCTCTCTGGATTTAAAGATGTGATGGCTGAGGCTACCCTAGCTAAGATAATGCTTGGCTACAAAGGAATAACTGGCTCTGATGCTGACCATCTAAAGACCCGGGATGAGATTGATGAGGCTATTAAGGCTGGATTTACTGGTTATACTCTTGACCCTTCCTCAGTATTAGCAATAACTCCTAAAGTCTTTAAGAGAGGTAAGGAAAGAACATTAGCTGAGCTCGCTAATGACCCACAACTTGATAGATTATATACAGATACGACTAAGAGAAATAGGCTGTCTGGCTATCTTAAGAGAAGTAAAAAGTTGCTCAGGAGTAGGTTTAGTAATCTTTCTTCTGGTGACCTTAAGCAGGATGAGAGGATTATTAAAGCAGTTGCTGTCAAGTTTGGAGATTGCTTAAGCTTTATTAGAAAAGGATATAATCAGATAAAGAAAGGTTTGGGAGGTAGTAAATTTGACTTTGAAGCTTCCTTTGATGAGACCGCAACCCCAACTGACCATATTGCTCATCTTCTTATTGTTAACGAACTAGTCACCAAAGGAGTAAAATTAACCAGATTTGCTGTTAAGTATGTGGGTAGATTTGAGAAGACAACTGACTATATTGGAGACATAGGCAAGTTTAGAGCTGATTACAATCAACACCAAGAGATAGCAAAGTTTTTGGGACATATTCAATCTATTCACAGTGGAAGTGGTAAATACAGTATTTATCCCTATGTACCGAAGGCACATCTGAAGACCTCCGGGGATATCTCCCGCCCAATGATAGTTGCCTTGGCGGAGGCAGATTTTGAGCTTTATTGTTCACTGCATCCCCAAATGATTAAGAGTGCAAAAGAGACAAAAAGACTCTATGGGGCTGTAAGTAGTCCTTATAATAATTTTAATACTCTTCCCAAGGATGTAAAAAAGCTTGGACAAAAAAAGGTAGCTTGGTTATTAAGAGAAGATGTAGTTTGGAGAACGATGAGCCATTATGCCTATGGTATATTTAAGTCTGCCGAGGGACTCTTTGCCTATTCTCTTTTTCATCATCCGCATGCTTACTGGAGGAATGTTGCTGAGGTAATCTGTGCTCATAGAGACCCGATATACAGGGCTAATAAGGGGATTTAAAGATTTGCAAAGGAGTAAATAAAAGATGGCTACCTATGTTGCTGAAGGGGGAAAAGATAGGGTCATAACCCTGAGAGAGCAACGAGACTTACTAACTTCTGCTCTCAAGAGGTCAGGTAGAGAACTTTCCCGTCTTCTTGTCATTCCTACCGATATAACCCGTCTACCTGGTCGGGCTGGAGTTTTGACTCAACTTCTTTACTTATTGGCAGGCAGGAAGACCTTTCATATAATCCCAGCCCTGGGAACACATACTCCCCATACCGGGCAAGAGAACCAAACTATGTTTGGGGATATACCTTTTGAGCTCTTTTTTGAGCATAATTGGGAGGCTGACCTCCATCTTTTTGGTGAGATACCTTCTGATTTCGTTAAAGAAGTCTCGGAAGGTAAGCTAAATTATAAGATTGCCGTTGAAGTAAGCAAGAGATTAGTTGAAGGTTTAAAGAGTGGCACCTACACTACTGCTATATCAATAGGTCCGGTATTTCCTCATGAGGTGGCTGGATTTTCTAATGGACTGAAGAATATACTTATCGGACTTGGGGGAGCGGAGTTCATCAATAAGTCGCATTTCCTTGGTGCTGTTTATGGAATGGAGAGGATGATGGGAAGGTTAGATACACCGGTGAGAAAGGTGTTAAATTATGCCCACAAAGAGTATCTAAAGGATTTAGGAATACTTTATGTCCTTACAGTAGTAGGCTATGACCAAAATGGTCAAACAGTTGTTCGGGGGTTGTTCATTGGTGATGATAAGAATACCCATGCTCAGGCCTCTGCTCTGAGTGAAGAGATAAATTTGGATAAATTGGATAGTCCCTTAGAAAGAGTTGTTGTCTATCTTAACCCTGAGGAATACCATAGTGTCTGGCTGGGGAATAAGGCAGTCTACCGAACAAGGATGGCTCTTGCTGACAATGGTGAGCTTATAGTCCTCGCCCCGGGGGTAAGAAGCTTTGCTGATGACCCTAAAAGAAATTCCCAGATGGAGAGATTAATAGAAAAGCATGGTTATAAGGGAACTTCCCGGACGCTAAAGGCAGTAAAAGAAGACCTGGATTTGGTTAATAATTTAGCTGTAGCCGCTCACTTAATTCATGGCTCTTCAGAAGGTCGTTTTCGGGTGATATATGCAACTGATGAGAATCTTCTGAGCAAGGAGAGGGTGGAGGGTGTTGGATTTGAATGGCTTGATATCCAGGAAGCTCTGGCAAGATATAATCCTTCAGTGCTCAAGGATGGGCTAAATGACATTCCTGAAGTAGGAGAAGTATATTATGTCCGGGACCCTTCCTTAGTCCTCTTGACTACGAAGGACAAATTAGGTGGTAGAAGTTAATGACAAATGACAAAATCCAAATGTCAAATCAAGCTCAAAGTCTCAAAATTCAAATAATGGCTTTGTCAAACAGTAGCCAAGTAATGGTCAAGGATAGTCAAGCAGTAGTCAAGCAATTGTCAAGGAGAGTCAAGCATTTTTGACTATGTTTGACGGTTTACGAAGTAAACCTCTTGATGCTCTGCGTTTGACTGTGCTTGAGGCGAAGCACTTGACTGTTTTTGACAATATTTGACAGCTTAAATTCAGCATTTGGGCTTTGGAATTTGGGATTTTGAAATTGGGATTTGTTTTGGATTTGGTAGTATTTGGATTTGGGATTTTCTACTTGGTCATTTGGATTTGGTAGTATTTGGATTTGGGATTTGATTTGACATTTGGATTTTGACATTTGACATTTGTTGTTTGGGATTTGTTTTGGATTTGGTAGTATTTGGATTTTGGATTTGTCTGGGGTTTGGGGGTGATGAAAGATGGCTAAACAAAAGATTGGCTTAATTGGTATGGAGGTGATGGGCAGAAATTTAGCTAGAAACATTGCTGGCTATGGTCGGGAGCCTAAGATGGAAGGATTTGAAGTTGTTGCTTATAACAGAACCGAATCCAAGACAAAAGTATTTCTGGAGGAGGTAAAAGATAAGCCCGAGGGAAGAAACATTACTGGCGCCTTCTCGGTAAGGGAGTTGGTTAACAAAGTTGGTCCAAAGGGTATGTACTGGATAATGGTAAAGGCAGGAAAGCCAGTTGATGCTATTATTGAGCAGCTCAAGGAGTATATTGAACCTTCTGCTCTCCTTATTGATGGTGGAAATTCCTTCTTCAAAGATACTATTAGAAGAGAAGATGAGCTTAAAAAGGATGGTCTGCACTACATTGGGACCGGGGTAAGTGGTGGAGAGGAAGGTGCTTTAAAAGGACCGGCGATTATGCCCGGGGGTGCAAAGGAAGCATATCAGAGAATTGAGCCTATCCTCAGGACCATTGCCGCTAAAGCTCCCCAGGATAATGCTCCCTGCGTATCATATCTAGGACCGGGTGGTGCTGGACACTATGTGAAGATGGTTCACAATGGGATTGAATATGGCGATATGGCTTTGATTGGAGAAGCTATCTGGATATTAAAGGAGGCTTTAGGGTGGAGCTTGGGTAGGGTGGGCGAAGAGGTAGAAAAGTGGAATGCAGATGGTGATTCTCTTCAATCTTATCTCATTGAGATTACCGCTGAGGGACTTAAGCAGAAAGACAGTATGTCCGGGGGGTTTCTTGTAGATTATGTGGCTGACATTACTAGAATGAAGGGCACTGGTCTTTGGACCTGCCAGAGTGCGGATGAGCTGCTTGTTCCCATTCCCACTATCTATGCCGCAGTGATGTCAAGGATGATGTCCGAGCAGAAGGACCTTCGGCTAAAGATGTCCAAGAAGATTGCCGTCCCCAAAGAGAGATTTGAGCAAAGCACTGAGGAATTAGTATCAGCTGTGCATGATGCTCTTTATGTGGCTAAGATATCATCCTACGCCCAAGGAATATCCTTACTCCAAAGGGCATCAGATGTCTTTGGGTTTGGGCTAAATTTGGGGCAGATTGCCAAAGGCTGGAGAGGAGGCTGTATTATCAGAGCGGTATTTCTTGATGAGATTAGCCGGGCTTACGCTAACTCCAAGGAGCCTCCGGAAAACTTAATTGCCACACCAATCTTTACCCGGGCAGTAAATAGTGGTCTGGGGAAACTTGCTGAGGTTACTGCCTTGGCCCATAGAATTGGAGTGCCTGCTCCAGTGATGGATGCATCCTATAATTATCTTGTCCAGCTTAGGAGTCCAGTCCTGGTTAGTGCCTCAGTTCAAGCAGAACAGCGTGATTACTTTGGAGCACATGGTTATTATAGAATATCAGATGATGGTAGCCTCATATCAGATGATGAAGGTAGGATAAGAGAATTCCACACGCCCTGGATGGAGCCAGGACGCAAGGAAGTAGAAGTAACCAAAGAAAATGTAAAAATGAAAGATAAAAACGCAAAATGACAAATCAAAATTCAAATGCCCTAAACTAACAACAAAGTTATCATTGCAAATGAAGAATGTCATTGCGAGGGAACGAAGTGACCGAAGCAATCTCGTCATTGGAATTTGCGCCGCCGGCATAAGTAGTCAAGTAGCCTTCGGCTGTCAACTAACAACTAACTATATAGAACGAATTAAATATTTGCACATTAAATGTAGGGGCGACAAATATTTCGCCCGTCAATTACGGGTTTGATACGACCCAAACCCTTCGGGTTTGTGTGCCCGACCCCTACAATTATGTCCATTTCTTTATGTCGTTCTATATAACAACGTCGCAGGCGTTTTTGGAGGTGGAAGAATGGTTGAGATATTGACTGAGGAGCAATTAAAGTCCGACCCTGACCAGCAAATTAAAGCCTTTAAGAAGAAAAAGAGATACCTGGTAGCTATTGATACTGATGGTGCGGTTGTGGACAATATGAATGGGAAGCAGATGCTTATCTTCCATCCTTTGGGGATGAGCTACTGGGACTTATGGTCTATTGAATCATATTACCGAGAGATTGGAGAGTTTGTAAATCTCTTCTCCAAGACCAGAGGGTGTAATAGATTTCTTGCCCTCCAATACCAGTTTGCTTACTTAAGAGATAGAGCTGATCTGCAAGCAAAGGCAAAGGAAGCAGGAGTGCGACTGCCCGATAGCCGGGCTCTTAATGAATATGTCCAGAGTTATAGTAAGACAAAGAAGTGGAGTCCGGCAACTATAGAAGAATACCGAAATGCACATCCCAAGGATTACGATGTCTGGAAGCTCTGGGGATGGTGCCGGGCGGTCAATGATATGTTCCCCTTTGTTAGCCAGAAGATAGCTCCTTTTAAGCCGGTTAAGGATTGCTTGGAGCTAATGTCCGAGGATGCGGATATAATTGTTGTCTCCCAAACTCCCTATCGGGACCTGGCTCAATACTGGGTAGAGCACAAGATTGATGAGCGGGTAGCTCTTATCTGCGGGCAAGATATGGGCTCTAAAGCAGACCACATTGAGAAGGTGAAAAAAGTAGCTGGCTATGCTGATGAGGAAGTCTTGATGCTCGGAGATGCCGATGGGGATAAGAATGCGGTCAAGAAGAATAATGGATGCTTCTTCCCCACCAATCCAGGTGGAGAAGTAGAATCGTGGGAAAGACTTCCTGATGCTTTCAAAAAATTCACTGCTAATAAGTATAGAGGTTCATTTGAGAATGAACTTATAGCTGAGTTTGATAAACTACTGCCAGAAAAGCCGCCCTGGGAACTTCCAGGGTATGACCACCAAAGTGAGTATCTTAAGAGGCAACCGATAAGGCTTACTCTGCGTGACAAATACAATCCCGGAGCCCCTCTTCTTGTAATGTAAGAGGAGGAGTCTCTCTTAGTATTCTGAAGTTCAAAATTATAGGCAATGCTGTGCCTAAAAATAACGGAGTGGGTGAGGAATGAAAAAGCTAAGTGAAGGACAAATTGATACGATAGTTGAGTTGCTTAAAGAAGGAAAGCTACTCCCAGAAGAATATAGATGGCTACTTTTTGAAGGGAAGCAAGAGACAGAGTTAATCTATGCCGGAAAGACAAGAGAAGTGGATGTTCTTGCTGAAACAATGGCGGTGCCACTTCAAAAGGTAAAAGTTTTTGGGGATGTTCAGAATAATGAGTGGCATAACATCCTGATTTTTGGTGATAATTTGCAGATATTGAAGACTTTGCTTAAATGGAAAGAAAAAGGGAAGTTAAAAAATCCTGATGGTTCAAGAGGAGTGAAATTGATTTACATAGACCCTCCATTTGGAACAGGAGATATTTATGGTAGAGGAGATGTTGGAGCATACTCGGCAAAATTGATGGGAGCAAAATATTTGGAATGGTTAAGACAGAGGATAATTTTATTGAGAGAATTGCTTTCTGATGATGGTAGTTTTTACATGAGAACTGACTATCATTTCGGACATTATATGAAGGTTTTGTTGGATGAGATTTTTGGGAAGGAAAATTTTAGGAATGAAATTGTGGTAAATAGAACAAAGGCAAAACAGCCTCCAGAGGATTATTTTACTCCCCAAACAGATTCTTTTCTCTTTTATACAAAAAGCGCAAACTATGATTTTCACCAAGTTACTAGAGCTACCAAACCTGAGTGGCACTCATTACTTCACTTTCCGAGAGCAGACGAAAGACCAAGAATAATAAAAGGTAAAGAGTTTTACCCGCCTAAAGGAAGAAGATGGGCATTATCACAGGAGAATATAAATGAATTTGAAAGGCTAGGCAAGATTAGAATAAACCAAGATGAAGAATATGTGGACTGCAAAGGAAATAGAGTAAAGGGAGTCCCTGAACTTTTGTATGACAAAGAAATTTTAAGAAGTGATTGGCTTGATGTGCCAGGTTATAGCCAAAGAACACACTTTCCAACAGAAAATTCGGAAGAGGTCTTAGATAGGGTAGTGCAAGCATCTTCAAAAGTTGGAGATATTGTTTTAGACGCCTTTGCTGGCTCAGGCACAACAGGAGCAGTAGCAGAAAAACTTGGAAGAAAGTGGATAATGATTGATTCATCTAAATTTGCCATTTATACGATGATAAAGAGAATGCTTAATCTTAAACAAGAAATTGGAAATAAAGGAAAATCTCTAAAGCCAAAATCCTTTGCAGTTTATAATGCTGGGCTTTATGATATGAAAACACTTAAAGAAATACCTTTTGAAGAATACCACAAGTTTGCCTTGGAACTTTTCCAGTGCAAAGATGAACCTCACACTCTGGCAGGGATAGAATTAGATGGTTATTTAGGTCAGGAGCATGTTTTGGTGTTTAAATGGAAAAAGAATACTAAGAGAAAAACAGAGTATGTAATGGATAGAGGATTTATTGACAATCTACATTCAATCTTGAGAGACAGGATAGGCAAAAGATTCTTTATTATTGCACCTGCTGCAAGTGTTTTATTTTTAGAAGATTATATTGAGAAAGACAGGATAAAATACTATGTTTTAAGAATTCCTTATTCAGTAATTGATGAGCTCCATAAGAAGAATTTTAAGTTGCTTGAACAACCTCTCTCCGCTGATATTTCTGAAGTAAATAAAGTGATGGAGCAAATTGGCTTTGACTTTATTTATCCACCGGATATTGAGTGTAAGCATTGCATTGAGCACAAAAAAGGACAACAAGAATTAGGTGGCAAAAATAAAGAGGCAGTAATAAAAATTAAAAAATTCAGAAGCAACATAATATCAAAAAAGCCTATCCCAGAAGAGGAACTCGGCTTTAAAGCACTCTCAATGGTTATGATTGATTATAACTTCAACGGAGAATACTTTGTCATTATGGATAAATGGTTCGCTCAAGATTTAGAGAAAAATAGTTACGAGGTTAGATTTCCTGTTGAAAAATTATCAGAGCAAATGATGATTATTTATATGGATGTGTGGGGGAATGAGAGGAAGGAAGTAAAGAGGATAGACGAATTTAAAAGGAGATAATTATTATGGCTAATAAACCTATTTCAACTTATTGTCCATATTGTCATAAATATACCTCACTTACCACAGCACCAGGAATTATCTATCCCAAAAAGTATGATGGACAAACATCTTCATCAATATGGAGTACTATGTCAGCTATCTGGTGGATAGGTATATGTAATAGTTGTCATAAGTGTGTACTTGTTAAAAGTTCTGGAGAGTTATCAAATATACTACAAATTTATCCCCAACCCTTGCCAATCCCAACTGATGAAAGAATACCTCAACATATTAAGAAAGATATTGATGAAGCTAAGATGTGTTTTAGTGTAAATTGTTATCGTGCTTGTGCGGTTATGGCAAGGAGATCGATTCAATCTGCTTGTATTGATAAAGGTGCCGATAAAAACTCCAGATTAGAAAAACAAATAGAAGAATTAACTCAAGGAGGAATAATAACTAAAGATATTAAAGAATGGGCGGATGTTTTAAGATGGGTT
>Ga0210017_1004644_pt1 | contig 11191 bp, 13 predicted proteins | sample CryGeyCG2014_020_FD_183966 | JGI IMG/M metagenome (GOLD analysis project Ga0210017, IMG submission 183966) | Groundwater microbial communities from aquifer - Crystal Geyser CG08_land_8/20/14_0.20 (SPAdes) (version 2) | ecosystem: Environmental > Aquatic > Deep subsurface > Groundwater | place... | reverse complement strand
TTTCTCCATTTTGCAAACCCCCTTTCAATCAATTAAAATTCGCTAAGAAACAGAGTATTAAAACATAATTACAAATGAAAGACTAATAACAACTCATTCTAATCTCGCAAGTGTCGAGGTCAGGTTTCTAGAGAAAATGGGATTGTCTTGAGAGGAATTCATTTAAATGCTCTTCAAATAAGTGGCATTGGTTATAAAAAAGTCGATTTTTCTGGACCTCTGCCTAAAACTATTGGAGAAAGAAGTTTTTTCCCTCCAAGTAGTGAGAATTATATTGAAGCAGTGCCTGGAACATTAATGTCTACATCTTATGCAAGAAACGGGAAAAAAATTGAGTTAAGACCAGAGTATAGGGCTTTTGGTACATATACTGCTCCTGAGTTAAGAGAAAAATTAAAAAAAACAATTGAAGCATCTAAATTAAACCTTGAAAATATGGTTGTTTCTCCTGTTGAAGCATATGGTCAGTATCTAAATGATGATTTAAAAAATAAAGATGGAAATTTTGGTTTTATGGTGATCCCTGTTCCTAGTTTACATAAGACCCGGGTTGCTTCAGAAGTTGCAGAAAAATTTATAGAAGTTGCTTCAGGTGGGGTTTCTATGGTGCAGGCTTCCACTGGGCTCTATTTTTTGCTTTCCTTAAATATTGCTTCTCTAATGCATGGATTAAGAGAGCTTCATGATAAACATAGGAAAGTATATCTACAAGCTCATTTATCTAATTATTATGTTGTTGATGGAAAGCCTTATTTAATGGATTGGGCAACAATGGAAAATTTAGGAGAGGACAGGGAAAATAATATTGTTAGTAGATGTCTTGATATGTTAAAACCAGTAGATAATTATAGAAGATTTTTTACTCAATTTTTTGGAGGATGTTTTTCACAAAATTTAATGGATAATTTCTGTAAAACCTCATTTGAAGTTGCAATGCAGGTTTATTCTAGAGATTTAGAAAGAGAGTTTAATCTTTTAGATTGGGCTAAAAGAGCTGAGGATTTGAGGGGAGACTATAGTGATTTAAGTCTTGCTATCCAATGGATGAAAGACCAAGGAATTGAAGGTTTTGAAAAATTTCAACCAAAACCATTTGTTCTTAGTGTTGCTGAAGCTTCTAGAAATTCTATGGGCATTTTAGGGGGTTTAGATAGCTTGGGGCCTTTAGGAGACTCTAAAAAGAAAGCTGGAAGAAATGAGCCTTGTCCGTGCGGAAGCGGAAAAAAATATAAGAAGTGTTGCTTACATAATTAAGAATTCTATTTATCTGCGTGAAAGGGAATTGCTATTGAATGGTTTCTATAACTAATTACCTTACCACTCACACTTACTACTACTTGACCAATCATAGCAACTAACATTCCTTCACCACTTCTTCTACCCCCTTTTCCAAGTCTTCCGAAAGGGTTTTCTCCTCTTGCTTGAGCTAAAGTATAACTATGCATATTGTTTCTTCTATCTGTATAAACATTAACTAACTTTGGCATTTTAATTTTATAGTTTTCTTTTCCCTTGATTTTTTAAAGAGTAAAGATTATATATAATTTTTGGTTAAGTTTTTGAAACACAAATTCTTATAAACTCTTTTTTTTAAGTATAGGGATGTGGTCGCTGTATGAAAATAAAGTAGGTGAGGAGAGAAGCTTAAGCCCTTTGGTTTTTTCTAATGGCAAGAGCCAAGAAGATATTGTTAAAGAAGTAATTGATGCAGTTAGCAAAGGGTATAAAGTGATTTTTATCAGGGGGGTTTGTGGAACTGGAAAATCCGCTATTGCATTGAATTTGGCAAAAGAAATTGGAAAAGCAAGCGTTGTTGTGCCTATTAAAAATTTGCAAAAGCAATATGAAGAAGATTATACAAACAAAATGTATTTAATGAAAAATGGCAAGAAATTAAAGATTAAAATTATGACAGGAAGGGCAAATCATCTCTGCCCGTATATAAAAGAAAATATGAAAGAGTTCAGGATTACAGAAAAGAATTCCAAGCTAGATGATTATGATGACGAAAGCAGCCAAGAGACTTATTTGAAAAACAGGGAAAAATTAGATTTATCATGCAATAATCCTCTTCTGCCCTGCAAAATTGAATTTAAAGAAAAAAATACTGAAAAAATCAGGGAATATCTGAAAAAAAATCCAAAGATAGAATTAGCTGATTTAGCAAAGATTAATAGAGTAAGAAGAATGTCAATAGCGCCTGTCTGCCCTTATTGGTCTCCGATAGTTCCTGTTGAATTAGAATTGGGGCTAGAAGCTGAAAGAAAAATCTATACTGGCTTGTTTAACAGAAAATTTGCAATATATCAAAGAAAAAATGGGTGCGGGTATTACAAGCAGTTTGATTCCTACGCAGATTCAGATGTGATAATTTTTAACAGCAAAAAATACTTAATTGAAACACTTATGAACAGGAAACCTGCAACAGACATAGAAGTTATAGACGAATGCGATGAATTTTTAGACAGCTTTGCAAATCATGAAAAAATCAATTTTAGGAAGCTTAATTTTGCCTTGGGAAATCTTTTTTCAGACAATGAAAAGATAAATGAAATAATCAGCGAGATGATATCAATAACGAAAGATGTATTGAAAGATTCAAAAATTGAAGAGCACATCATGAATGAAAAAATATTCAGCATAAAGGACACAAAGATTTTCCCTTTGCTTAAGCATTTTTTAGACTCAGAACTTATGAAGGAAGTTGAATGCGACGAAGAGAATTATTGCTATCATTCAGATGAAGTCGCAAAAATGTTCGAAGATTTCTTTGGAGAGACTTATGTTTCCTTCTGCAAAGAAGAGAAAGATGTTATTGCCAAGCTCGTCACGATAAATTTAGAGAAAAGATTTAAAGAGCTTCTTGACAAAAATAAAATTATAGTGATGATGTCCGGAACAATACACTCAGAAGAAGTTTTAAAAAATGTATTTGGCATTAAAGAATTTAAAATTATAGAAGCTGAAAAAAATGCTCCCGGGAAAATAACTAAAAAAATAACTGGCTTGGAGATTGATTGCAAATATGAAAATTTTAGAAAAGGAAAGTTCACAAGAGAACAATACTTGCTTGCGTTGTCAAAATGCATAGAGCAGGCTGTAAAGCCAGCATTAGTTCACGTTAATGCATTTAAGGATCTGCCAACAGAACAAGAAGCTGAAGAGTACAATTTAAGCGTGATAAGCAGAGAAAAATTTATGGAGCTTCAGAAAAAAGAAGATGTTGGAGAGCAGTTAAATAAATTCAAGCAAGGAAAACTCGAGGTTTTGTACTCAACAAAATGCAACCGCGGAGTTGACTTTCCTGGGGAAGTATGCAACAGCATAATTTTGACAAAATATCCTTATCCCAACATAAGCTCTCTTTTTTGGAGGATTTTCAAGAAAACCAAACCGCAATACTACAATAGTTTTTATGTAGACAAAGCAAAGCGGGAATTCCTGCAGAGAATATACAGAGGGCTAAGAAGCAAAGATGACCATATTTTTCTTTTGTCTCCTGACTCAAGGGTTTTTGATGGTTGTTGAATTTAAAGTTATTCTTTAATACATAAATTTTTATAAATTAATAAAAGAGCTTGATTTATGGCAAAACTCGTATTAGGAAATTTGTTTGCTGGAAATGTTGGAGAATTGGCTTTTGAGCGTTTGGCATACAATCATGGCATAGCTTATCTTGGTTTAGAAGAGGTTCATAAGGATTTATGTGAAAACCAATTAACTTTTAAATGTGGGTGTTATAGAATTCCATTAGAAATTGAAAAAGAGCTTATTCCTGAAATTAAAAGAATTTCAACACCTGGCGGAAAGCATAACTCTATGTTTATATTTGATTATCTTGCAGCATCTTTAGCAGGATTTAAAAGAGGCAAAGGAGGAGTCTATCTTCCAGGCCGCCCAAGAGGGCTGTCTGATTTAAACTTGGTTGAGGTTAAGTTCGGGGGTGGAAGATTATCTGAACAGCAAAAAGAAGCTATGGCAAAAACTCCAATTTCAGTTAGTGTAATAAGAGTTAAGCTGCCTCGAGGAAAACTCCTAGGAGCAGTTGATATTGGGCCTGATGAAAGATACTCTAAAACAGAGTATTTTGCCAACAGAAAGACTTTGTTTGATTGTTTGTCTTCTTAACGAGAGAAAGTTTTATACAAATCTTTTTAAAGTTCAGTTCTTTTTGTTTTGAATAAATCTTTTAGCCAGAAATGGAAAGAAAAAAAGGAGCAAGGCCAGGTGTAAGTGACACAAAGATATTAAGTAACGGAGGGGTAGTTGAGTTATGGGCTTATGATTTAGTTGATGGTGGAACTGAAAAATTTTATCATCAAGTTGTATACAAACCTCCAAAGGGAAAAAAGATACTTCTTGTAAGAAATTATAGAAATTATGATGCAGTAGAAATTGAAACTATTTTTGGTGTGATGAAGTCACCAAATGATTTTTTTAGAGCTAAACAAGAGTTAGCTTCAAGAGACACTGGAGCAGGATTGCAGGAAAGCCGTATATCTTTAAGTGACATAGACGAAGATATAGAACTTCCTGAGTCTGAGTTGGCGAGAATTGCAGAAGAAGGCTGGGATTTTTAAATTTATCTTGTCGTCACTTCAACTTTATCTTTTGTGAGGAGGATTGTATGCTCCGTTTGTGAAACAGGCGCATGTGACTTTTCAATTAATTGAGCGTAATGATGCAAAATTCCTGCTTTTTCTAAAAATATTAAAGCGATTCTTGCTCTGCTTCCAAACTTTTTTGTGAGCCATCTTTCACAAAAAGGAAGTGTTTTATATTCATCTAAAATAAACTGATAAATTTTTCTTGCCCCTGCATCTCTGACTCCAGCTTCTTTTTCTAGCCTGTAAATTCCGCTTTTTCCGCCATCATAAACAATTCCTGCTCCTGTTGTTGCAAAAGGCTCTATTGCATATGCTCCTTCTCCTATTTTTGTGAGAGTGTTATTTTCGCAATTTGGAATTGCAATGCCTGCATGAACTAAATATTCACCGAGTTGATGTCCTGATAAATTTCTTATAGGAGAAAATCCAAATTCAATTATTGTACCTTGTATCGCAGAGCCAATTTCACTTAGAGTTATGCCTTTTTTTATTTTTCCTGTTGCAATGTCCAAAGCTTTTTCACTTGCTTCTATTAGCTTTTTATACTCTCTTTTCTCGCTCAAGTCAAGAGAAAAAGCAGTGTCTGCTATCGCTCCATTTACATGGACTCCAATATCAACTTTCAAAAGTCCTTGTGCTTCTTCTTCGCTGTCTGAAGATGGAGTGGAGTGGGCTGCTATTTCGTTTATAGCAAGATTAACTGGAAACGCGCATTTTCCTCCAAGCTCTTCAATTTTAGCTTCTATTTTTTCTGCTATGTCTAACAAAGCCATGCTTGGCTTTACAAGCTGTCTTGCAAATTTCACAACTTCTGCCGCTATTTTGCCTGCTTTTCTATAATGTCGAAAATCTTCTGATTTTCGAGCACTATCAGAATTTTTAATTCTGAAGTTCTCAAGTTCTGTTTTTTCCATCCCAAAAGGTATTTTTCAGAGTATATAAATGTTTAATAAGAAAAAAATAGAAGTATTTTGATGGTATTTGGATTTGGGAAAAAAGATAAGATTAGTGTAAATAGACAAGAATATGAATCTTTGCGGCAAAGAGATAAGAGGGCAACTGAATTAGAGACCTCTTTTTCTTCAGTTATGGAACTTATAGGGCAGGTTTTAACACACGCCAGAAATGTTAGAACAAGAGAAGATGTAATTCGTGCGAGAGCTGAAGCAAATTCGTCTGCGAATCGGGCTCTAGAAGAGTGGAAAAAATGTGAACTTGTGCCTTTAGAAAATCTAATTAAGAAGTTTAGGGGTCTTAGTGCGAGTGTTGCAGCGAACGCAATTATGGAAACAGATTTAAGATCTAATAAAATTCCTTGGGTGTGGTATGATTTTATTAATAAAAATCTTTATTATGGTCCTGCTGCTTCAGACTTTTTAAATATGAAACAAAACGGAAGAGACTCTGGATTATATCTAATGGATTTATTAAGCTATATTGGGGACGAGGATAGGAAAGGTATTGTTAACTCTTTAGATTCTGGGAAAGGTTTAAGGCACTATAAAGCTTTTACTTCTCAAAAATATAGCAAGAAACCTAAAGAATTGTGGTTGTCAACATATCCTGTCTTTTATTTGGAAGAATCGAGGAAATCTACCCGTGAAAAAGCAGAACTTGAAAAAAAACCAGCAGGTGTGGCGATATTTTTACGTGATCCGTGTATTTATTGGCATAGCAGAGGTTGTAGGAGATTTGCAGAAGAGATTCAGAACTCAATTGAATCGATATTGAAATTGTTTGAGAAAACTATATTAAGTTATATTCCAAGGGTTTAATCTTTAACTTTCTAATTCTTAACCCTTCTCTCTTTCGGCATAAAATTTGTTATTTTTTCGCCTGTTGATTTGCCGCACCCAATAAAATCTCCGCGATTTTTTAAAATTTTGAAATTGCTGTCTGATTTAATCAGCAAGTCTTGTCCTTTAAACCAGTATTCTGCATGTTCATCGCTTAATTCAAGAATGTTTTTTGTTATTCGCTCTTTTAGAAAATGCAGGGCATCTAAACTTGGCCTTAAGCCGTCATTTTGCTGTTTTGCAAAATACAATCCCGCGCTCTCGATTCTTAGATTTTTATCTAAAATGCTCAGCTCTTGCGAGGATAAACTTCCACTGAACGCGCGAATTTTCTCTTTTCCAAATCTAAGAAGAAGATAAGGCAGTTTGTTTATTCCAAACTGGCTTTCTAATTGTTCAGTTATTTTTTTCTTTTCTGTTGAGTGAATTATTTGCATTTTATTCAGAATATATTCTTTTTAAATAACTTGAAGCAATACTTGAGACATCTTCATCTTTCTCAGCTTTTTTTAGTGTCGCGATAGTATCTTCTCTGTAATTTCCTGCTCCGTGTGCCGCAAGAGCAAAAGCAGACCTGTATCTTGCATAAGGATGTTTATCATGAACCATTATTCTATGCAGTTTTTCTCTCATGCCCTGAAATTTGTCTGTTGCTATTTTTGCTTTTTCTAGTATGCTTGCTGCTAAATCTCGTATATTCTTATTAGGATTTTCTAAGCCGCGCTCAAAAGCCCACTCTACGATTTCTTGGTCTTTACATGCTTTGGGGATTGTTTTATCTACAAGTTCCCAGTCTTCAGCTTGCGCAGCTTTCATCAATTTTTGTAACATGAGATTATTCATTTTTTAAACTATATAAACTTATTCTCATTTTTCTCCTTCCCCCACCTTCCTCATTTTGCAAAGGAAAAATCCTTCTGTGTTGTTGTCTTGCGGATAAATTCTTACTGCTTTTTTTAATTCTGGTGAAAGTTTTTGATTTTGCCATTTTGTTATTCCTTCTCTGCATTTCAATGGCAGTTCTATTTTTTCTATTTTTAGATTATAGTTTTCAAGCAGATATTGTATATTAAGCTCGTTTTCTTCAGGGGAATGAGTGCAGGTTGAGTATAATAATTCTCCGCCCTCTTTTAATAATGAAATTGCAGATTCTGCAATTTTTCTCTGTATTCTCGATAATCTCTGAACAACTTTTAGATTCCAGGTTAAAAGAGTTTTTGGAGAGCTTCTTAGATTACCTTCGCCAGAGCAAGGCACATCTGCAAGGATTTTGTCTGCTTTAAAACCTAGTTTTTTAAGTTTCTCGCATAACTGAACTGCATCATGTCTTGTCACAATTACATTACTTGCTCCAACTTTTTCTAAATTTGCGCTAAGTATTGAAATTCTTGCAATATCTTTGTCATTTGCAATAATTGTTCCTTTGTTCTGCATTAAAGCAGATGCCTGGGTTGTTTTTGAACCAGGACTTGCGCATAGATCTAACAAAATATCTTCTTGTTTTGGCTGTAAAGCTAACATGGACATCATTGAAGAAATTTCTTGAACATAATAATAACCAAGCAGATGCTCTCTTGTTTTTCCAAGCTCGCCTGGCTGCAAATTGCTTTCTATAAGTATAATTTCTGGGTAACTTGAAAAAGGTTGTTTCACTTGCCAGCCTTTTTCTTCAAGCCTTTTTTTCAGCTCTTCTGGAGAAATTTTTAAAGTATTGCATCTAATTGTTTTTGGCAAAGGTATTTCTGAAAATTGCCAGAATTTCTCATTATCTTGCTTGTTTTCAAGCAAAGCTTCAATTCTTTCTTTGAAAAGAGGTTTTGGCGAGTATTGCATGAAAGAATGAAGAAAAAGAAGTTTTTAAATTATTATCTAAGCAGTTTTCTCAGGGTGTATGCAAAATTTTTGCCTGCGCCCATTTGTGTAGCTAAATCTTTTGGTTTTACTTCCTTATCTGTTCTGTTAAGCTGCGTTTTTGCATAACCATACCTGAGGTCGAGTAAAGTAGCATTTACTCCTGCTTCGCTCATCCACTCTGTGATGTTTCTACGAATAGAACGTACATCTATCCTTCTGCCGGATCTATTTCTAAGTAAACTGCCTTTTTCTAGAGGCGGAAGTCCTTTTTTTTCAGCAGCTTTGGAATAGAGTGTTCTATAATTTTCAAGCTCTGTCGCTGTTTCTTCGTCAATTTCTAATTTTCTTTTTTGTTCTCTTGAGCCGGCCCATACAAAAGTTTTTCCAGCTTCTACTTCAAGGTTTCTAACATCTAATTTAGCAACTTCTGATTCTCTTAGCCCAAGGTGATATATGAGATAGCAAGTTAACCTGTCTCTTGCGTACAGATAGTTCTCAGAAGGAATTCTCTTTATAATTTTTTGAAAATTTTCTTGTGAAATTGCAGTGCGAGGTTCTCGCTTTATTGGGGGAGTGTATGGGAAGGTAATTCCTCCTTGAAATCTTTGTGTTTGATTCAGCATATTAACGAGCTTGCTTACAGAAGCAATTGCTCTATTTATTGTGCTTGTTTTAGCACTCTCTTGGCTAGCCATTTGTTCTAGACTTGCTTCGAGTGTTCTGGCTAGTGCGTCATAATCGGGGTATGTTAATTCAGGTAAAGTTTTTCTTAAGTCACTTGAATACCCTTCTATTGTTTTTGGTTTTAATCCTTCAGCTTTAAGAGAAGATGCAAATTCTTCAAGCACTTCATCTCTGTTCACATAATCATTTCCCATGTTTAATTTTAAAGAAAAACTAATTTTAAAGATAGTGTATAGTTCAAACTATATTTTTTAGCATATATTTGCACAAGTTTTAAATACTCCTTTTCCTTTATTAAATAATAAAAAGAGGCAAGCTTTTGAAATGGGTTTAGGAGAAGTTTTTAGCGCAACCTGGAAGGATTATAAGAAAAATTTTAAACTTGTTCTCAAGGCATACTGGTGGTTCAATATTCTGCCTTTTATTATTTTTGGAATACTCGCTTTGGTCCTTATTTTTATTATATTATCTTCTTTAAAATTGCCTGCGATGGAAAATTTAGCTTTACTCTCAAATTTAACTGCTAGTATAAACAATCCAACTAGCCTGACTGGAAGCGCGATAAGCAATTCAAGAGATTCAGCTGGATTTGGGCAAATAATCGGTGCTTTTGTAATATTTATTATGTCTATTTCGGTTGTCTTTCTTGTTATAAGCATAATTTCGGCTCTTTTTTTGTACCCTCCTATTTATTATGCTTCTTTTTATAATGAAAAAGGAAAAATGAGTTTCAGGCAAGCTGCAAAAGGCGGAGTTCATTATTTCTGGAAATTTTTAGGCTTAGGAATTTTGATTTTTTTAATTATCTTTTTGTTTTTTGTGCCTGCAATTTTATCTATTATTGTGGATGTTGTTATCTGGACATTTTTAAGCCTTGCGCTTAAAGTTGTCTTAGTTTTGTTAAGCATAGGGCTTTTTATTTTAGCAATTATTTTTGCTATTTATTTTGGAATTTCCTGGCTTTTTTCTCCTTATGTTTTGATTAGGGAAAATACAGGAGTAACTGAAGCGATGAAAAGGAGCAAGTTTATTGTTAAGGGAAACTGGTGGAAAGTTCTTGGCTATTCTTTATTAATTGGCTTGATTGCAGCTGGAATTTCCGGGGTTTTTGCAATTCCTTCGATGATTATTGGTTTTGTGTTAAACATTCTTTATGGGATATTAGAATTTACAAATCTATCTGCAGCTGTTCTTGTTTTAGTTTTAAAAGAAATACTAAGCTTTATTTTTACTAAAGCAGCAGCAATAATAACTGTCCCTGCAAGCATTTTCTTTTTTAAGAATTTTTATTTAGAGATGAGGAAAAGTGTTAAAAAGTAAAAAAGACAGAGGGAAAAAGGTTAGTTGATTTCTAGGGCTCTGTTGAAATTCTTTTTTGTACATATGTTTGGTTCTCATTAACTCTTAATATCAGAAGCCACACATTAAAAAATTCCCGTTATGCCTCTGGCGACTAAAAGGAGGAGAGCACAGCGAGGCAAAACTCGAAGAATTCTGAGTTCAGAATTCGAGCGTTATCAATATCAATCTAAAAGTGGTCAAGAAAACGAAAAATTTATAAAGATAAACTTATAACCAATAAGAGGAGAAGATTACAATGGGAATATTTGATATTTTCAAAGAAAGACCAGAAGCTCAAAAAGCGAGACTACCTCAAGAAGAGCTGCAAAGAGAAGAATCAAAACTTGATGCTGAATTAACAAAAGTGAGATTTTTTTCAGGTTCTCAAGCAGAATATGAAGCCTGCGTAGGATATCAAGTTAGAGTGATTGATACAGGACGTAGAGATATGGGTATTACATTTGGAATGACAAATGAAGATTCTACTTATGAGCTTTTTCGTGATTTTGATTTTAAGAAAAAATTGGTAGAGCAGAGTATTGAAGCAATTATCAATTGCAATTATTCTTTAGGTGGGAATAATCTTCGAAATTATCATATAATGTATGGTTTGCCTGTAGCAAAGAAATAAATCTTTCGGTTTCTATTTTTAAACATAATTCTTAATTATAGTAAATGACTTTAATTTTTCCTCATTTTTTGTCATTTCCTATCTATCCAAGGCGCAAAGCTGAGGAATTAAGAGCGTCCTTTGATATAAGTATAATGCAAGGCTAATGAAATTTGATTGATAATATTTTAATTTAAGGTAAATTATACCAAAAAGTATTTCTTATAGAAAAAAGGGTAGTTGATGTATGCAAACTACCCTAAATATTCCGTTAGGAATATTCTTATAGATAATAGCAA
>Ga0210017_1004640_pt1 | contig 11195 bp, 9 predicted proteins | sample CryGeyCG2014_020_FD_183966 | JGI IMG/M metagenome (GOLD analysis project Ga0210017, IMG submission 183966) | Groundwater microbial communities from aquifer - Crystal Geyser CG08_land_8/20/14_0.20 (SPAdes) (version 2) | ecosystem: Environmental > Aquatic > Deep subsurface > Groundwater | place... | reverse complement strand
GGCGGGACATTTTTCATTCTGACAATACCATACAGGTATGGGGTGTCCCCACCAGAGTTGTCTTGAGATACACCAGTCCCTTATATTTTTCATCCAGGCAAGATAAACATTCTTCCATCTCTTTGGATAAAATTTTATTTCTCCCTTTTCCACAGCATCTATCGCAGGCTTTGCCAGGTCTCTCATTTTGACAAACCATTGTCTTGAAAGATATGGCTCTATTGCTATGTGACACCTGTAACAATGTCCAATAGAATGTTTATAGGGCTTCACCTTTTCCAATAATCCTTCCTTTTTTAAGTCCTCTACAATAGCCTCTCTTGCTTCCTCTCTCGAAAGACCTGCATACTTGCCACCATTTTCGTTTATCTTCCCTCTCTTATCCATAATTATAATCTTCTCCAACCCGTTTTTATTACCTATTTCAAAGTCATTCGCATCATGCGCGGGAGTAACCTTAACAACGCCGGTTCCAAATTTGGGGTCTACAAGGAAATCTGCGATAATAGGGATTTGCCTGTTCATAAGTGGCAAGATGACATATGTCCCTATATACTCCTTATATCTCTTGTCATCAGGGTGAACTGCCAGCGCCGTATCACCCAGCATGGTCTCGGGCCTCGTGGTGGCAACAACAAGATAATCCGGCATCCGGCATCCGGTATCCGGCATCCGGTATCCGGTATCCGGTATCCGGTATCTTATATAATAAAGCTTTCCATTCTTTTCTTCATACTCAACTTCTTCATTTGAAAGCGCTGTCTGGCATCTCGGGCACCAGTTAACAACATAATCTCCTCTGTATATCAATCCTTTCTCGTAGAGTCTCACAAATGCCTCTCTCACAGCGATAGAGAGATCTGGGTCAAGAGTGAATTTCGTTCTTCTGAAGTCTGCCGAACATCCAAGTCTCTTTAATTGACCAAGTATATAACTCTTCTTCTCACCTACCCAGTTCCATAACATCTCTAAAAACTTCTCTCTACCAATATCCTCCTTTGTCTTCCCTTCTGGTAGTTGCTTCTCCACCACAACCTGTGTTGCTATAGAGGCATGGTCAATGCCCGGAACCCACAATGCCTCATATCCCTGTATCCTCTTCCACCTTATATAAATATCCTGTATTGTGATGTTCAGTGCATGCCCGAGATGGAGTATGTCTGTAACATTCGGAGGAGGCATAGAGATGGTATATGGCTCTTTTGAAGGATTTACACCCGCATGGGGAAATCCCTTTTCCTCCCAGTAAGATAGCCATCTCTCCTCTATCTTTTTATGATTATATCTTGTTATATAACTCTTCATAAAAATCAACAACCCTTTCTGCAACCCTGTCCCATGACAACTGGAGAGCATATTTTCTGCCCTTTTCTTTAAGCCTTATTCTAAGCTTTTCATCTTCCAGTAACTCGATGGTCCTAAGGGCAAGTTCCTCTGTCGAGAATGGGTCAAAAAGAATTCCATTCTTTCTATCTTTTACTACCTCATTGTATCCAAGAATGTCTGAGGCAATTACGGGTATACCGGATGCCATTGCTTCAAGTAAAACGATTCCAAACGTTTCTCCTCCAATAGCAGGAGATACATAGACATCGCAGGATGCGTAATACCTCGGAAGTGTATCTGGATCAACATAACCCTTGAATATGACATATTTCCTGATGTTATGAGGAATCATCTTCCTGTAAGTTTCAATATTCCCCTTACCCACTACAATGAGAAAGGCAGAAGGTATCTTTTGCTTTATCATTGTAAATGCAGATATCAACCTATTAAGACCTTTCCTTGGATCCAACCTTCCAACAAACAGAATCTTTTTCCCTTCCGGGAGTTCTTTGATCGACTCTATCTCCGGGTAAAACCTCTCTGTGTCAACACCATCGGGTATAATCTTGTAATAGAGCAAAAAATGCGGTGCTATTGCATTAAGTGCTGCCCTGGATGGCACAATAGCTCCATCAACCTTCGTTTCCAGTTCCCTCTTGAACGGAAATTTTGCAAGTTTGTAAAAGTTAAACCCGACAAAACTCGTTTGAAATGTCGCAACATTTATACTCTTTGAAAAATGGAGCACCCAGTATGGCAGATTCCAGCCCAGAGGGCCACTGGTATGAGTAATATCAAATTTCTCTGAAGAAAGGAAATCCTTCACAAGATAAGGAAGTTTCCTGTCATATGTAAAAGTTATAGTAGACTTGTTCCCCTGAAATAAGATACATCGCCCAATTCTCACAACATTGTCACCGTCCTTGTATTCATGTCTGTATCTGGGAGCAAGTATAACTACATCGTTACCCAGCTTTCTAAGGCTAATTGCAAGGTAATGGATGTATTCAGATATACCTCCCGGATGGGGGTAATAAGAGTCAGAGCAAAGAAGAACTCTCATAATTAGCTTTATATTATAACACATTTCTTTGGTTTTGTCAATCTAAAAATTTTGAGATTTGAAAAAGTCCAGAAATCTCTGATCACACCGATTGAAATAAAGATTACACAGATTGAAATCAATTATTACAATTTTTTTCTTGACATTTTGAAATTTTTGTTGTATTATACGAAAATTTAACCCACAAATTACAGATAGATTTAAGATTGCAGATTGTGGGCGAATAGCAATTCGCCCCTACAGGATTGTTCACCACACCTGTCTGCCGACAGGTAAAAAGGGCACAAACAGATTTTAGATTGTGGGAGGGACGTCATCGTGTCATTGCGTCTTAGCGTCGTTGTGTCAATTACCTAATAACTTGTGTCAGGAGGGTATACCGAACTTGTTTGGAACACCTGTCTGCCGACAGGCAAGATTGGAATTTGGAATCTGTTTAGGATTTAGAATTTAGTTTTTAGAATTTGTGCGTTTTTGACAGGAGGTGCTATGCATATAAGAATCGATGAGGAACTGTGCGCTGGATGTGAGGTGTGTGCAGATACATGTCCAACCCTCTTCGAGATTAATGAGGATGGGATAGCAATTGTTATTGTGGAGGAGGTGCCCAAGAATGAAGAAGAATGCGCAAGAGAGGCAGCAGACAACTGTCCATCTGAGGCTATAATCATTGAGGAGTGACTTCAGGGCTAATCACCTATCACCTATCCTTACATCCTAATGTAAAGCCAGGGAGCCATACCGGTTAGGTTATGCACTCCCTGGCTGTATTCTTTCATATTATGAAAAACAGACTGCTCAACATTGCAAGGATTATTATCTCTCTCCTTCTGCTCTTGTTCCTCTTTAAAAGAATGGATTTGAGGTACATCATTCCTCTGATGAAAGGAGTGGATATCCCACTCCTTGTGCTCTCATTTTTCAGTTACATATTACTCCTCGTTTTCTCTACAATGAGATGGTGGTGGCTTCTGGCCGCTCAGGGTGTAAGACTTCCATTTATGAGAGTGTTTGGCTACTACCTTATCGGAATGTTTTTTAATAACTTCTTACCCCCTACGGTAGGTGGGGGTGCGGTAAGAGCGCTTTATGCAGGAAAGGATACAGGCAAGAACAAAGAATCCTTTGCATCTATGACCTGTGAACTTGTACTCGGATTTATTGGGTTGTTTATATTTGTAACTATTTTACTTCTCTTCTATCTTGGAAGGAGCGAAGGTAGAATATTATTTCTTATATTCCTCTGTGGAAGTATTGTAATTACCCTTCTTTTCAGTCTCTTTCTCTCTACTTATATAGTAAAGAAATTAGAAAGACCTATAAAAAGAATCAGGCTTTTGGGTATAGGAGAAAAAATATTTAATTTTTACAACGCCATTACCATCTACAGAGACAGAAAAATGGCAATCTTTGTTAGCATTCTTCTATCATTTGGTGTTCAGGCAACTATAGGTATGGAAAATTTCCTTATCGGGAGGGCATTGGGACTTGAGCTTGGTCTCCTGCCTTGCATGGTTTTTCCGTCTATAATAGCAGTGATAACTATATTGCCTTCAATTGGCGGGTTAGGAATAAGAGAAGTCTCCTATGTATATTTCTTTAATCTGATGGGAATACCAAAAGAGGCATCCTTTTCTCTTTCTCTGTTCTTCTACCTCGTTGGTGTAATTGGGAGTCTGCCGGGGGTAGTGCTTTTCTCTCTGATGAAAAGGGTTAAAGGTAGTGTTAAATAGAATATGAAAGAATATGAAAAACCACAGAGGTCACAGAGTAAATTTAATTCTCTGTGTTCTCCAAACAATGAATTATGTAATTTTACAGGGATTGAAAGAGAACTTAAGAGAATTAGATATTTTTATAAAAACGAATCTCTTTCCTGCCTGACGGTAGGCAGGCAATCTCTTTAAATCCCTATTTTAACTTATAAATTTCAATATATAAAGGTCAAGAAAAAATTAACCACAGAGAACACAGAGTATCTTTGAGGTAGAAAATTAAGAAAAAAATAGAAAACCTCTGTGCTCTCTCCTATTAGACCCAAAGTTTGCCAGAGGTGAGCTACAAGCAAGAAAAACGCTGATAGAGAATTTGAGCACATCTACCTGTCGCCTGCCTGCCGGTAGGCAGGGTAGACAGGCAGAGAATAAATATTATCTCTCTGTGCCCTCTGTGGTTTATACTTGCGTAGCAATATTAAAAGATGGGATAAAGAGATTGGTTTTACCTGTCTGCCGATAGGCAAGATAGAGAGGTCACAGAGGGGAGGGGTGAAAATCTCCTGCGATTCTTTATTACTCTATAATCCTCTGTGCTCTCTGTGGTTAGATTTTTGACAATAGCGGGTTAAAAACAAGGATATCCCGTAATAAGCACATTTCTTCCAATCCTCTTAACACGGGTATACTCCATATTAATCGCATTCTTAAGTGATTGAATTCCAAGGTTTCCTACAAATGGTATACCGTTCTCGCCAAAGATTTTTGTGCCTATAAATATATAAAATTTGTCAACAAGTTTGTTTCTAAGGAAAGATGTATAAACGTCTCTGCCCCCCTCAACAAGTATACTGGTTATACTCCTTTTCCCTGCCTCTTTCAAGAGTGCCTTTATATCTACTCTGCCTGTCTTATCATTACTCAGTCTCCATACTTCTGCATTTATCTCTCTCTCTTGAGAAGAGGCAGTAGCAATTATACATCCATCTCCAAGCACCCTTGCATTCGCCGGGATACGAAAATCTGAATCAAGCACGATTCTCTTTGGATTTTTACCTTTAGCAAGTCTTGTGGTAAGCAGGGGATCATCCGTGGAAATTGTATTTATTCCAACAAGAACGGCATCAACCCATGAACGGAGTTCATGCACATACCTTCTTCCTACCTCGTCTGTTATCCATTTAGATTCATGTGTTTCCGTAGCAATCCTTCCATCCAGTGTTGTCGCTACTTTTAGGATAACGAAGGGTTCACCGGTTGTTATGAATTTATTGTATATCTCATTCAGTTCAATTGCTTTCTTCTCGCATAAGCCAACCTCTACATCCACTCCCGCATCTAATAATTTCTTAACCCCTTTACCATTTACTATCGGGTTCGGGTCAATAGTTGCCACGAATACCTTCTTTATACCTGCCTTGATTATCGTATCTACACAGGGTGAGGTTGCGCCAAAATGTACGCAGGGTTCGAGGGTAACAAAGAGAGTAGCGCCCCTTGCCAAACTACCAGCATCTTCTATAGCAATATATTCCGCATGGGGTTTGCCCTTCCTTTTATGATATCCCTTACCAACGATTCTTCTGTTCTTTACTACAACAGCCCCGACCATAGGGTTGGGTGATGTAGTTCCCTTTCCCTTTTTCGCCAATGTAAGTGCATATCGCATGTAATGGATAAGCTCCATAGTCAATTGTCAATTTAAAATTGAAAATTGTCAATTGTCAATCGAACGCTTCCCCCCTGCATAACCAGGATATCACCAAGCGTGCGGGGTTTTAATGTATCTATGAACAGCTTTGTTATTTCTGAAAGCGCCCTTGCATCATCTATTGCCCTGTGCGTCGGGAGGGATTTTATCATCAGGACTCTTGCTATATATTCAAGTGTATTAGACCTGAAACCAAATCTTCTCTTGGCAATCGTGAGTGTATCCAGGACAAGGTTATCTATAGGGAGATCAAATTCATTTATAAGAAAGGAAAGGTCAAATGGTGCATTGTGGAAGACAAGCACTGTACCAGCTATAAACGATAGAAATTCATCTTGAATGTCTAAAATGGAAGGAGCGCCCTTAACCATCTTGTCTGTAATTCCGTTTATGTATCTTGCTTCTCTGGATAAGGGTATACCCGGATTTATAAGCGTTGAGAATTCCTCCAATTTCGAAGAGAGTGTAAACCTGACAGCTCCTATTTCACATATTCTATCTCCAAGATATGGATATAAGCCGGTGGTCTCAATATCAACTCCGGAAAATATCACCTTCTCTACTGGAAGTGTGTACATGCTAATTTGCAATCTTACATCTCCTCAAGCATCTTCTGCGCAAGGGTATCATACGGATGAATTTCAAGCCATCTTTTGAGTATCTCCCGTGCTATCTCTCCTTCGGCGTCCTGCTGCAGAAATCCAATTACATTCCCTGTAAGCTCCGGGCTTTCCACTATGGAATCACGAAGGTCAAAAAACTTCAGAGAGTCACCCATTCTGTAATACAAGGAGAGCATACCAGATATACCAATGGGATTTCTGGGATCTAACTTCTGTGCCCTTTTGAAATACCTGCCTGCCTCGGCGTAATCACCCTCATCGAGTTTTATTCTCCCTGCCGTATACAGGGAGAATGGGTCTGGCTTCTTCTCCACCGTTTCAAGAAGAATCTCCTTTAGCTTGACGGTATCTCCCTTCATTTTATATAAATTGATCATCATCCTGTCAAACGGAATTCCCACCGTCCCAAACTTCTTACCCAGTTCGTAGCACTTTATAGCCTTGTCTATGTCTCCTCTCTTCTGATGCTCCATTCCGAGCGAAAAGAGACAGATAGCATAGTTAGAAAGAAGTTTCCTTACATTCTCGTCCTTATAGACCGATTTATTAAATATGGATCTGTATCTATATTCCTGAAATACCAGACTGTCGGTCTTCTCAAGGTTAAAATAGAGACCTCCTTTTTCGGGAATAATCTTCCTTACGAGTCCCTCCATAGATAAATAGGGCTCCCATCCTATAGTATTATCCCGTGATACAGTCGTAGCAAAGTATATAGGGAATTTCCCCTCATATCCATCTTTCATTAGAAGTTCTACAAACTCTTCATCTGGCAGGAGATATTCTTCAGGTATTCTCACCCAAAAGGAACTCGGAAGCATCCATTCTCCACTTGCTTTCCTCCTGACATAATACTGAGGTGGAATAATCTCCATATCCTTTGGGAAAAGCTTCCTGTAATCAGGTGGAAGCGTCTCCTTCCTTATAGGCATAAACAGTTTCTTCTCAAACCTTTTCTCCGCATTCATAGTAGCTATATCCCTTACAGCAAAGTCATTTACAAAAAGTATCTTGTCTCGCTGTATCTTGCCGTCTTTTACTACCGGATGGGGCATAAGGTTCTCAATTTCAAAATCTGTAAATGATATGAGAACTCCCATATCATTCTTCAGTTGTTTTATGTACCAGTCGGTATTTATAAGCGACAGGTTTGCAATCCTCACATCAAGTCTCGTCTTTTTAACCGCCTGGGCAAACCACAGGGGAAATGTATCATTATCTCCATTTGTATAAAGTATTGCATCTCTGTCACAGGAAATAAGCATATTATACCCATAATCATCCGGCATATAATTTGCATGTCTATTTGCAGGCGATGAGAAATTTGATAGGAGTGGTATTATTCCTATTATGGCAGCGAGAGGAATGGAGTATCTTATCCATCTTTTTAACCTCTTAAACATTTCAAATATCCCAAATCCAACAAAAAACCCAAACATAACAAAGGAGGGTCCAAAAAAGTAGAATCTCTCTCGCACCTCTCTTGGCTGATGGAATGGATTCAGGTCTGAGGGTGAAAATTTAAAGTTCATATACAGAATCAATCCAACACTCGCTAAGAAAAACGCCATAAAAAATAGCCAGAAATAACCCTTGTCTCTTTTATACATTGAATACATACCGAGAATTCCAAGAATTGTTATAGCAAACGTACCCAGCACAGAAAGTACTTGAATGACCTTGTGGGTTGTTGTTGCCAAGATAATAGCCTCTCTTGGCCACGGCATAAACTGCCAGGTAAAATACCTGAAATAGAACATAAACTGCCAGAACAGTGCAACAGGTAGGGAATAACCGGTCTCTATAGCGGTCTTTCTGGGGAAGAGCTGGGAAGTCACCGCTGATGGACCATACTGCTTTCTTGAAAATGCATCCCACAGTTTGCTTAAAGTAGTTGGCGCCGTCTCGTTTATCATGGGATGAAGATTTGCCCTTATCATAAGGTAAAGATGCGTCGTGAAACCAATAAGGATAATACATACTATAAGTATTCGCAAGAGTGGAGATCGTATTGTCTTTATATTTGGAAGAAGTGCAAGTAGAATAACTGCGATCACCATTCCCACTATAAATGAGTAGTCCTCACCCAGAGGGCCTTTGAGTGCCATTAACAATATAACTATTAGAAACCACGATACAAGAGCACTAATTATAACATTCCTCCTGTCCTTTAAATGTTCTCGGTTAACGAGCATAACAAATATAAATATACCAGGACCTGCGAGAAGAGGTATAAGGTGTATACCAATTGACAGGGCAAAAAGATATGCTATAAGTATTATCATCCTTCCTGAGTTTGCCTCACCGAGATGATGTCTCCAGAAAAATGCAAGCCAGAGAGAAAACACCAATATAAATGTTGCTGGAGCATATGCCTCGGCCTCCACTGCGTTCCACCAAGGAGTGAATGCAAATGCAGAAACTGAGGCGCTTGCAAACCCCAGCGAATATATCACTGTCTTATCTAACCTTTTCTTTGGCTGTTTCCATTCACATAATATTGTTATTACCATCAAGAAAATAAGAGAACAGGTAATAGCACAGGGCAGAGCAGAAAAAAGATTCATACTAAAAGCAGGATCACCAGTAATTGGAAGGAATGAGAAAAGCCTTCTCAGGAGTACATGTAGTGGTGACCCGGGGGGATGAGGCACTCCAAGACTGTAGCCACATGCAAGGTATTCTGACGCATCCCAGAAAGAGGCGGTTGGTTGCATCGTGTAGAGGTAAAAACCAGATATAAATACAAATACCAAAAAGACTGCAAACAATCTTTCTTTGTTTTTCACATAACCCCCGGTTTAAACAATGCAAAATGCAAGGTAAAGAGAGTAATTAAGTTATTAGGTAATTAGGTCATTGAGTATCTGGATCTAAAGATAATTGACGCAATGACCTAATGACCCAATGACCCAATGACCCAACTGATAGTTTTAACTTGTTTTTACAGAAGGAGTTTCTGTAATTCCTCTTTCAGCTTGTCTCTTGCGATGTCCGTCTTAAGCTCCCTCCCAACTGCTATGGAGATTTTCCTTGTCTCCTCTGATATCACGATCGCTACAGCATCTGTTTCTTCTGCAATTCCAAGAGCAGCCCGATGACGCGTGCCCATTGTATGTGGTAAATTGGGACTATCTGAAAGAGGCAGGATGCAGGCTGCTGCTACAATGGTATTACCTCTTATTATCACAGCACCATCGTGCAATGGAGAATAAGGAGTAAATATCGTTGATATAAGGTCGCTTTTCAGCTTTGCATCGAGTGATATACCCGTATCAATATAATTTTTAAGACCCGTTCGTTTCTCTATCACAATAAGCCCGCCTATTCCCCTCTCTGAGAGTTCTATCGCACCATTGGCAATCTCTGCGATTATATCCTCTTCCTCTCTTATAAACGCCCTTATAAATCTGGTCTTGCCGAGTGTTGCGAGTGCATTCCTTATCTCGGGCTGAAATAGTATAACAAAGGCAACAATCCATGCAGTCTTGAAACCGCTCATAATCCACGAAAATCCCTGCAGGTTTAAGAAATCGGCAATAAATGCCAGAAAGAATATCATTATGAGACCCGCCATCATCTGGAGTGCCCTTGTACCCCGTATAAACCTCAGGAAGTAATAGATAAGTACACCTATTACGAGTATATCAATGAAGTCTATCCATGTAAGTCTAAGAAACCCCATAGTGACTAATGACCAATGACCATTGATAGCAGTCCTTCAAGTCTCACCCTCAATTTCCGCAGTGCGATCGCCCTGTGACTGATCTTGTTTTTTTCATCAAAAGAGAGTTCTGCAAAGGTCTTGCCGATTTTGGGAAGCATAAATATCGAATCGTAACCAAATCCTCTGTTGCCAATCTCTTTTTCTGTTATATAGCCCTCAACACCTCCTTCAAATACCTCTTTCATCTTCGAATCAACAACAAGCGCCACACAGCATATAAACCTTGCAGTTCTCCTTTTGAAAGGAATCCCTTTAAGAGCATCAAGAAGTTTCTCACGGTTTTCTCTATAAGTGGCTTTCTCTCCTGCAAATCTCGAGGAATGCACTCCAGGAACTCCATCCAATACATCTACGAAAAGTCCGGTATCATCAGCAATGCACCATCCATCGACCGCATTATGGACACAGGAGGCCTTTTTCAGTGCATTTTCTGCCAAGGTGGCGCCATCCTCTTCAATAGACGGAATAAAAGGATAATCAACGAGCGAACGGATCTCAATTGGGAGCTCGTCAAGTATAGCTTTTATCTCTGTGAGTTTATCCCTGTTTCTTGTAGAGATTACTATCCTGACCATAACAAATACACCTACTTCTTTTCTACTATAAATGCATCCGGGAAGAAGCCCTTGATTTTGTCTTTTATACCTTCTGCATATACCCTTTCCGGGTATCTTCCTACCCTGACCTTGTAATAGGAATCCTCAATCTCTATAAAAATCTCCTCCGACAGCCTTTTCTGCGCTTCCAATTTACATCTGCTGGCATTTTCATAGTTCGAATATGCACCTATTTGAACAGAAAATCCCACAAAGGCCTCCTCTTTGGTCTCCACAGTTTCCGCAAGTTGTATCTGAACCTCTGGAACAGTGGATACCACCTCTATCTCCACGGTATCCGGCTCCTCCTGCACTACCTCTTCCTCAGGAGCTACCTCTATAATTGGTGTCGTTTCTCTGACAGAGCAGGAGAGCAGACATAATGATAATATAAGAAACAGCGCTATTATGCCACGCATATGACCCCCCGGTTA
>Ga0210017_1004639_pt1 | contig 11196 bp, 10 predicted proteins | sample CryGeyCG2014_020_FD_183966 | JGI IMG/M metagenome (GOLD analysis project Ga0210017, IMG submission 183966) | Groundwater microbial communities from aquifer - Crystal Geyser CG08_land_8/20/14_0.20 (SPAdes) (version 2) | ecosystem: Environmental > Aquatic > Deep subsurface > Groundwater | place... | reverse complement strand
ATTGTCAATCGGCGTTCAGCGCCGCGAAGGCGGAGCTGAACGCGAAGATTTAATATTTCGACATCCGATGTCCGGAATACGGAATACCTAATATTTGGGACATCGGATGTCGGGGAGATATTGACAAGGTTCTTAGTGGGGATTAAAATGAGATTTAGCAGTCAAGGCGTTAGAGTGCTAATCATCGTACGGAAGTACGGATTAGTACGGATTTTACGGATGAGATAATTCTATCCGTATTATCTGTATTTATCAGTAATTCCGTAAGGTTCTATGCGGGAAAGGCAGAAAAAAATCTTAAAAGCGGTGGTTCGCGAATATCAGCGGACCGGGGAACCGGTGTCTTCCCAGTGGCTGACCACGAAGTGGCATTTTGATTTTAGTCCCGCCACCGTGCGGGCGGAAATGCTGGCTTTAGACGAGGCCGGTTTTTTGGAACAGCCGCATACTTCGGCCGGCCGTCTGCCGACCGATAAGGCCTGGCGGTTTTTTATTGAGGAATTGGCTAGTGACGATATTAATCAAAGCGAAAAAGAACAAGTTCTGCAACGGATGGCCAAACTTCACGAAGAATCGTTGCGGGAAACAGCCCAATTTTTGGCGGATTGTTCCAAGGGGCTGGGGCTTTCGGGGGTTTTTGGCGTCGCGTCGGATTGGCACAGCGCCGGCTTTAAGTGGCTGGCCGAAGAGCCGGAGTTTGCCGATGATGGTTTTAAAAGCATTTTAAAATACTTTGATTCGTTGGAAAACGATTTTAATCAGTTTTTCCGCGGGCTGGACGAGGAAGTGTAGGTCTTTATCGGCCATGAAAACCCGATTAAGTATTTAAGGGGCTGCAGTTTAATGGTGACCGGTTTTGACCAAGAAGATAGCCGCGGCTTGATGGGAATTTTGGGGCCCAAACGGATGAATTATCAAAAAAATAAGTTTGTGCTGGAAGAGACGCGTAAGCGCGTCAGGAAACAGAAAACAGTTAACAGATAACAATAAATTCATAAATCATAATTCTTAAATCGCAAATCTTTTTATGAGCGACGGATTAGAACAAGAAATTATTTCAGAAGAAGACGGGGGAGAAGCTGTTGGTAAGCTTAAAAAAGTCAAAGAGCAATTAAAGCAGTGTCAGAAGGAGAAAGCGGAATATTTGACCGGCTGGCAAAGAGAAAAAGCGGATTTTATCAATTACAAGCGGCGGCAGGAGGAGCAGATGAGCGAGTGGTCAAGGATGTTTGGCGAAGGGCTGGTGCGCGATATTTTGCCGGTGCTGGATACGCTGGACGCATCAATTAAAAGTGGTCAGGGGGATAAAGATGGTTTGGTGGCTATGCGGCAGCAATTAATGAAAATTTTAGGCCAGCATGGTTTAACTGAAATGGAATCCGTCGGACAAAAATTCAGTCCCGAACGCCACGAAGCGCTGGAGCAGGTAGAAGGCAAGGAGCCGGGAATGGTGACGGAAGAAGTATTAAAAGGATATTTGCTTAATGAAAAAGTTATTAGAGTAGCGAAAGTGAAAGTATCAAAATAAAAATCATATAACACGAAACACATAACATATAACAAAAACATATAACAAGTGGCCGGCGACATTTTTTTGTTTCAGGTTACAGGTTACATGTTACATGACATGAAAATTATCGGGATAGATTTAGGAACATCAAACTCGGCCGCGGCGGTGGTGGAAGCGGGCAAGCCCGTGCTTATTCCTTCAGCCGAAGGCACGACCATTGGCGGCAAGGCCTTCCCGTCTTATGTGGCTTTTACCAAAGATGGGCAGTTATTGGTTGGCGAGCCGGCGCGTCGTCAGGCCGTGACTAATCCCGACAACACTATTGTGGCGATTAAGCGGAAAATGGGCACGGATTATAAAGTGTCGGCTAGCGGCAAAGAATATACGCCGCAGCAGATTTCAGCTTTTATTTTACAAAAAATAAAAAAGGACGCGGAGGCATTTTTGGGCTCGCGCGTGGAAAAAGCGGTTATCACCACGCCAGCTTATTTCAATGATGCGCAGCGGCAAGCGACTAAGGATGCGGGCGCCATCGCAGGATTGGAAGTCGTGCGTATAATTAATGAACCAACCGCTGCGGCCCTGGCCTATGGAATTGATAAAGCGGGCAAGGAAGAGAAAATTTTAGTGTTTGACTTGGGCGGCGGCACGCTGGATGTCACCATTATGGATTTTGGCGGCGGCGTGTTTGAGGTGATTTCCACTTCCGGCGATACGCAGCTTGGCGGCACGGATATGGATAAGGCGCTGGTTGATTATATTGCCGGTGAATTTAAAAAGGACTCTGGTATTGATTTATCCGGCGACAAAATGGCCATGACGCGTTTACGCGAAGCAGCCGAAAAAGCCAAAATTGAACTTTCTTCAACTTTGGAGACGGATTTGAATTTGCCTTTTATTACAGCTGACCAAGCCGGTCCTAAACATCTGCAATTACGAGTTACTCGAGCTAAACTAGAGGAATTGGTGCGGCCGATAGTTGATAAGTGCCGACAGCCAATGGAGCAGGCGCTAAATGACGCTAAGCTTTCTCCGCAGAATATTAGCCGCATTCTCATGGTGGGCGGTCCGACTCGGATGCCGATAATTCAGAAGTTCGTGGAGGATTATGTTGGTAAAAAAATTGAGCGGGGCGTGGACCCGATGGAATGTGTGGCGATGGGCGCGGCTATTCAGGGCGCGGTGCTGGGCGGTGATATGAAAGATGTTTTATTGCTGGACGTGACGCCGTTAACTCTGGGCATTGAGACCTTAGGCGCGGTGTCTACTCCTTTGATTGAGCGCAACACTACTATCCCAACTTCCAGGTCGCAGGTATTTTCTACGGCTTCCGACAATCAGCCGGGTGTGGAAATTCACGTGCTGCAGGGCGAGCGGCCCATGGCGCACGATAACCGGACGCTAGGCCGATTTTTACTGGACGGAATTCCGCCGGCTCCCCGAGGCGTACCGCAGGTTGAGGTCACTTTTGACATTGATGCTAACGGCATTTTAACCGTGACAGCTAAAGATAAAGCCACGAGCAAGTCCCAGCATATCATCATTAAGGACTCTTCGGCTCTATCTAAAGAGGATATTGAACGGATGAAACAGGAAGCGGAAGCGCATGCGGCGGAAGACCGCAAAACCAAGGAATTAATTGATTTGCGCAATCAGGCGGATGCCGTGATTTATAGCGTGGAAAAAACCTTACGCGACGCGGGCGATAAGGTTTCGGCGGATGTTAAAAAAGGTGCGGAAGAAAAAATTGAGGCGGTTAAGAAAACAAAGGACGGCTCGGATGAGGTTGTATTGAAGAAAGCACTGGACGAGTTGCAGCAGGAAATTCAGAAAATCGGCGCGGAAATGTATCAGCAGGAAAAAGCCACCGAAAAGGAAGTGACCGAAGAGCCGGAAATTAAAGAAGAGGGAGGCACGATTAAGGGCGAGTTTGAAGAAGGTGGGGACGCTAAAAAGGATAAATAACTAATTTTCAATGAACAAGAAAATTATTGTTCGTTCAGCACTGGGAGTTTTAATTTTGCTTTTTTCTGTTTTGTCTTGGTACTTGATAAAAAACTCTTTTGCCCAAGCGCAGAGCGAGGAATGGGTGCGGAGCGTTTTGTGGCCATCGTTAAGTTTGGTGGCGCTGGGTTCTTTTATCGGTTTGGCATATTTGGTGGAAGATGATTGGCGGATATTACTGGGATTATTGCTGCTTGTCGGCGCGCCGTTTTTTATTTTTTTCAACTCCTTTAATTATTGGAAACTGGCTTTTATTGGCGTGGCGCTGCTGTTTATCTTGAAAGGGATTTTTCAGTCGCGGCGGGCCAAGACGCAAAAAATCAAATTGGTGCTGGCTGAAGTTTTGTTAAAGGGACTGGCGCCAAGCGTCACGGGGCTGGTGTTGTTGGCCTCAATCGGTTTTTTCGGCTCTGCTTACGCTCAGTCGCTGGTTAAGGCAGAAATTATTATTCCGCGCGGTTTGTTCAATAAAATTATTGGCCCGTTCCTTAATGCGCCCAATACCTTGAAAAATCTGTCGGGTGCGCCGGTGAGCGGGCGTCCCAGCACAGAGAGCGAACAATTAAAGGACTCGCTTTATCAGGAAATCAATAAATATTTTAACACCACCGGCAATTCGTTTAAAAAAAATCTGCCTTTTGGCTTGGCTACCACTTTCTTTTTTGCGCTGAGGATTTAGGGCATTGTTTTGATGCGGTTGGCGGCGATACTGGGTTGGGCGTGGTTTGGGGTGTTGCGGTTGTTGAAAGTCGCGCGGATTGCTAGTGTTAGCGTAGAGAAGGAAGTAATAGAGATATAAATAGCGCTCGGAAATCAGTTTCAAAAGCATAAAATTTTCCCCAGCGTGAAAAATTTTACTCGCCAAACCTCCTCGTTCTCCGTCCCGCCAGGGCGGGACGGAACCGTGCCCGCTTCGTCGGCTTGAGCGTTTTGAAACTGATTTCCTCGTCTAATAACTTTTTGTAATTTGTAGAAGTATGTCCAAGGATTATTATAAAACTTTAGGGATAGCAAAAAATGCTTCGGCCGATGAGATTAAGCGGGCGTATCGGAAATTAGCGCAAGAGCATCATCCTGACAAAGGCGGAAACCAAGAAAAGTTTAAAGAGATAAATGAGGCCTACCAGGTGTTGTCCGACCAGCAAAAAAAGGCGCAATATGACCAGTTTGGTACGACCTTTGAACAGGCCCAGGCACGCGGCGGGGCGCACGGCTTTGAGGGATTTCGCGATTTTTCTTCTTTTGCCGAAGCGTTTGATTTTGGCCGCGGCAACGGCGCGGGCGGATTTGAAAATATTTTTGAAGGAATTTTTGGCGGGACTCAAGGTAGAAGCCGAGGTCGGCGCAGTCAGCGCCGAGGTCAGGATATAGGCGTGGATATGGAGATTTCACTGGAAGAGGCCTTTCGTGGTTTAGATAAGAAAATTAATTTACGTAAAGCCACTGCCTGTGAGAAATGCGCCGGCAGCGGCGCGGAGCCGGGCAGCAAATTTAAAAATTGTTCGCATTGTCAGGGACAGGGTCAAGTTGAGCAGCGCAGCGGCGGGGGATTTTTTACTTTTTCCCAGGTGGTGATGTGTCCTGAATGTCACGGCGCGGGCCAGAAGCCGGAAAAAGCATGTTTAAAATGCGGTGGCGAAGGTCGCGTTAAAGAAAGTAAAATACTGCGAGTTAAAATTCCAGCCGGTATTCAGAGCGGACAGGTGATAAGTTTGGCGGGACAGGGTGAGGCCGGCGCGCGCGGAGCAACGGCGGGGGATTTATATATAACGGTGCACGTGCGGCCCGACCCAAGATTTACGCGCGAGGGCGACAATTTATTTTATGACCTGTCAATTAATTTTTCGCAGGCGGCGCTGGGTGATAAAGTTGAGATTCCAACGCTGGATAGTTGGGTAAAAATGAAAATTCCTGAAGGCATGGAATCGGGCGCCAATGTGCGTCTGGAAGGTAAAGGAATGTCACATTTGGCGCGCAGAGGATTTGGTGATATGATAGTGAGAATAAAGGTGAAAACACCTAAGAAATTATCTAGAAAAGCTAAGGAGTTGCTGGAAAATCTTAAGAAAGAATTAGAATAAAATACGGCTCGGATTTACTTTCTGAAAACATAAATCTACTCGGCTAAGTAGAAATAACTTAAATTATTTATAGGAGGATGGATTTTTTGTCAGGTATAAATTTGAATAATTTGAGTCGGTGGTTGCCGGGCGACTGGCTGATGGCGTTGATTTTTTTGGCCGTGGCGGTGGTTTATGGGCTGGCCATGGGGCGCAATCGGCTGACAATAGTGATGCTGGGTTGTTATTTTTCTTATATTTTAACGCTGGCGATTCCCTGGAAAGAAATGGCCTTTTTGGGCGTCAAATCTGCGCCGTCCAGCACCGCGCAGATTTTCATCTTTTTTGTGTTGTTGCTGGGCTTTTATTTTATGTTGCCGCACTCTGCCTTTTCCTCGGCCCTGCGTTTGCGCGGCCGACGCAGCAGCAGCTGGTGGCAAGCGATGGTGTTTAGTATTCTGCAAGTTGGCCTTATCTTGCAAATGGCCATCAGTTTTTTATCGGTTAAAGCAACGGCTAGTTTAAGCTCGTTGGCGCAGACCATATTTGTGGGCCAAGCGGCCCAATTTGTCTGGTTGTTGCTGCCTATCTTGGCGATGATGTTTTTGAAGGGCCGACGGCATTATGATGTGAGCGAATAGTCGTGGAATTGTAATTTTTGAGAAAATGTTTTAAAATAAAATGGCCAATAGGCCTTTTTCTGTTAAGACAAGAAGAAATTTAATAAGAAAGAAGCAAGCACCGGTAGCTCAGTCGGTAGAGCACCTGCCTTTTAAGCAGAGGGTCGCAGGTTCGATTCCTGCCCGGTGCACCAGTAAGGAATTTGCAAGCGGTTTCGGTTCGCCTCGCTTCGCTCGGCGACCAAATTGTATTGAATTTTGGGCGAAAAAATCAGTTGGCGATTTCGTAAAATATGGTTCGAGCCGATGTTTTTAAGAAATGTTGTCATTTCTTCCTTGTTTTCCATTTCAACCAATTTTGCGGCTTGATTAAGGGATAAAACGAACTCACGAGCCGGTTCGAGCCAAGACAAACCTTTTTGCTCAAAGTCGCTAATTTTTTCCTGAAACTCCATTTTTTGCGACAACAATTCTTGTTTTTTGGCGGCGTATTCTTCTGTGGATAAAACATCGCTCAAAAACACATCAAGCAGTTTTGCTAACCTGGTTTCAACTTGTTTCAACTGCTCTTTTAGGCTTTCTACTTTTGATTGAGCATGTTGCTTTGTTTGTTTTTGTTCGCTATCTAACGCCGCCAAAATTTTTTCCGTGTCTTGACTCGACAAAGAAACTTTTTGAAGATAGTTTTTGATTTGCTCAACAAGTGCTTCTTCGCGCAAATAGTGCTTTTCTTGGCACAAACCTTTTTTCTTGGTGCAACGGTAATAATTATGTCCTTTCTGAATTTCGGCAGTAATGCTCGCTCCACAAGAGGCACATTTTAACAAACCAAGAAAAGCAAAATTGTGTTTTCTGACTTCCTGAACTTTCCCACGCTTCGCCATAACCTCCTGGCATTTATCAAAAAGTTTCTTTGAGATTAACGGCTCATGTTTTCCCTCAAAAATTTCCCCGCGATATTTCATCAAGCCAATATAGAAAATATTTTGTAGAATTTTTTGAATATTGCTGACAGCAATTTCTTTGCTAAGATTTCCGCATAGTTTTTTCTCCTTGCACCAATTTGCGAGAGATTTTAGAGTATATTTGCCAGTGGCGTAAAGCTCAAAAAGTTTTTTAACTTTACCGGCTTTATCTTTATCAATATCAATCATTCTCGTTTTGGGATTATTCAGATATCCCACTGGTGCCCAGCCGGGCCAAACTCCATTTCTGATTTTTTGCCGCAAACCTCTTTTCACATTCTCTCGCAAATTGTCTACAAAATATTTTGATTGGCCGAAAGCTATGTTTAACATAAACAGGCCCTGCGGTGTCGGTTCAAACCAAAAAGTGGGAAATTTGAGGGACTTAATCAAGCCGCGATCTACAAAGTGAATTATTTTACCACCATCAACGGAATTTCTTGCCAATCTGTCCGGGTGCCATGAAATTATTCCGTCCGCCCTGCCTTGTTCTAAAAACGACAACATTTCGGCGAACTTTGTTCGCCCGGGTTCTTTGGCAGTTTTGGTCTCGACGAAAGTCGGACCGACAATTTCAAGTTTTTCTTTGGCGGCAAATTCTTTGAGTTCAACAAGTTGAGCTTCAATACTTAAAATTTGTCTGTCGTCTTCTTCGGTGCTCTTGCGAGCGTAAATGATATATTTCATATTTTCTCCTTTAGTTAGTTAATAATGATTTGAAAAATTTTCTTTTACTGCCCTTTCAGGGCGACAAAACCGCCAACTGATTTTTTCGCCCAAAATCCCTTACAATTTAGTCGCCGAGCGAAGCGAGGCGACACCAAAACTCTTGCAAAATTCTTACTGGTGCTGTATTCTTAAAATAGTTCGAATGCATTTCGCCGCCGCAGGCGACGAGAACGGCAAGCCCTCCAAAATTTGAGCGGCTTCGCCGCGATCTTAAAAACTGCCAAAGAACCTGATAAAAATATCGGCTCGAATCATATTTTGTAAAAGAAAATTTTTTCATAATATTCATAATTATCTTATAGAATGTCCAGTCAACAATCTGTCATTAAAAAATTAATTTATTTTTTAAAGGAAAAACTATGCGCTTACAAAACAAAATTGCAATTATTACTGGCGCCGGCTCTGGCATTGGCCGAGGCATTGCTTTGGCTTTTGTTAAAGAAGGAGCCAAGGTAGTGGTAGCTGATTGGTCAGAGGAAGGCGGTAAGGAAGCCGTAGAGCAAGTCCGCAAAATAAACGGTGAAGCAGTGTTTGTTAAAACAGATGTTAGCAAAACAGTGGATATTGATAAAATGGTAAAAACTTGCTTGGACAAATTTGGACGGGTGGATATTTTGGTTAATAATGCTGGTATTTATAGAGTTTACAATCTTCATGAAATGTCTGAAGAAGACTGGGACAAAACTATCAATGTTAATCTAAAAAGCGTGTTTTTAGGCAGCAAAAGAGTAATTCCCGAAATGCTTAAACAGGGGCAAGGGAAAATTATTAACACTGCCTCCATTGCTGGTTTGGTTGGTTTCGCTCAAAGCGGTGCCTATTGCGCTTCCAAAGGTGGTATTATTGCTTTAACTAAAGAAATGGCTTTGGACTACGCGCCCAAAAAAATCAATGTAAACTGTATTTGTCCGGGAATAATCAAGACGGCGATGACTAAAGATATGATTACCGACCCCGCTACAAAACAGTTTCTTGAAAGCTCAACCCCTTATCCTCGATTAGGGGAGCCAGCAGACATCGCTATGGCCGCTGTTTATTTAGCTTCTAACGAATCTGATTTTGTGAACGGTCATGTTTTAGTGGTTGATGGTGGGTGGATAGCTAAATAATTTTCTGAGCATAAATCAATAAGAAAGAAAAAAAATTTGCCATCAAACCGAGCGAAGCTCGGAGCGGGCTAATGCCCGCGAAAAACTTGGAATTGCCATCGGCGCGGCTCCGCCGCCTGCGCCGATGCTTCGGCGGGCAGGCGCCGCCTTTCCGAATTCTTGCCCGTCCAAGTTTTCTGAAAGAAAATTTAGGCGGGTGAACGGGGGGGGCTTCCTCGCCCCGCCGTGGCGGGGCGGAATGTGTTTGGACTAATTCAAGAATACAGCGCCAACAATAATAAGAGAGGTATCAAGGTCGCAGAGGATCGCTTCCTGTCATCCCGAGGTGAACCTCGTCATCCTGGATCGTGTTCGTCATCCTGAGGGCTTTAGCCCGAAGAATCCCATGGAGATTCTTCTCCGCCAGTTGGCGGATTAGAATGACGACTATTTCCCCGTCGTCTTTCGGAATCAGATCCTTTCGTCATCCCGAGTCCCGCCCTTGGCGGGACGAAGAATCTCATTTGAAGGAGATTCTTCAGTTGCTATTCGCTCCTTCAGGATAACGAGGACAAAAAATTTTCTAAAACGAAATTCTTGGTCAAGAGGCAGAAAATCATTCCTTCTCCTTTACTTATAAGATACAATATGTTATACTTATACACATTGGAATCGAATACTCTAGAACTAGGAGGTAAAACATGGACTGTCCAAGGGCGAGGTACCACGGCGGTGCCGCCAGGAGGTTCTTGGTTGCGGAAGACCTCGCGGTGGTGGAGATTGCAAAAATGGTTGTGGCGGGGATTGATCGCAGATACAGCATTCATCCCCAATACAAGTCCCGCGTGATGGCGGACGGCCAGGAGAGGGCGCAAAAGCTCATTCGCAGCGCGGTTGAGATGCGCGGTGCGTGTGACCTTATCCAGAATAGCATGTCTTTTGGCGCCTTCGGTCTTTTTGGCGGCCTCTCGGACGACGGGACGGAGTTCATTTTTTATGAGTGGACCGCTCCAAGTCCGAGATTCATGGTCATAATGACCCACCAGGAGGCACGGGACATCGTCTCCGGTAAGCAGAAGAGAGTCAATTTCGTGCCCTGCACGGAAGAGCACCTCGCTGCCATGAGGCTCGCGAAGGAGAGACTTCTTTCGCGCTAAAAAAGTCTGTCTGTTTTTTCAATAGAGCCTCATATTATTTGTTGCAGAACTGCTCGCACCTATGCCCCCGCGGAAATCGTCTATGACGAAAAAATCCAAAGGGGCTTTTTTTGTAAAAGTGCTAAAGAATTTGCCGCCAAAGCAGTAAATTTTTTAAGCTCATTTTTTGGGCGGCATCCATCTTTAAATAATCTTTTTTATTTCTTCAATAACTTTATCGGGAGTAGTGGAAGATTTGACAATGTAACCTTGCGCCCCCAGCTTAAATCCTTCCTGCATTATAGATTCTCTATCCAAATTGGAAAGAATTATTACCGGTGTGTTTTTGTACTTTTCATCTTCTCTGAACTTGGTCAGGAATTCAAACCCATCCATTTTTGGCAGCATTATATCCAACAGCAACAAGTCAATTTGATTGTTTTTTGCTAAGTCCAGTCCGGCCAGTCCATCCGATGCTACTAATGCGTTGTAGCCGGATTTTTGCAGCTGCATTTGGTACATCTCGGCCGTAAAAGTATCGTCTTCAATTAAAAGAATGTTTTTTTGTTCGTTCATAGATCGGAGTTTAACTTTGAATTAAAAATTAATTTTTGTTTTTATGTATTAGTTCTCTGTTGGTAAGGTAAAGGAAAATTTTGTGCCTTTCCCCAATTCCGACTCTACGGATATTTTTCCGCCATGGAGCTGAATAATTGCTTTGGAGATATACAAACCCAGGCCTGTTCCTTGAGATTCTCCATCAAGATTGGCGCCGACCCTAAAGAACTTTTTAAAAAGCTGGCGCTGCGCCTCTTTGGGGATGCCAATTCCGGTATCCTCTACCGAAACTTCTATCCATTCCCGAGTATGTTTTAGTGTAACTGTTATTTTCCCCTTTAACTTATTGTAAAGAATGGCGTTGGTTACCAGATTAATCACTACTTCTCTTATTTTTTCGATGTCAGCGGAGACATCAATTATTTCCTTTTCCGGCTTGTTAAAAATAATAGTAATACCTTTTTCTCGCGCTCTTTTTTTGTAGTCCTCCAGGACATTTTGGATTAGGCTTTCCAAGCTGATTGGT
>Ga0210017_1004638_pt1 | contig 11196 bp, 8 predicted proteins | sample CryGeyCG2014_020_FD_183966 | JGI IMG/M metagenome (GOLD analysis project Ga0210017, IMG submission 183966) | Groundwater microbial communities from aquifer - Crystal Geyser CG08_land_8/20/14_0.20 (SPAdes) (version 2) | ecosystem: Environmental > Aquatic > Deep subsurface > Groundwater | place... | reverse complement strand
GAGGCGTTCTTTCCTCGGTTCCGCATTCGCATCTAAACGGGCATCCCTCCAAACGGCTCTGCAACAACGCGCATTTCCGCTTCGACCGGATAGAGGGCGAGGCGCTTGTGCTGAGGCTGGACAGTCGCGGGGTTGCCGCGTCAACCGGCAGCGCCTGCTCCTCGAAGTCGCTGGAACCCTCGCACGTGCTTCTCGCGATGGGACTTTCGCACGTCGAGGCGCACGGTTCGTTGCGCATGACGCTCAGCAGATTCACGACGAAAGCGGAAGCGGATTATGCGGCGAAACAGGTGGCTCCCGTTGTTTCGGAACTGCGTGCTGTGACTTCGCTGACTCCCGAAATGGCAAAACATTACATGAGGCGATAACGATGGCTCTGTACTCGAAAACGGTGATGGAGCATTTCATGCACCCTGGGAACGTCGGAGAAATCAAAAATGCGGACGGCGTCGGGACGGTTGGCAACCCTGTGTGTGGGGATTTGATGACCGTCTATGTGCAGGTGAAAGCTGGAAAAATCGCGGACATCAAGTTCAAGACGTTCGGCTGCGCGGCGGCGCTCGCGACCAGCGACATGATTTGCGACTTGGCGAAAGGGAGCACCTTGGAGCAAGCGGCGGAATTGACGCGGGCAAACGTGGCGGGCTCGCTCGGCGGACTGCCGCCCATAAAAATGCACTGTTCCAACCTCGCTGCGGATGCACTGCACGAGGCGCTCTACGATTATTACAAGCGCGCGGGCTTGAAAATCCCCGCAACGCTGGCAAAGGAGCACGAAGCACGCAAAAAAACCGCGCACCGCTGAAAAACGACAAAAAATCCCGTTTTTCTGCGTCTTGGCGCGATATATTTAAATATCTATGCCTTGTAGTCAGTGAGGAATCCAAACACTACCTATTGTGTTCTATGTGAGGCGATTTAATGCTGAAACGCATACGCAAACGCGACGGACGCGACGTATCGTTCGACCAAGAGCGCATCACGGACGCAATCTTCAAGGCAGCCCAGGCAGTCGGCGGTAACGACAGGGAGATTGCGCTCGAGCTTTCGAACGCGGTCGTCGACGAAATTGAGAAGCGTTTCGGCAAGGACGCTACGCCAGGAGTCGAGGAAATCCAAGACCTCGTCGAGAAGGTGCTCATCGAGAAGGGGCACGCGAAGACCGCGAAGGCGTACATCCTTTACAGAAAGCAGCGCGCCGACATCCGCAACATCGAGGCGCTGATGAACTCCTTCGACCTAGTCGAGGGATACCTGCAAGAGACGGACTGGCGCGTGCGCGAGAACTCGAACATGAGCTACTCGCTGCAGGGGCTCAACAATCACGTTTCAGCCGCCGTCATATCGAACTACTGGCTGAAGAAGCTCTACCCGCAGGAAATCGGCGACGCGCACGCGGGCGGCGATTTCCACATACACGACCTCGGAGTTCTCGGGGCGTACTGCGTCGGGTGGGACCTCTATGATTTGCTGGCAACCGGCTTCGGGCACGTCGCGGGGAAGATAGAATCCAGCCCGCCCAAGCACTTCCGCACGGCTCTCGGGCAGGTGGTGAACTTCTTCTACACCCTGCAGGGCGAGGCCGCGGGAGCGCAGGCGTTCAGCAACTTCGACACGCTGCTCGCGCCCTACATACGCTACGACGGGCTCGGCTATCGCGAAGTGAAGCAGGCGATGCAGGAATTCCTGTTCAACATGAACGTGCCCACGCGCGTCGGGTTCCAGACGCCGTTCACGAACATCACGCTCGACCTGACTGTGCCCTCCCACCTCGCGGGTATGCCTGCGATTGTCGGCGGGAAGCCGATGGAGGCGGCGTACGGCGACTTCGCGGAGGAGATTCTGCTCTTCAACGAGGTTTTCGCGGAGGTGATGACCGAGGGCGATTCGCGCGGGCGGATATTCACGTTCCCGATTCCCACGTACAACATCACGCGCGACTTCCCGTGGGACGGCGCGGTTTCTCAGAAGATATTCGAGATGACGTCGAAGTACGGCGTGCCGTATTTTGCGAACTTCATCAACAGCGATATGAAGCCGGAAGACGCGCGCTCCATGTGCTGCCGCCTGCGTCTGGATACGCGCGAATTGCGCAAGCGCGGCGGCGGGCTGTTCGGCGCTAACCCGCTCACCGGAAGCATAGGCGTCGTCACCATCAACCTCCCGCGCATCGGCTACCTCGCGAAGGAGGAGCCCGCGTATTTCGAGCGCCTGGGCACGCTCATGGACTACGCGCAGAGTTCGCTCGAGGTGAAGCGCCGCGTCCTTGAGGGCTTCACGGAGCGCGGGCTGTACCCGTATTCGAAATACTACCTGCGCCACATCAAGGAATCCGAAGGGGCGTACTGGAAGAACCACTTCGCCACCATTGGCATAGTGGGCATGAACGAGTCGCTCCTGAATTTCATGGGCGCGTCCATGGTGGAGCCCGAGGGACGCAAGTTCGCCATCAAGGTGCTCGACTTCATGCGCGGCAGGCTCGGCGAGTACCAGGAGAAAACTGGAAGCATATACAATCTCGAGGCAACGCCTGCGGAGGGGACGAGCTTCAGGCTGGCGCGCATCGACAAGAAAAGGTATCCCGACATAGTCGTCGCGAACGACAAGGCGGTTCGCGAACGCGGCGCGGCGCCGTTCTACACGAATTCCACGCATCTGCCCGTGGACTTCACCAACGACATATTCGAGGCTCTTGATTTGCAGGACGAGCTGCAGACGCGCTACACCGGCGGCACGGTGCTGCACGGATTCCTCGGCGAGCGGCTGCGCGACTGGAAGGTGACGCGCGACCTGGTCAGGAAGGTGGCGGAGAACTACTCGCTGCCGTATTTCACGATTACGCCCACCTTCAGCATATGCCCGAAGCACGGCTATCTCGCGGGCGAGCACGAGTACTGCCCGCTCTGCGACGAGGAAATAGGCTTCGAGGAAGCGAAGGTTGTTGCCACGAGGTGAACGGAATGGCCGATGAAAATCTGCAGGCGAAGCGAACCAAGTGCGAGGTGTACAGCCGAATTGTCGGCTACCTGCGCCCGATTTCGCAGTGGAACGACGGCAAGCGCGAGGAGTTCGCGATGCGCGCCGTGTACGACGCGGGCGGTTGAATGCGCTTCGGCGGCGTCCAGAAAACGAGCCTGATTGACTTCCCGAGCCGCCTCAGTACCGTGCTGTTCAGCCAGGGCTGCAACTTCAGATGCCCGTTCTGCTACAACAGACAACTCGTGCTTCCGCAGCCCGATGACCCGTGGTTTGACGAATCGTCGGCGTACCGCATGCTTGAAAACAGGAGGCACCTCATCGACGCCGTCGTCGTCACCGGCGGCGAGCCCACCGTGCAAACGGACTTGCCCGAGTTCGTCCGCGGCCTCAAGGACAGGCATTTCTTCGTGAAGCTCGATACGAACGGTTCGAATCCCGCGATGCTGAAGAAACTGCTGCAGGACGGCGTCCTGGATTTCGTGGCTATGGATGCGAAGTGCGCACCGGAGTCGTATCCTCTCGTTACCCGCTCCGAGGTTTCCGAGAAGGAGGTGCGCGAGAGCGCGTCGCTGCTCATGGCGTCGGGAATCGCGCACGAGTTCCGCACGACCACAGTGCCCACCATAGTCGACGAAGCGGAAATAGGGAAGATAGGCGCATGGCTGGACGGTGCGGAGCGCTATGCAATCCAAAAATTCCTTCCGAAGAATACGCTGGACCCGCAGTTCGAAAAGGTCGTTCCCTATCCGCGGACGCGCCTTCTCGGATTCGTCGAAATCGCGAAGAAGCACTTCAAGAACGTCGAACTGCGCGACTAGGCGCGCTCGACGCTGATGCCCTTCTCGTTGATGTCAAACCTATGAGTCGCCAGGCTGTGCCGCGTCCCGCGCATCTTCGAAACGCGCAGCGAACGCGAGTCGCCGTCGCGCGCCAGTTCGAACACGCCGTCGGCAACCGCCTCCTCGTCCCCGCCCGCTTCCGAAGTGGCAATCATCGTGATTCCCGCCTCGGCTGCGGCGTGCGCGAGTTTCGAGAAGTCCCTCCTGCTTCCGTTGAGCGCGCTCCACGAATCGATGACGAGCCGTTTCGCGCCGAGCCTGCGTGCCGTTCGCAGCGCGCTCTCGAGCACGTCGTCGCCGTGGGCGGTGAAATGCTCCTCGCCGCTCGGCTTTCCCGCCCGCCCGCTCGCGGCGTCCATTATCGTCAGTTCGCCGCGCCTTTCAGCCGCACCGATGTTCCACCCCAGGGACAGCGCATCCTCGCGCACCTTCTTCGGCGGGTGTTCCGTAGTTAGGAAAACGGTTTTCTCGCCGTCGGTGGAGCCGCGTAGCGAGAACTGCATCGAGAAGATGCTTTTTCCGGAACCAGGCGCGCCTTTCACGACAAACGCGCGCCCCCGCGGCAATCCGCCTCCGACGAGCTCGTCAAGCCCGTGGATGCCGCTGCTGAGCCTTTCCATGAAGGAGAAACGCCGCCGCAAACATTTATATCTTTCCTTGGAGCCAAAGCCCTTCCTATGCGCCTGATACTGACGGAGAAACCGAGCGTCGCGGCGAAGATGGTGCGCGCTCTTGCTTCGAATGCGTCCGAGAAAAAGCAGTCTGGCGTCTCCTACTACGAGTTCGAGCGGGACGGCGAAAAATACGCCGTCGCTCCCGCAGTAGGGCACCTTTACTCGCTGAAGCAGGCGGGCGCAACCAGAGGCAGGGAGTATCCCGTTTACGACATCGAGTGGGCGCCCGCGTTCGAGGTTAGTAAAGGCGCCGCTTTCTCAAAGAAGTACTGGGCGTCGCTGAAGTCGCTTGCGGCGAGCGCGGACTCGGTGATAGCGGCTACCGATTACGACATCGAGGGTTCCCTCATTGCCTATAACATCGCGCGTTTCCTCGCAAAAGGGAAGCCCCTGACGCGCATGAAGTTTTCCGTGCTCACCGACGACGCGCTCGAGGAATCATTCGGGCGTCAGCGCCCCTTTGACGAAACGAACGCGCTCGCGGGCGATGCGAGGCACCGTCTTGATTGGCTGTGGGGCATCAACCTTTCGCGGGCGCTGATGTCTGCGATTAAGACCGTGGGCGTGTTCCGCGTGATGAGCATCGGGCGCGTGCAGGGGCCCGCGCTCGCGCTGCTGTCCGAAAAGGAGCGCGAGATTGCGTCATTCACGGCGGTGCCGTACTGGCAGGTGTTCGCTCTCGCTTCGGGCGTGGTTTTCGAGCATAAAGCGGGGAGGTTTTGGAAGGAGGAGGAAGCGAAGGCAGCAGTCGCCGCGTCGTCGGATAACGGCGTTGTCGTTTCGGTGGAGCGCAAGCGCGTGGAAGCGGAAGCCCCCGCGCCCTTTGATTTGACGACGATGCAGATGGAGGCGTACCAGGCGTTCGGCTTTTCGCCAGCCAAGACGCTTGAAGTCGCGCAGCGGCTCTACGAGGCGGCGCTCATCTCGTACCCGCGCACGTCCTCCCAAAAACTCCCGCAGGAACTGGGGCTTAAGAAAATCATAGCGAAAGTCGGGGAGAATGCCGACTATTCCGCGCTGGCGTCGCGGCTGATCGCAGCAGGCAGGGTTGTTCCGAAGGACGGCGCGAAGACGGACCCCGCGCATCCCGCCATCTATGCCACGGGGCAGAAGCCGGGCGCGCTCGCCGCCGAGGAAAAGAGGCTTTACGACCTCATCGTGCGGCGCTTCCTTGCGTGCTTCGCGCCTTCGGCGTTCAAGGAAAACCTCTCCGTCTCGGCGCGCTTCGGTTCCGAGGAATACGGCGCAAAGGGCTCGGCGGTGGTGGAAAAGGGATGGCTGGAATATTATCCTTACGCCAACCCGGACGAAAAGACGCTCCCCGATTTCGCCGAAGGCCAGAAACTCCTCGCGGAAAAAATCTGGAGCGAGTCCAAGGAGACGCAGCCGCCGAAGCGCTACACCCCCGCGTCCATCGTCAAGGAGCTGGAGAGCCGCGAACTCGGGACGAAGTCGACCCGCGCCGAGGTCATCGAAACGCTATACAACCGCGGTTACATCGCGGAGCCCAAGAGCATCCGCGTCACCGCCTTCGGGCTCGCCGTGAATGCCGCGCTCTCGCACAACTGCCCCGACATCATCAGCGAGGAATTCACGCGCAACATCGAGCGCGACATGGAACTCATAGCGGACGGAAAGAAAAAATCCGAAAACGTCGTCGAGTCGGGAAGAAAGGAATTGGCGCGCTTGCTCGAAGTTTTCCGCAAGAAGGAGCCCGCAATCGGGAAGGAGCTGCTGGTCGGGCTGAGCGAGGCGCGCAACGACGCGAACTCGCTCGGCAAGTGCAAGTGCGGGGGCAATCTCGTGCTGCGCAAGTCGAAGTACGGGATATTCGTGGGATGCGACGCGTACCCGAAATGCACGAACACGTTCCCGCTGCCGAAGGAGGCGTCCGTTACGCCCAGCCGCAAGATTTGCGATAAGTGCGGCACGCCGATTGTGGTAATCAAACGCAAGGGCAAGCGCCCCTGGCGCATGTGCCTCGATACGAACTGCCCGACGAAGGCGTCGTGGGGAAGCAAAAACAATGCCGAAAACAAAGCTTGACGCCCGCCTGAGCGCCCAGCAGAACGCGGCGCGCTACTTCGACGAGGCGAAGAAATGGCGTTCGAAAGCCGAGGGCGCGCGGAAGGCGATTGCCGAAACCGAATCCAAACTCGCGAAGACTTCCGATTTCGTCGAAATCTCCCGCCCGAAGATTCGGCTCAAGGAAACCCGCGAGAAGAAGTGGTTCGAGAAGTTCCACTATTTCACGACGAGCGGCGGCTTCCTGGTTGTCGCGGGCAAGGACGCGAAAAGCAACGAGCTGCTTGTAGCGCGCCACATGGAGCCTTCGGACTTGTTCATGCACGCGGACATAACCGGCGCGCCCGCGACGATTGTCAAGGACGGGCAAAAAGCGGGCGAAGGCGACCTGAAAGAGGCGTCGCAATTCTCCGCCTGCTATTCAAGCGCGTGGAAGAACGGACTGCACGCAGTTGACGTCTACGCCGCGAAGCCAGAACAGGTTTCGAAGCAGTCGCACGGCGAGTTTGTGGGGAAAGGCGGGTTCATGATTTACGGCGAGCGCAGGTGGTTCAGGAACGTTCCCTTGAAGCTCGTGCTGTTTGCGAAGGACGGGCGGGCATTCGCCGCGCCCCTGTTGTCGGGGGTTTCCGGTGCCGTCCTCTCGCCGGGGCGGAAGGGCAAGAAGGCGATTGCGGAAGTTCTTGCGAAGCGGCTGGCGGTTACGGCTGACGAATTGATGCAGCTCGTGCCCGGCGACTCCGATTTAAAACAAGAAAAGTAATAAAAGCAGGAACGGCGTAATAGGAGCATCCAACTTCTAGGAGCGTATTTCCCATGCCCGAAGACATCGAACTTAAAGTCGCCGAAGCGATGCAGATTGACTACGGCAAGCGAGTCGTGCGTCTGGATGCGCGCGCCCGCGACGCCATAGGCGTAGGCACGGGCGACGTAGTTGAAATCAAGGGGCCCAAGAAGATGACTGCTGCGGTAGTGCTGCCAGCGCATCCGCAGGACGAGGGGCTCAGCCTGCTGCGTATGGACGGCGTGCTCAGGCAGAATGCGGGCGTAGCTCTCGGCGACCGCGTGAAAATCCGCAAGGCGGAAATCAAGAACGCCCGCAAAATCATACTTGCGCCGAACCAGCCGTCGCGCTACGCCGCGGGGTTCGAGCAGTTCGTGAAGAAGAACCTGCTGGGCAAGCCGCTCGCGAAGGGCGACATCATTTCAATAAACGTTTTCGGAACCGCTTTTCCGTTCGCAGTTGCGCAAACCGTGCCGACGGGGCTCGTGGTGATATCCGCCGACACGGAGGTGGTGCTTCGCGAGGAGCCCATGAAGGAGCTCGGACGCATCGCCACCATATCCTACGAGGACCTAGGCGGGTTACGCGACGAGGTGACGAAAATCCGCGAGATGGTGGAGCTGCCCATGCGCCACCCCGAACTTTTCGAGCGGCTTGGAATAGAGCCGCCGAAGGGCGTCCTGATTTACGGCCCGCCCGGCTGCGGAAAGACGCTTCTCGCGAAGGCGGTGGCGAACGAGAGCGAGGCGCACTTCATCACGCTTTCGGGACCTGAAATCGTCTCGAAATTCGTCGGCGAGGCGGAGGAGCGTTTGCGCGGGATATTCAAGGATGCCGAGGACAACGCGCCGAGCATCATTTTCATAGACGAGCTTGACGCCATAGCGCCCAAGCGCGAGGAGGTTATCGGCGAGGTGGAGAAGCGCATCGTTTCGCAGCTGCTCGTGTCGATGGACGGTTTGAAGAGCCGCGGTCAAGTGGTTGTAATCGGGGCTACTAACAGACCCAATGCTATCGACCCCGCCTTGCGCCGCCCCGGACGCTTCGACCGTGAGATAGAAATCGGCGCTCCTGACAAGAAGGGAAGGCGCGAAATCCTGCAGATTCACACGCGCGGAATGCCGCTCTCCGAGGATGTTGTCCTCGACGACTTCGCGGGCGTAACGCACGGTTTCGTGGGCGCGGATTTGCAGTCGCTCGCGAAGGAAGCGGCGATGCGCGCGCTCCGCCGCCTGCTGCCGAAAATCGACCTGGAAGCGAGCGAAATCCCGCCGAAGATTCTCAGCGAACTCCGGGTGGAGAAGCGCGACTTCACGGACGCGTTGCGCGAAATCCGGCCGTCCGCGCTGCGCGAGGTGTTCGCCGAAGTTCCGAACGTCAAGTGGACGGAAATCGGCGGCTTGGAAGGAGTCAAGCGCGAACTCAAGGAAGCGGTGGAGCTGCCGCTATCGAAGCCCGAGGCGTTCACGCGGCTCGGCATCCGCCCGGTACGCGGCATCCTGCTTTTCGGCCCGCCAGGATGCGGAAAGACGCTTCTCGCAAAGGCGGTCGCGACGGAGAGCGAGGCGAATTTCATCTCGATACGCGGTCCCGAACTGATAAGCAAGTGGGTGGGCGAGTCGCTTGCCTACGACGAGCCGGTTTGGATAGTCAAAGACGGCGAACTCGAACGCTGCGAAATCGGGCGCCTTGTAGACGAAATGATTTCCGAAAACGGCGCGGAAAGCGGCGGAACCCAACTACTGAAACAAAAAACCAAGTCACTAGCTTTAACCATGAACGAGGAAGGAAAAAGCGTTTTCTCCCAGGTCGACGATTTCATGCGTCACGCGGCGCCAAAGGAAGTCTACAAGATAACGACGCAAACGGGACGTCAAATAAAAGTTACCGGCGATCATGCCTTGTTCACTGTCGCGAATGGACTCGTAAGTGCCTCGCCCGCAAGCCGCCTAGTCGAAGGCGAAACTCGGGTTGCGATTCCCGCTCGTTTGCCTACGCTCGACCGTGAAAAGTCCTGGGACCTGACAGAACTCTTCAAGGACGACCCGGACGCCCTCGTCAAGCCCAGTGCGTTGTTTTCGCAAGCCGTTTCAAAACTGGGCGTAGAAAAAACCGCGTTGCTGCTCAACCGCTCGCCGCGCTACGTGAAAGAAAACATTGCACGGGCTAAAAACGCGTTGCCCCTGCCACTGTTTCTAAAACTCGTTGGCGAAGCGGGAATTGGTTTTGACGCTAACGAAATAACGCTATGCTACCGCGGAAGCACACAAACCCTTCCTGGCCGCCTGCACGCCAGTTCCGACCTCTGCTATGCAATCGGCTTCTGGGTCGCTGAAGGCGATTACAATCGTTGCAGCCTGCGTTTCTCAAACCACAACAAAGAAAACAGAAAGGAACTGACCGAAATTCTCCTGCGCCTCGGCGTAAAACCAAAAGCGTACAAGGGATGCGTTCGCGCAGAACACCCGCTATTCCAAAATTTCTTCAAGAAAGCACTCAAACTCGAACATTACGCCGACAACAAACGAGCCCCCGACTTTCTGTTCTCCGCGCCACGAAGGCAAATCGCGGCTTTCCTCCGCGGCTACTATAGCGGCGACGGCAGCGTACACGGCACGAGCCACCGCTACTACGTTGAAGCGTCCACCGTCAGCCCGGCGCTTGCGCGGGACGTCCAGCATCTGCTGCTGCACTCCGGGATAGTCGCCACGCTTTGGCGAGGAAAGGAAAAACGCACTGGCGGCAGCAAGTTCAAAGTCCTCTTCAGCGGAGTAACGAATTTCGAGCGATTCCTTGGAATAGGATTCAGCGAAAAAAAGAAACAAGACCGCCTTGCAGCCTACCCCGCTTCGAAAAAGTGGCGGCGCAGCGCGCAAATCCCGCTTGATGCAAACATGCGCGTTTTTCTCGCGGCGCACGGCTACGAGGAATGGCTGAAGAGTGAAACAATCGGGATAGACAAACTGCGCCAAGCGCTCGAACGCCACGATGTTGAACGCCGCTTCAAAACCGCGTGGCAACTCGTCGAAAGCGACTATTACTGGGACAAAATCGTGAGTGTAGAAAAAATACCTTATGTCCTGCCGTTTGTCTACGATATCGGCGTACCCGGACCCCAGCGCTTCCTCGCAGGATACGGCGACCTCCTCGTGCACAACTCGGAGAAGGGAGTGCGCGAGGTATTCAGGAAGGCGAGGATGGTCGCGCCCTGCATAATATTCTTCGACGAGATTGACGCCATTGCGCCTGGGCGCGGAGGGGACGAGGGCGCGCACGTGATGGAACGCGTCGTGAACACGCTTCTGGCGGAAATGGACGGAATCTCAATAGCGAAGGACGTCATCGTCATCGGCGCCACCAACCGCATCGACATTATAGACTCCGCGCTCCTGCGTCCCGGAAGATTCGACAAGCTCGTGGAAATCCCGATGCCCGACGAGGCTGCCCGCTTGGCGGTGCTGAAGGTGCACGCGGGAAAAATGCCCCTTGAAAAGAGCGTGGACCTGAAGGTTCTTGCAAAACAGACGGACGGTTACAGCGGGGCGGACCTCGAGGCGCTCTGCCGCGAGGCGGGCATGATAGCCCTGCGCGAGAACGTTTTAGCAGACAAGGTCACCGCTGAGCACTTCCGCAAGGCGACGCAGTTCTCCCGCCCGACGCTCGTCCAGAAGCCGAAAGCGGACAGGGGGTATTCGTAAGTGAATCTGCGCGTCTTCGCAAAGGCGTTCATGCTGCTCGTCGCAGCCGCGCTCATACTTTATGGAACGTCGGGCTGGTTAGGGAAAGTAATGGGCGCGGACCTTTCCTTTTTGAACGATGCATGGCGCCTTATCGCGCTTGCGGTTGGTGCTTCCCTGCTCGTCGGCTTCCTTTATCCGTCCATGCGCGGCATAAA
>Ga0210017_1004637_pt1 | contig 11197 bp, 11 predicted proteins | sample CryGeyCG2014_020_FD_183966 | JGI IMG/M metagenome (GOLD analysis project Ga0210017, IMG submission 183966) | Groundwater microbial communities from aquifer - Crystal Geyser CG08_land_8/20/14_0.20 (SPAdes) (version 2) | ecosystem: Environmental > Aquatic > Deep subsurface > Groundwater | place... | reverse complement strand
GGGCCTTGTCAAGCACCTGCAGCCTCCGGCTCTCCACACGCTCGAGCATCGAGCTGCGAATCAGATACATCGAACGCCTGAAATCCTCGCGCCACTTCCCCCAGTAGTTAGCAAATTTTATCATAGCATCGTCAACGCTGGAATGCACCCGAAGTCCGACCTCCCAGAGCAATCTGCGCAGCCTTTTCCCGAGGGAGCCATCTAGGTTATCAGCGGCAAATTGGGTGGCCCGCTCCATGTTCGGTGTGGTCTTCATCGCCATCGTCATGTAGTTGACGAGCTGCGATACCTCCCCTAGTCCGCGGATGCGCTCGCGTTCAGCCAGCCACTTGGGATACCAGCCAACCAAGAAATATGCGCATAACGGCATCGGCGCCGCGATTATGGGTAAAATCATCTGACCGCCCCTCAGCGCGAAGACTGCAGCAAGTATGGCGAGAAATGTACATACTACCGAAGCGAGAACGGCGAGTGCCGCGACTTCTTGAGGTTGTACATCCAGCCCGGCGAGTTCTATGTTTTCCCGCAGCCCGGGTGGCGCGCGCTGCGAGTTCTTCAAGAAGGAGAGCTTACCCGCCACTTTGCAAGATTTCACGTAGAGTGAGTCTACCCTCACCTTTTGTTTCCCCCTCGAGCCACCCAAGCCAATCTTCAAAAATTTTGCTGTAGTCTATCCTTCTTCGTCTGCCGAGTTGCCCCTCTAGGAGTTCATGAAAAATGTTGTTCGAGCAGACGACGAATTCAGCCTCGAGCAGCCTCTGATTTTTTACATTAGCGGCGGTTTCAATCAACGTTTTTTGAATTTTCGTGCGGAGCTCCAAATTTTTCATTACGTCTGCGGGTTTCGTCCCCCACTTTTTAGCTATGTTGGCGATGAGCTGCGATTTTACAAGGCGCGGTGTTTGTTCAAGTTCATCTTCGACCGCATCGTACCTCATCAGATCAATGAAGCCGCCTTCGGTTACTGGATCATCCTTCCAATCTTTACCGATTTCAGTTATCTGCACAACTCTCCTCGTACGGCTCGTGCTCCCACTTGGCCTTATCGGTGCGGCCACGACGATAGCGTCGGTCGCCTTGAACGATGTCGGCGGGATGTTGAGGTCGTAGACAACTCTGTCGAAAACATCCCTAGTCGTCGCCCCGTGTATGGTGCCCATTACCGAGTTGCCGGCCGCGCCGACCCTCATGGCCTCGTATAATGTCTTCGTTTCAGGCCCACGCACTTCACCTATCACGAGCACCGATTCCCCCAAGCGCAACGCCGCGCGCAGCGCATCTTCAGCCCGCATCTCAGTCTCCGACCCACCGACTGCAGATTGCACACCCAAGCTCTGCACCTTGAATCCGAGCGCCCGAAGTTGAGCGATGGGTAACTCTGCGGTGTCCTCTATTGAGATGATTCTAAACTTTTGCAAAATTTCTAGCATCAATGCCCCGAGCAAAGCGGTTTTGCCAGCACCCCTGCTACCGGCAATGAGGATCGACGCTTGGGAGTCGACGAGGAGGCTCAGGAGGCCAGCCGCTTCAGGAGTAAGGAAGCGATTGTGCACGAATTGAGGCAAAGTCCATGGGGTCAGCTTGTGCTTGCGTATGGCGAAAGCTGTGCCTTCAGGGCTAAGGGGCGGGCCTATCGTGGCGACCCGCGCGCCGAACTCTGGGAGGTTCAGGTCCAACACGGGGTCAGCTTCCGAGAACGGGCGCCCGCTCATCGCCCTGAACCTAGAAATTATCGATTCGACATCCTCCGCCGACAGATAAATGTTGGTGAGGCACTCTTCACACTCACCGTGATAGATGTGTACAGGTGAGCGACCTATGGGTGCGTCGATGTATATGTCCTGCACGCGTTCATCTGAGAGCAAAGTTTCGAGTACTCCAAAACCAACGCTGAATTTGGTCAGACATTTTGCGAGCGGTTCGATTTCCTCCTTGGTATGCTCTGATTTACCCTCGACCACGAGTTGCGTGATCAGCCTGCTCGCCAGTCGCTCGAAGCGTTCCCGCGAATGTCTGGCGTCAGAAAGGTCCAATTTTTCCATCCCTCTCTCGAGCAGCAGCTCTCGCGCGCGGTTGAGCAAGGTCACTTGTTCTGGTTGAAGCTTGTACTCTGGTGGGATGAGGAAATAGAGGTGCTGTAACTTGTTTGGCAGGCGATAGAGGCGCACCTCGCTGTCGCTCAAGCTGTAGGCATCGACGAGCTTGGCTTCGGTCGGCGCATCGATTAATATGCGCGATGTCGAGAAATGCGGCTTGACCAGCGGGCGTAAGATTTTACCGTAGCAATCGCGTCCGTGCCCCTTCTCCCTCGCGAGCTTTACCTGCTTAAGCGCTTGGAGCATTGGATTCAGGGCGCGTTCGATGAATCGCCCTCGGCATTCCATGCACTTTTTTGCCCCATATTTTGCCCAAGATTTTGCATCGTTGATCGCGTGGGTCAAGTCAGCCAAAGCTTTCGCAGGTGAGCCTGGAAGCCCAGCGATGATTTGTTCAAGCTGTTTCCTCCGCTCGGCATCGCAGCTCTTGCATCCGTCATCGGTCAAATATCTGAACGGCCACTGTTTGCACTCATCGTATGTGCGGGCCAGCTCTTCTAAGGCAGAGATGCTCGCCTCGCGATACTCCCTTTCGTAGAGGCCAGTCAGAATTATCGCATCGACGCTTGGCTCCTCGACCAAGACTGAAACGACCCCACGCATGCAGGCTTCGGATTGCTCGATTGATGCGCCAGCCTTGCAACTGCCGCACCTGAACCGCAATACCCTCTCCTCACCTATCGAGGAACAAGTGAAATCGCAGCTCATGTTATACCCCCGGATTTTTACGAGATTTTTTCACGACTCGAGCATTCAAGAAATCGATTTTCGATGCGAGCCGAGTAATTTGGTCGCCAACGCAGCTAGTTTGAGCATCAATTTTGCAGTACATTTTGGTGAGCTCCGCTATGTGCCCTTCGAGCGCCGAGACCCTCCGCTCCAGCATCACCATGCGCTGTTCAAGGAGGCGAGAGGTATCCCTCAGTTTTGCAACCCAGCGCCCGTGTTCAGCGAGGATGGCTTCTTCGTCACTTTTGTTGGGCATCTGCGTTTATCCCCCTTATTTCATGTAGCTCGGAAAGGTATGCAGAAATTCTCGATAGCCGCGCGATGGTTTCAGGGCACTTGATTTTTTGCCAGCCGTTTTGGGCGAGATAATTAGTCAGCAGCACGAAAGTTCGTTCGCCTATAGCTTGTGCATCGTGGAGTTCTCGAATCAACCGCCCCACGTCAATGTCGCCAGATAGCTTGTTTTTCCGCAGGCTGGATTTGAATGGGTCGGCGTTGGCGAGCATGAACTCACGGAACGCCATCAGCTCGTCTTTGAACTTGCGCAGGTCCCTCTGAGCGAACCGGGCCCAGTCAGCGCTGAGTACACCACCACGTTTATAGTTGGCCGCAGATTGGGCAAGCTTTACAGCGTTGGCATCCAATACGGAGATTCCTTTGTCCATCTCTAGTGCGTGTTTTGGATCGAGTTTCACCACACTTTGTAAAGTACAGATTATCTTACTCAGAGCCATGCCGCACGCGCTCGCTTTCGCGATATTGGCGGGAGGAATTTTAAGGAAGGCGTCGATCTCCGCCAGCAGACCTTCGAATGTTGGCTCAACCCTCATCGGATTCACCCAACTTTTTTATCTGCACGTCGACTTCGCGCAGTTTTTCCTCGTATTTTGGCCGGAGCTTTGGTTTGGAGTGCGCCAAACGGGTTATTTCTCCGCGTAGCGTGGCGAGGATATCAATCTCGGCCAAATGCAACAGCTTTGATAAGGAAGGTTTGGCCAACTCCGACCCACGTGAACGCACAAGCCATGTTACGCCGACATGCCAGCCCACAGCCAGCGCTAACACCAACAGTATAGAGTTCAATTCTCCCGCCAAAGCTTTGGTCGAAGGTGGTTTAAAAAGGCAAAACAACGCGCACTTTGACACAGCACGTCATCACTTGGGCTGCCCATTCATGCATTTTAGTTGAAATTGTAATAGCATCAACGAAGAGCCAACACCGATATTTATTTATCGACAGGTTTCATAAACAAAAATAGGTGCGGGCCTAGATGTCCGGTTGGCTTACCGGCGGCCTGGGCGTCAAAAGCGCTCAGGCGTTTTTGTTACGAACGATTATTAGTCATATCGTTTTGTTATCGGGGCGGTAACAGGTCCACACGTGCCACCAATCGAATTGAAGGGTTCCCTTGCGCGTATGGCTCTCGTGGGGCCGGAGGGACTCGAACCCTCATCCCTAAGGTGCGGACCTTAGAGTCTGTCCGATTGACCTACGGCCCCCGCCTGTCACCCGCCGATGCTTTGGTCGAAGGGGGTTTAAAAAGGCAAAACAGGGCCGTTATATCGCAAGCGGAAAAGTCTATTTGGGAGAAACTTGCAGAAGCTGAGCTTTGAAAGATTGCCTCATGTGCCAGAGCCAAAGGATTTGGTCAACAAGGCGTTCAAAAAGGCGGCCACGGCGGCGGGCAAGGCCAAGGTTCGCGGCACCCCGCTCTGGGTGGCGAGGCAGCGCGAGAACCAGCGCATCACAGTGATGGCGTCGATTGTCAGCAAGGAGCTGTCGAAGCTCGTGGCAGGATTTCCGTCATTTTTAAATTTACCTCCCTTCTACCGCGACCTCGTTGAAGCGGTTGTAGGTACAGACAAGCTTCGGAAGTCGCTCGGCGCAATAGACGGCACAGCTAAAACCGTTGATAAGCTCAGGCGGGAGCACCTTCGAAAGCTCCGCTCCGCGAGATATCCAGCTGAGGCAGCGGCCGTGCGGAAGCAGGCGTATGGCAGGATTTCTTCGCTCGTCAAAAAAACCGAAGATCACTTGACTTTTTTGCAGGAGGCCGCGAGGAAGCTTTCCAATTTGCCAACCATCTACGTTGACGCGCCCACCATCGTCATCGCCGGATATCCAAACGTTGGTAAAACCACACTCCTCTGCGCGTTGACCGGATCCGCACCGAAAATCGCACCCTATCCATTCACCACCACAGGTCTGCAGCTGGGCTACTTCGAGCACCACCATCAGCGCTATCAGGTCATAGACACCCCGGGGCTGCTCGACCGCCCGCTGGAGAAGCGCAACCCCATCGAGAAGCAGGCGATAGCTGCCCTGCGCCATCTAGCGAAGGCCATGGTGTTTATGCTTGATCCCTCGGAAACATGCGGTTATGAGCTGACGAGCCAGCTTCGTTTGCTTGAGGACGTAAAAAAAACATTTTCTGGACTTCACATCTTGACGGTTGCGAATAAAGCCGACTTACTCGATGAAGATAGGGTGCGGCAAGTGCGAGAGGCATGTGCGGACGCGATTTTTATAGCGGCAACCACTGGTCAAGGGGTCGGTGAGTTATCAGAAAAATTACTTCAAGTTTTACCCGCCGCTGAATCCTAACCCGCTGACTTTTATCCTCCCCGGTTGCCCTTGCTGCCCATCAACTTCGAATTTAACGCCCAAAATCTGTTCGACTAGCGCGATGTTCGTTAAGGCATGCGAGGTGAGTTCAGCGCTCGTTATCTCCGACGTGCCTTCAGCCAGCGCCATGTAAGGGATGAGTTGGTCGGTGAGGTGGCGGTCGACCGCGCAGCCGGTGCTGAGTTGCGTCACCAAACTTTCAGCTGCCTCTCGCCCGACCTGCTCAGCCGGTTTTCCAAGCCTGCCGAGTGAACTCGCTCCGAGGATCGCGCCCCGCTCGGTTTCAGCCCACAGAGTTATCCCGGTGCCAGGGCCGAAGTGCGGGTCTTTGGTCGGCGGATAGGATTCAGCCTTGATGTTTACCTTCGAATAACCCGCCTTTATGAGCGTCATACTCGCAGCGTGCGCCATTCGGGTTGCTATGCGCTCGGGTAGTCTCACGCAGTGCGCCAACCCAGAGATGCGAATCACTTTGCCTGGCTCGGTGAGTTGGATTGCATTTAGCCGCTGAACTGGCTCGATGCGCGCGCGCACAATCCCGCCGCCCCGGGGATAGTGACCTCTACGAAGGCATTCGACCTCGCCTAGGTATCCCATCCTCCGCAGCACGGGCAATGTGATATTTTTCAAAAAGTCGATGGGCGGGGCTAGAGGGTTGTCAGTACCACCTGTGATTTCAACTTCAACGGATTTTTTGGCGAAAGCCGCAGCCGGCATCAGAATTTGTAGGATAAGAGTTGTACTCCCAGCGGTGCCTATGTCAACACGAAACTTTCCGCCTTCCATCGCACCAGGTTCGAACGTTAGCTCTGTAGAACCAAGCGAGAGCCCATCAACCTTCGCTTTCGTGAGTTCAGCTAGGGCTTTCACGCCGTGCATGTGTTGCGGCGCGAGGCCCGGCTTTGCCCGTTTCGCGCGAATGTTGTAGATGTGGATCGGTTGTCGACTGACCGCGCTTAGGGCTAGAGCAGTTCGAAGTACAGCGCCGCCGCCTTCCCCGATTGCGCCATCGATTTCAATCATAACATCGCCAACTGGGGATAGGTTTTCTTGATATAATAACTGAAACATCTGTGAGGTAAATGCCGGAGTTTCAAGCTAAAGTTTTGAAGCTTGTGCTGATGATTCCTAAAGGCAAAGTGACCACGTACAAGGAACTTGCGCGGGCCGTGGGCCGCCCAAGGGCTTACAGGGCGGTGGCGAACGCTTTGGCGAGAAATCCGCAGCCGCTGAAAATCCCCTGCCACCGCGTCGTGAGGTCGGATGGTAAGATTGGGGGTTACAAGTTGGGCACTCGGCGAAAGGCAAAGTTGCTTCTTCAAGAAGGCGTTAAAATTGAAAACGAAAAGGTAAATTCTAGAGACGTGTTTAGATTTTAAAAGTTTCCAAAAATGAAAATCAAGAATTTTACTCAGTTTCCTGCTTGCCGACGTATTTGTAGATTCGGCTCGGTTTTCCCCTACCTCCGAGCCCGTTCGCCGCAAGCTTGGTCTGATCAGTTGGTTGTACGAGCCCCTGTTCAACGAGTTTTTGCACAGTGCGCCAGACCGTTAGCTTTGAGGCACGCGTCTCTTTTATGAGCTGAGGTATGGTGAACTCCTTCAGCTCCATCATTTGCCCAACTATCTCGACATCTCTCACTGTCATATCGTGGAGCCCGTGCTCGAACAAAGTTGATGTGGCATCGCCCCACATGCGCCGGTATCCGACCCATACACCGAACACTATGAGGCTCATCGCGATGCCAATGCTTGCAGCAATCGGTAGGGTATTGATGGGCTTGGTCTCTATCGTTGTCGTTTCATATACAGGAACCGGATTTCCTGTTTCTTGTGCCTGCTCGTAAGCGGCGCTTGGTACATCCACACTTCCAACGGTGCCATGATATGTGGCAGAACCCAGCGGGTATTCCGCATAATCCTCTGCATAACCACTAGCGGGAGAGAGATGTAGTTTATAAACATTTTCACCAGCCATGTATTCTGCATTTTCCACGTTAAATGCAGTGCTCCCCACCGTTACCTGCTGTCCAGAATTTTCTATCATTAAAATAGTTCGAGTTGATGAAGCAACGTGTTCCGCGCCATAAAAGTGATCAAGTATCACATACGATACCGTAGCCGCTGCGCACAACACGATAACCGCGATCGATATTCCAAATACCAGGCGACGCACGGATTACCCCAATAATATGTTGCATAAAAGATACTTAAAAATTAAGTTTCACAAACGAAACCAAATTTAAATTTCGCTTTCGCACCATATTAATTTGGTGAGGAAAATGAACGCAATTGGCTCACAAATCACGGGCGCAACCCTGCTTGTGCATGCTATTCTTATATCATCCATCGCCGTGGCTTCTATCGCTCCGGCTATCGTTACTATGGTAGGCCAAACTCCGTACCATCCCTCTATCGTTTTTTGGCAGCAAACTTCTGAGCATACTGGTTTGAAAAAATTCTCATCCCATGAGGAATTGACAAGTTTCATTGGTGCAACTTATCGTAATCGGTATTGCTATTGGGGGGAGGATGTTCGAACATTTCCAACTATGCCATTTGCAGCAGCGGGTAGCCTAGGCAGCGACAGCGATTACGTTAGGTATAGGATCAATTTACCTACAGATAACCCTGCGGATTATTCCACAACTAATATTCAGGTAGCAGGCGTTGACGAAGCAGACATCGTAAAATGCGATGGGAGATACATTTACGTTGTTTCTGGCAGCAAAGTTCTTATTATTTACGCATATCCTGCCGAAGGGGCAAGGATCCTCTCCGAGATCGGAATGAGCGAAAGCCCGACTGAGATATTTGTAAACGGGAACAAGTTGGTGGTTCTCGGGCAGACATTCATCAAGGTGTACGATATCTCAGACAGAGAAAATCCTGTTCTAAAAAGAGATGTTTCCTTCGATGGCAGCTACTTCAATTCTAGGCTGATCGGGGATTTTGTTTACGTGGTAATAAATAAATATGCGTACTATTGGGATAACGTAGTCCCTCTACCAAAGATCTGCCTTGATGGCAAAACCGTAACAGTTCCAGCAACTGAAATTTATTATTTCGAGAATATATGGGATTATTGTTATAATTTCACGACAATAATAGCAATAAACGTGCAAAACGATGGCGAAGATATAACAAGTGCGACTTTCCTTACAGGCGCTTCTCAGAACATCTTCGTTTCTTTAAACAACATCTATCTAACATGCTCTGGCCGGGGTTGGTGGCCAGAAAAAACGATTATCCACAAAATATCCGTTACTGGCGAAGCGATTGAATACAAGTATCAGGGAGAGGTTCCTGGGCGCGTGCTGAACCAGTTTTCTATGGATGAACACCAAGGATATTTCAGGATAGCAACTACCACCGGATGGTCTAGGGCGAATCACGTTTACGTTCTTGGCGAGGATCTTAGCATCGTGGGGGTACTGGAGAACCTCGCACCGGGAGAGAGAATCTACTCAGCGAGGTTCATGGGTACTAGGGCCTACCTCGTGACTTTCAAACAAGTCGATCCTCTGTTCGTGCTTGACCTGGCAGACCCCACCAATCCTAGAGTTCTCGGAGAGTTGAAGATCCCTGGTTATTCAGATTATCTCCACCCATACGACGAAACCCACATAATGGGGATTGGCAAGGACACAATAGACGCAGGGTCTTTCGCGTGGATGCAAGGGGTCAAACTATCCCTCTTCGACGTGAGCGATCCGGAGAACCCGAGAGAGATTTCCAAGTACATGATCGGTGATAGGGGGACAGAGTGGGGAGACTCCTATGCGTTGTCTGACCACCGCGCATTCCTGTTTAGCCGGGAGAGAAACCTTCTCGTGGTCCCCATCGAACTAGCGGAGCGGGAGTCTTCAGACGCCTCACCTTGGACATATGGGATTCACGTGTGGCAGGGGGCATACGTGTTCAATATCTCACTTGAGGAGGGCTTTGTGCTCAAGGGGAGGATAACCCATTCTGAGACCGGATTTGAAGATTGGGGATACAACTCCGATCCCAGATATAATGTTAGAAGATCCCTCTACATAGACAATGTGCTTTACACTATCTCGGGCGGATTGGTAAAAATGAATGACATACAGAACCTGAACGAGTTGAATAAAATTGAATTGAGATGAGGGGTTAGTGAATATGGTTACAATTAAAAATCTGCTGGGAGTGGTTCTCGGACTTGGACTTGTGACGGCGGCAGTTGCAGGTGTGGCCATTTACTGGACCCGCGAGCTGCCCCAAGAAACCCCACTTCAAGTGAGCTTAGGCGACATAATTTCGAATCCGCAAGAATACGATGGGAAATTAGTATCAACCTCAGGAAAAGTCGAAAACCTGTTTTATGGATGGAACTATTGCCCCACACTCGTTGGTGAGAACAGAGACAGAGGTATTGCGTTAGAGTGGACAGACTCCCTCGTCCCATACGTGGGTGAAAACGCGGTTGTCGTTGGACGGGTTAGATATCTAGGCGAGGTCGTTGACGCGCCTGGATTGTACATAGATATCATCAGCATAAGCATGAAACCGGAAAACGTCGCGAGTGTGACTGAGAACGGGGTGAGATTTGCTATGAGCTTAGATAAATTAGAGTTTAACTTGGGAGAAAACATCAATGTAAACTTTGTCGTACAGAACCTTCGTGAGGAGAATGTCACCTTTACCTTTGGAAGCACACTTCAGTTTGATCTCGGGGTTTATGACGAAAATTCTAAGTTGCTTGGCACAATGTCGGGTGGCTATGGTCTCATGATAGTTACAAGTTTCAGCCTCGAACCGGGCGAGTCAAAAACTGTGATTTTGAACTGGGATCAACACATTTACTACTCATCCACATACGAACGTTCACAAATTGAATCAGGAGCGTATTACGTACGGGGAGTATTGGTAGGCTACATGACAACGCCTTCACTCCGTATCACTATTTTATAGCTTTATCTAAGCAAATAATCCGTCTTCGATAGGTCCTTGAGCCGCGCCACCGCCTTTATCTCCTTCATCACCCCGAGCACGGATTTGGGCACGAGGTTTTCCCAATTTTTACCCTTGATCATGCGGTCTCGAATTTCAGTGCCCCAGTACTCCTTGCGCTTGAACATCGGCTGGGTCTTCGTTTCGAATCTGGCCTCCTTGAAAAGTCGTCTGACAAGCGGGTTGCCGGAATAAACAACTTCGAAAGGCGGGGAGAGCGAGACGACATGCGACACCCAGATCGCGTTGTTGTTCACATCGGGAATTGGAATGATGTGTACGCGCGAGAGATCAACTCCGGCCTCGGCCAGCGCTTTGCTTATCATGAGCACCCGCTCGCCAGCCGTGAAAGGGTTCTCAAGTGTGTGGCTCTCCTGCGCGCTCCCCACGACGACGATCAACTCGTCAACCTCGCGCAGAATCTGCTTGAAAACCTTGACATGCCCCTTGTGAGGGGGCTGAAACCTACCTATGAGAACCCCGCGTCTGACCATATAATTCACTTTTAGTTTTTCTTCTTTTTCTGTTCGTATTCCATATATTTCATTACCCAGGCCGGGTTCTCCTTCGACAGATTGCTCAAAACCGCAGCTCTGATCTCGCCCGTCGGAATCTTATCCCGCACGTTTTTCGCCACTTCATCCGCAACTCTCTCCGCCACTTCCTGGGTGGCCCCCGCGTTGACGCAAGATTTCACGATTTTTTCTCTTTGGAACGGCTCGAGTGCACCATCTTTTTTGGTGACTTGAATTTCCACCGACTCACCTCTA
>Ga0210017_1004630_pt1 | contig 11208 bp, 11 predicted proteins | sample CryGeyCG2014_020_FD_183966 | JGI IMG/M metagenome (GOLD analysis project Ga0210017, IMG submission 183966) | Groundwater microbial communities from aquifer - Crystal Geyser CG08_land_8/20/14_0.20 (SPAdes) (version 2) | ecosystem: Environmental > Aquatic > Deep subsurface > Groundwater | place... | reverse complement strand
CCAGTAGAATTTAAGGTTGATAAAACTGCTCCCGAATCTCCTATTTCCTCTCCTTCTCCTGGTGCTTCTAAGGATAGTCAATTTCAAGTTACGGTTATAGACATAGATACTGGAGGTTCAGGAATAAATACCGGAGAATGTAAATATTCTGTTCGGTATTGTCCTAATCCTCCTTGCCCACCGGGTTGGACCCCTTCTCTAACTGATCAAACGAGGACCTGTAATGCCAATACTCTAGATATCACAGTTGGAAGTGGCGGTCAGTGCCCCACCGAAGGGGAAAAAACTTGTCGAATAATTGTTAAGTCAAAAGATATTGCTGGAAACCCTAACAGTCCAAGTACGGATTTAGATGAATTAGGTCGACCAAAAGGAATGATTGATATTTCTATTGATTTTACCTGGCCACAGGTTGGAATAATCTATTGCGACACTGACTACACCGTTTCTTGCACTAGTGCCAAACAGGGTCTTTCTAAAACCTTCAAAGCGGTTGCTGGCGATAATGTTCAAATAAGCAACTGTTACTTTTATGCCCGGCCAGCTGGTGGTTCTTGGACAGAAATTCAAAATTTGAATTTCCAATCAATCACCTGTCCCGCTGGTTTCACTGGACCAAAATGTTATATTGCTTCCAAAGATTATACTTTTACCACCTCTGGTAACCACGAAATGTATGCCAAATGTTGGGATGGAGCTGGACACACTACCCCTGCTGGGCCGATAACACCAATAACCGTAACAGAAAATCATCCACCGGTGATTGACTTTCTTGACGAAACAGTTGATTTGAAATGCCAGGTTTCTAGCGACCCAAAACATGGGACAACCCAAAATGGTGCCGATGATTGTAAATTCAATTTTAGCATTACTGCTACTGACCAAGATGGTGATAACCTTGAGTATGAATGGGATTTTAATGAAGACGACATTACTGATTCTACTCAACAAAACCCCTCCTATCATTACACTAACCGCGGCACTTATCCGGTTAAGGTCAAAGTTTTTGATAAAACTGATGGGACAAGGAGGGGAGGAGTTACTGAGTGTTCTCCAACTACTAAGCCTTGCCCTGAGCTAAAAGTAGATACTCCAACTATGAAAGTTGAACTTACTGCTGCCCCGCCTTTAGGAACTTTGAATCTCGAAGGGACTGGTTTGATAGAACCTATTGATTTAACTGCCGAGGTTTTTGGCACAATGTATGGCTCGATTCATTATCAGTTTGACTGTGGCGAAGGTGCCATTGGAGAGCGTTATTATGATTTTACTACTCAGGATCCGCCTTTGGCTGAGGAGAATCCTTATACTATTACTAATGCTTGTAATTATAATGCAGCTAAAACCTATACTGCCGAAGTTAAAATAGAAAGAGGGGATGGTTGTGGTTGGCAAGAATGTACCGATGCTTACCTTGCTGCCCATCCAGAAGATTACTGTTGCCAGATAAGGAAAGTTAATATTGAAGTGACTGAAAATCAACCTCCAACAGCTGCTATTTCTTGTCAAATTGAAAATTGTGCTGGCCCCGGATGTCAATGTGATACTAATTGGGTAACCTATAATGGAGACAATGTAATTTATAAAATAAAAAACAATTCCACTGATCCTAACAATAATATTACAAAATCAACCTGGTCAATTGTTGGTTGGCAGGATCCTTGGTTTTCTTGTCCTCCTACTAATCCGAATCCGGTTTGTGATATGGGCGCTATTCCCTTAATTTCAGCTGGAGATTATACAATAAAACTTAAGGTGGAGGATGAGGGCGGCCTTTCGGGTACTATTTCCCACTTGATAACAGTGAAACAAGACGCCACTGCTGATTTTAAGTGTTCTTTAGATAATTCAACCTGGCAAGATTGTGGAACTCTTCGACCGGCGGTAAATGAAATTGTTTATTTCTTAGATCAATCCTCACCATCTGAGGGTGCTTCTATCACCAATCGTTCCTGGACTTTCTCAGATGGTGATCCAGTTAGTGATATTGATAATAATACTAATCCTTCAACTCGATTCCAGTCCAGCGGTTCAAAGCAGGTCTCTTTAACTATCACTGATAGTGCTGGAAGAAGCGCCTCGGAAGATTACACAATTACTGTCCAGCTTCCTCTTCCCGAATGGCAGGAGATAGCGCCTTTTTAAATAATAAATGCAGAAATTTTGGAAAACAAAAAAGTTCTGGTTAATTTTCTTTGGGATAATAATATTAGGATTAGTTATCTATTTTATTTTTTTTGCACCTCGAGCTGAAATTTTTGAAGAAGAACTCGAAGAAGAAATACCAGAAGAATTGATGGGAGATAAAAAAGCCCCTTCTTCAAAAATTGCTTTTCCAGAAGAAAGCTCTTTTCATAATAAAGATTTTTTAGTTAAAGTTTGGGATGTGGATACCGGTGGCTCAAGTTTGAATATTAATCAATGTAAATACTCTATATATAATTGTTCGAATACTGGTTGTAGGCTGACCTTCTTAGACCAGAGAAGAATCTGTAACGATAATATCTTGATTACAGTAGGGGAGCGAGGTCTTTGTTTTTCTGAAGGTATGAATGTTTGTAGAGTTATAGTTAAATCAAAAGATCGAGCTGGTAATTCCAATATCATTTCTGAAGCAGAGGATAGTATAAGAGATTTTAGTATCGACTTGACACCTCCAAAGGTAGAGATACTTACTATGCCTTTGGCTCAAGAAGGGATTATTCAAACTGTTTCAGCCCAAGTTTCGGACAATATCGAAATAAGCAACTGCGATTTCTACATAGATGGCAAAAGTCAATATCAACTATGTCTTCAGCAAGAAAAAACTTTAGAAAAATGTGCCAAAATAATAAATTTTTCTGAGACTTCTTGTCCTGACAAACTAACCGGCAAATGTTACATTATTTCCAAAGAGTATGCTCTTACTGGTCTTGGAGCTCATACAGTATACGCAAGTTGTTGGGATAGAGCTGGAAATTTGGGTTATAGTGAAGTAATAAAAGTGGAAATTCCTATTAATCATCCGCCTCAAATTTCTTTTTGTAAAGTAAATCCTACTCGAGGCACCATTCAGGCTGATTTTCAATTTGCAGTAGAAGCGGCTGATCCCGATGGTGATGAGCTTTTTTATTTTTGGGAATTCGGTGATGGGGTGACTGTTGAAGAAAAAAATCCTGTCCACCGATATACTCGAGCAGGAACCTATGAACCCCGAGTTATTGTTTCCGATGGTAAGGGAGGGGAGACAAAGTGCTCCACCGCTTGGGTAACTATTATGGAAAAGTAAAAAATGATAAAATTAAAATAATGCCAAAGAAATTTCTAATTATTTTATCAATTGCTGTTTTTAGCTTAATTTTTTCTGGGAGCAATTTCTGTTTAGCAGTTCCTGCTCCAACAAGCCCGGACTATAAAATAGTAGAGAGAACCTATGACTACATTGCCATAGAGTTTAGTTGGGATAGGGTTAATGGCGAGGTTGCTTGGTACCACCTTGCTTATTGGTGTGTGGAAAATTGCTCCGGTGGAAGCGCAACCTGGGTGATTCAACCAACCGAAGCAGAAAGGGTTTCAAAACTATACACAGGTGGATTTGAATTTTCTTTGCCTACTGTGACAAAAAAATATAAGTGGCAAGTGGGCGCTTGTTCATCTCAGGCAGAGGGAGCTTGCGTTTATTTTCAACCCCCCCAAGAGTTTACTACTCCACTTCAACCCCCGCCTCCAAATCCTTGTCAATCACCGAATCAATGTAAGACCTCCTGTCCCGAAGGTTGGCAGGAAACTGGTGGAGAATGTCCTCCTGGACAGGTATGCTGCCAACAGAAAGGTGTGGATAAAGGAAGACCAGAACTGGTTTCTCCAATTGCCGCTCTTACTCTCGAAGAATTGTTTAATGCCCTTATTAATTTCCTATTCTATTTAGCCATGTCAGTCGGTCCAATTATGATAATTTATGCTGCTTTTTTGATTCTGACAGCCGGCGGCAAAGCTGAGCAAGTCAATAAGGGAAAAACCATCATTTTGTGGACCTTAATAGCTGTGGCCATTGTTTTGTTAGCCAAAGGCTTGCCCTCGGTTGTCAAAGGAATACTCGGTGGTTAAATTGACAATTTTTTAAAATTTTGCTATAATGAAATTACTAATAAGAAACTAATCAAAATCACGAGTAATCACCAATCTTAATTCGTGAAAATTCGTGATTAAAATTCGTGATATTATTCGTGGTTATAAAACATGAATCAATTTATCCCATTATTAGTGGGCGTATTCGCCCTTGCCTTAGGTTCAATTTTGGGTTATTATGCCCGTCAATCAATTGCCAAAAGAGACTGGAAAACAATCGAGGCCAAACTCCAAAAGAGAATCTTAAAAGCCAGAGAGGATTCTGAACAGATTTTTAGCCAGGCCAAAGAAAAAGCCAGAAATATAATTGAGACCGTCAAAGCCCAAGAAGACCAGAGAAGAACCGAACTCTTAAAAACTGAACAGTTATTATTAAGAAGAGAAAATATTTTAGACCAAAAAATTTCTGACTTTGAAAGAAAACAAAAAGAATTTCAAGAAAAGGTAGAAAAACTCAGGCAGATTAAGGCCAGCTTAGAAGATTTAAAAGCCCAGGCTCTGGAAAACTTAGAAAGAATTTCCGGCCTTCCCAGAGAAAAGGCCAAAGTAGAGCTTTTGGAAAATTTGGAGAAAGAATACCAAAGAGAAATTTTAGAAAAACTGAAAAATCTGGAAAAAGAAGGTTATCAGAAATTGGAAAAAAGAGCTAAAGAAATTCTGACGACCGCTATCCAAAAATGCGCTATCTCCCAGGCTCAGGAAATCACCACTACCACTGTCTCTCTGCCTGCTGAAGAAATTAAAGGAAGAATAATTGGTAAAGAAGGAAGAAATATCAGAACTTTGGAAAAATTAACTGGAGTGGAAGTGGTGGTAGATGAAACTCCGGAAGCCGTGGTCATTTCTGGCTTTGACCCAATTAGGAGACAGGTGGCTAAGCTGGCTCTGGAAAAATTAATCCAGGATGGACGAATTCAGCCAGCTCGAATTGAAGAAAAAGTTGAAGAGGCAAAAAAAGAGGTCAATTTCCAGATAAAAGAGGCTGGGGAGGCAGCAGTTTATGACCTTGGCCTGGTTGGCTTTGACCCCAAATTAGTTCAATTGTTAGGCCGATTGAGATTCAGGACTTCTTATGGTCAGAATGTTTTACTCCATTCAATTGAAGTTGCTCATTTGGCTAGTGCCTTAGCTTCAGAAATTGGCGCCAATTCTTTAGTTTGTAAAAAGGCCGGGCTATTACACGACATTGGTAAAGCGGTTGACCAACAGATAGAGGGATCTCATGTTGACATTGGAATTAAAATTTTAGAAAAATTTGGTCAGGGTCCAGAAATAATTTCTGCTATGAAGTCTCATCATGAGGAATATCCTTATGAAAGCTTAGAAGCAATTTTAGTTCAGGTTGCTGACCAAATTTCTGGAGCCAGACCCGGAGCCAGAAAGGATACTTTAGAGAGTTATTTGAAAAGACTGGGAGACTTAGAAAATATTGCCACTTCTTTTCCCGGAGTGGAAAAGGCCTGGGCCCTGCAGGCTGGCCGAGAAATCAGAGTCTTTGTTAAACCAGAAGAGATTGATGATTTAGGAGCTAAAAAATTGGCCAAGGACATTGCTACCAAAATTCAAGAAGAACTAAAATATCCCGGAGAAATAAAAGTCAATGTCATCAGAGAAAGCCGAGTAATTGAGTATGCCAAGTAACTTCCTCATTTTTTCACGATCGTGAAATTTTGAGGAAATTTATTCGGAGAAATAAACAAAGTGGCGGAATTCCGCCACTTTTGTTTTTGAGTATTTATACTACCAAATCCGAACCTATTTTGAACGAAATTGACTGCCGCGCTTCGCTCGGCGCAAAACCGACGCTCGGGCAGGGCGGGCAGAAAAGGAAGCAAGGGGGAAATGAATGCCCGCCCCGCCCTCGCTTCCGGCGGGCATTTTTTCGGCGGGCTTATTATATCAAATTTCCTTCACAATGTCGTAATCGTCTATGTTCTCATTTATCTGCGCAGCAAGATTGATATAGCCATTTATGTCAGAAACAAAATCGCCCCACTTAACCGGATGAATATACGAATGGTCGTCGCCAGTATGAAGTTGCCCGCAACTACCACTTCTACAAACTATTGTTTTCGGTTGCTTTCTATTGAACATATTCTTTCCTAAAATCGGAAATAGGGTATCTGTTCTCCACTTGATACCATAGCAATGCGGACAACCAAGCGATTCGACAAAATATGTATAACTACCATTTTTATCAGGGAGGACAACTGCCAACATCGCATTAGTGGTACTTGTGCGGTCTCCTCTGGTTTTTTCTCGCAATGAGTACGAAATTTCCCAAGGTATCCATTGATCGCCCTCATTCACGCCGAATTCCTTCATGCCCTTTGAAATTAAAACGATCGAAACACTGCTATCAAAAATTTTATCACGCAAGTGCGATTCTATTGCTTCATCTTTGAACGCACCGAGATCGTCATCATCTCTTTCGCCCTTGTAAATGTGGTCGCCTTCAAAAAGCTGTTCTAATCTATCTACGGATTAGTTCCTTTCACAAATAGCGCAAACAATGCGGCAACCAGTGTAATTGTCCAACCCCGCAGGAAAAATAAATTGCCGGCCATTCGGTTTATGGCCCCTTGGATAAATTCAAGATGTTTGCGCTTGTTTTCCATATTTAGAATGTTGCTTTTGTCTTCATATAACCTTGAGTTCCATTTGTAAATTTTTACTCTCTTTTTCAACAGTTCTAAATAAATCGGGTTTATTGTCTAATTCTTTCAACCTTTTTTCTGCAATTTTTACGTATTTTTCGTTTGTATCAATTCCAATATAATTTTTCCTAAGCCTTTTCGCCGCCACCGCAGTTGTTCCACTTCCAATAAAAGGATCAAGGACAATGGCATTTTTTGAAAAAGCGGAGAGCTTAATCAAATATTCGCAAATAGCTAATGGCTTTACGGTCTTATGGTCGTTATATTCTCCCTTTTCTTTCTTTGTCGGCTTTGGCAATAAAAATGCTTTATCTATTAACTCATTGATACTTTCTACTGTAAAAACATTTGCCGGATACATATTGTCTCCAATCCGCACATTTGTATTAAATAAACCGACTCCGTGCTTGAGCATATTGTTCAAGTAGGTTTGGTTAGCCGGTTTTTGAGCCATTGCGATTGGCTCAAAACAAGATTTTATTTGCGGGGTTTTCCAACCGTTTAGTTTTTCCCTGATTTTCGCTTTTTCTTTTTCATCTATGTCCATTTTTTTAATGAAGTGGTCAACGCCCATTGCTTTTGCCTGATTTTGGGTATAGAGCCACATAAAAACGTCTCTAATTTCAAAACCAGCATCATCTATCGCGGAAGCCATTCGGTGATATAACCGGGGGCTGGAAAAAGAAAAGAAAAATCCACCCGGCTTCAAAATTCTAAAAATCTCTTTGGAAATATCTAAGTACCAAGCATAAAATCTCTTTCCTTGTTCTCTATCAAACTTCATGCCCGCCGGAAGAGATTTTATTGTATATTGGTTATCTTGATTAGAAACTTTGTCGTAATCCCAATTATTATCCAGTTTATCCAAGAAATAAGGAGGGTCGGTTAAAACAACGTCAATGGAATTTTCCTCAATTTGGGGAAGCAATTCTAATGTATCCGCACAAATAATCTTATTTATGAATTTATTGTTTTTCATAAATTATTTCTTAGATGGATTTTTTCCATTAAATTCTTTATATAATATCCTGTAAATTTTTTCTCTTACCTCCTTATCAAAATTTCTAACAAAATTTGCGTCCGCCAATTTTATAACTCTGCCCTTGTCATCATAAACCCATCTATTTCTGTCGCCCCTATTGCACTTTTGGCACTGTGGAATAATATTACCAGCCACAAGCGGTTTGTTAGGGTCCATATGCGCTTTTTGCAAAATTGTTTTTGTGCCAGGCCAGTGGAAATGAGGCTTACTTTCTTGAGATCCGCAAGTTGCGCAACGATAGTTATATTTTTCCTTAATCTTTTTCCAGTCGCCGGTTTCTGCTATTCGGTGTCCCTTCTTAAATCCTGGGTATGGTTGTTCCAGTGAATAAAGCTGATAGGATCCTCGTTTTATGTTGAGAACAATATTATCCCTGCCGCCGGCTACAATCCACCAGCCCGCTTGCGCGCCTAAATGTCTCGCTTGTTGGACATCGTTTGTGGCAGGATAAAAACTTCTTACAAATTTTGTTAATTCTTCTTTAGAAACAATTCGTGTTTTTGGATAGTCATAAGCAAGATACACTAAAACTAAAGCATCTTTTGTAAAATTACCTTGAGAATCGTAAAGTTTCGGCAATTTTACACCGAATTGTTTTAGATAATTTCCGTGATATTCACGAATAGTTTTATAAATACTTTCTATTGATTTTTTGTTTAAGATAAGATGGTCTAACATAAATTTATTTGATCAAATTTTCTATTGAAACACCCAACGCTTTGGCAATTTTCGCCATAGTTTGAACGGTTGGCTTATTAACCGCACCGCTTTCGACTTTCATCAGTGTAGTATATTTAATATCCGCTTTCTTGGCTAAATCGTCTTGCGTCAAGCCAAGTTTAGCGCGTAATTTCTTTATATTTTCACTTATTACTTTTCCGCTTGTCATATAAATAAAGTTTTGGTAGTATAAACGTTTGAATTCAAGCGGGTTATTGGAAAAAGTTAGAACTTTTTACCAACAAAATCCGGACGCTGAAATTTGATTTAATTTGTCCTCGCTTCGCTCGGGCAAGCATTTCCGCTACGCTGACGCGGAGCAAAACAGAAAAATTTTCTAAACATTTATTTAATAGCCCCTCGCAAATTTTTTTTTCAATTAAGGAAAAGAAAATTTTTCTGTTTTGCGTTCCTGCTATCGCAGGAAAGCGGAAACGCTGACGCAGACGGGCAAAAATTCATTTTCCCCACACCCCTTTTTCTTTTTGCCCGCCTGTTTGGGCTTTGCCCGAATTTTTTTTCAGCGGACGGGCTACAAACCAAAAGGAGTAGCGGGTGGGTTTAGGAAAAATTTTTCAGATATTCCTTAATCCTTTCGTAATCCTCGTTTTCTTTGTCTCCTTTAAAATATAGCTCAATAAAATCAACTTTACAACTTTGGTAATGAAAAGCATAAATAATTCGTATTCCGCTTTTTGATCCTCTACCCTTCAACGCTTTACAGGCGAATTTTTTAATTTTGCAAATTTGTATTTCTTCCGTGCAAAAACCTTGTATTGGGAAAACGCTTTGGTTATCAATTCGTTTGAGATGATAAAGTTCAATAGCGTCTCGTTTGGCGGTTTCCAAATCCTCCTCAAGTGTTCTGTATTTTTTGAGAAGTCGTTTGAGATCTTTTTGGAAAAGGTCAATTGCATTGTATTTAATCTTCGTCGGTGTTGTCATATTCTCGTACTGATGTTTCGGGTGTGCGATAAAACACCGACTCGTAATCAAGCGGCTTGCCGTTTTCTGCACTAATCCACGGGACATCTTTATGTGATAAATCGGTAAGCTGGTTAGCGGTCAAGTCGGAAAGACGCTGTAATTCCCAATCAATATGTTTTTGCTCTTGACCGTTCAAAATGCTTAAATTAGGCTCAATTTCCGGATTCACTAAATATTTGGTCTGGGGATATTGGTAAAACTTGCTTTTAACAATTTCTACATCGCCTTTTTTGACCATATCGTCGATAAGATTCTCGAACAAAAGTGGCGTTGGGCCATGATAATTTTTTAGATACACCAAACCCATCAATTGATCCTCGTATTTTTCGTAGTAGTCAAAATCTATGAAGTAAAGCAGTTTGTACAAAACTGTCATGCCGATATTCGGCTTGCCACCGACTTTTTTCAAAATGTGAAGTAAAATTTGCCTAAACTTATCCACTTTCTCTTGCGGTACACTGATTCTGATTTCACTTTTTTCTTTTTGCGTTTGTTTCTTCTTGCCCTCCACTCTCACAATTGTTTTTGCTCCTTCTTTCCCTTGCAGAAAATCTTCAAAAGGAATATCAAAAACTCTAGCCAATTTTTGGGCTTCTGTGATAGTTAAATCTCGTTCGCCTTGCTCAATTTGCATATAGGTCGGGCGAGATACACCTATTTTGGACGCTAAAAATTCCTGCGTCAAATCGTGCTTTTTTCGTAGTTGTTGAATAAATTTTGAAAGCATAGTTTAAATTGTTATTTTTTTAATTTTTCCGAATGAGCGTGCTCGAACATAAAGACGTTTTATATCTTCAAAACGCTTAATATCACTTTCGGTCGCATATATTTTTGACCGAGAAGACATAGACTATTTATCTTTATTTCTAGGCGGTTTCCATTCGCGAATTTCTTTGCGCTCTAATCGTTCGGCGGCTTCTTTGCTCGGAGTTAATCTATATTGAAACCCTGTCCCACCTTTAAATTGTCCCTTATGTTCAACGATTCTCTCTGGCAATCTACCACCTTTTGCTTTTCCAATATAAAGAATATCGTCTGAGGCGTTTTTAATCCGGTAAACTCCCGGCTTATTGCCCGGTACATTTTCAAGGTTTTTTTGCGTGATTGTCCTTGTTGGACTAAATTTTTTGGTAGCCATAGTTTTACGATTAAGTTATTAATTATTACGACCTATTTTCAGTTTAATCTATGTAAAATTATTTGTCAAGAGCAATGTAAAAAAGTTATACACAGCTATAATTTGGACCCCCCCCTATTTAATCCCTCTATATAAAAATCGCCCCACGATACCTATCCCATTTAGCAAGCTGAATTTTTCGATTCGGCATATACTCGAGCATATCCACCCGATGATACTTATTCACAATGTCGTTGAGATGCGTACGGGTGCGGTGGGGCAAGGGCGACTAAAAATATGATAGCCTGTCCGCTGAAAAAAAATTTGGGCAAAGCCCAAACAGGCGGGCAAAAAGAAAAAGGGGTGTGGGGAAAATGAATTTTTGCCCGTCCGCGTCAGCGTAGCGGAAATGCTTGCCCGAGCGAAGCGAGGACAAATTAAATCAAATTTCAGCGTCCGGATTTTGTTGGTAAAAAGTTCTAACTTTTTCCAATAACCCGCTCCATAGCGTATTTGCCGCCTGCGGCGGCATTTCCGCCTCGCGGCTTCGCCGCTCGGCGGATAAAAAATAAAGGTAA
>Ga0210017_1004629_pt1 | contig 11210 bp, 12 predicted proteins | sample CryGeyCG2014_020_FD_183966 | JGI IMG/M metagenome (GOLD analysis project Ga0210017, IMG submission 183966) | Groundwater microbial communities from aquifer - Crystal Geyser CG08_land_8/20/14_0.20 (SPAdes) (version 2) | ecosystem: Environmental > Aquatic > Deep subsurface > Groundwater | place... | reverse complement strand
CAAAAATAGCCGACGACGTTAAAAAGGTCATAACCGAACTCCTTTCCGTGGAAGAATCCGCCGTTACCGAAAGCGCGAAATTCGTGGACGATCTCGGCGCCGACTCGCTCGACACGGTCGAGCTCGTGATGGCCCTCGAGGAAAAATTTGACATAGAGATTTCCGACGAAGACGCCCAGAAAATAAAGACGGTAGGCGAAGCCGTAGAATACATCGAGAAAAAACTGAATAAATAATTTTTCCGCCGCGTTCCCCGGGGGGCTGAAAAACGGCCCCTTACGGCAACAGATCGGTTAAAAGGGGCAACGAAGTAGTCCCTCACAATGCCGGGACAGGGAAAAGGGGCAACGAAGTAGTCCCTCACAATGCCGGGACAGGGAAAAGGGGCAACGAAGTAGTCCCTCACAATGCCGGGACAGGGAAAAGGGGCAGATGCACTCTCGCCTTGAAAACAAGATAAATTATAGATTTTCCGACAAAAAGCTTCTGGAAGAGGCTTTGACGCACAAGTCTTATTCCGTCGAGAACAACCTGGCTTTTTACAACGAGAGGTTCGAATTCCTGGGAGACAGCGTCCTCGGCCTCGCGGTTTGCGACTACCTCTTCCGCGAACATCCCCGGAAAGACGAAGGTTACCTTTCCAAACTAAAATCCTACATAGTTTCCAAGAGCAATCTTTCCCTCTGGGCGCAGAAGATAGGGCTGGAACAGCACATAAAGCTCGCTTCGGGAGAAAAGTCCTCCGGCGGAGCGCTTAAGCCTTCCATACTTTCCAACGCCTTTGAAGCCCTGATAGGAGCGGTCTACCTCGACGGGGGATATGAAAAAGCGCAAAAGACCCTCTTCTCCTTTCTGGAAAGCCAGGAAGAGCTTTTCACGGACATAGACTTCAAAAGCAAGTTCCAGGAATACTCCCAAAAAAAACACAGGCAACTGCCGGCTTACGAGGTCATTTCCACGCAGGGACCGGAGCACGACAAGACATTCGTAGTGACCCTGCGGGTCGGGGGAAAGACCCTCTCCACCGGCAAGGGAAAAAGCAAGAAAGAAGCGGAGCAGAACGCCGCTGAAAACGCCATAAAGTATCTTGAAGCGCATCAACACAAAAAGTCGTAGGAAAACCGTCCGGGCCGTCTAAACTCAAAGGGGGAAATAAAATGGCAAAACCTTTAAACGAATTCGGAGGCTGGCTCACCCTCTTCCGCATAAGCAACCTCCTCGGGGCCGCGCTTCTCTCCGCGGCCATCGTCTTTCTTTCAATGGCCACCATGATGCATCTGAACCTCAAGCTTCTCCTGGAAAGTTTTTTGATAATAGCGGAATCCTCCCTGACGCTTTACTTCATAGTGAAAATACTCCGGGCCCTGAAAATAAAAGAAAAGGAAACGCCGGGGAAAATAATCGGCTATCTGAAATACTCCTTTATAGCGACCGTAATCTTTTCGGCCATAGAAATAACGCTCAACATGGCCTCGCACGCCTGGATCTGGACCGGCGACGACATGAGTTCTCTGAGGCTCACCATACAGGCGGGGATTTATTTCGTCATCTGGAGCGGCTATTTCAAGAATTCCAGGCGCGTCGCGGCCTATTACGCGCCCGCTCCGGAAACCGCGGCGCAGGTCGCCCAGGCCCCGGCTCCCCAGCCGGCTCCTTCCTCACCCCTGGACCCGGGGTGATTCAGCCCGGCGGCTCGTGAGCTTGGACGCCGCTTATTTCACGCCTGCCGGAAGTTAAGTCCTTACCGGGAACCGCTTAAAAAAACGGAAAATATTTTGTAGAATCATCTTTCTATGGAAATACGGAAAGCCAGGCTCAAAGATCTGCCGCGCGTGGTAAAGCTGGCCATGGACCTCCTCAAATATCACCACGAACTGGACCCCTACTTCGATCCGGCCGCGCCCGCGGCCGGCCTGTACGAGAAACACATGAAAAAAGCGGTTTATTCCCGTAAGATGCGGCTTTTGGTCGCGGAAGAGGAAGGCAGGATAATAGGCTACGCCCTCGGCACCATAATCTCCCGGTCCCCGGTCTTCTGCCTGAGCAGAGTCGCCGCCATAAACGACGTTTATGTCGAGAAAAAGTTCCGGGAACGCGGTATCGCGGCCCTGCTTGTCGAAGACCTTTATCGATGGTTCAGAGCCAGGAAGCTTTACACCGTAGAACTCTCCGTTTTCGCCGGTAACAAGCTGGCCCTGAAAGTCTGGGAAAAGCTCGGCTTCGGGGACGTAATGATACGGAAACGCAAAAACCTGAAATCATCCTGATTCTCCCGGTAACAATGCCATTAACCTGAATTCCTCGGTTGAGGAGTTCCACCTCTGTCCGGTTAAAGTTGGGCGGATAAAAACCATTTAACTATGTAATTTAAGGCCGCCGGCGAGTGACATGAGGTTTTCGGGCAAGATCTTTAGTGAATCCCTCCGGGACGGCAAGGTTGTTTGAGCCCCGACGCTCTGCCGGCGGCCTTAAATGAAAAATATGTCCATAACCTTAAATACACAGCCAATCCGCTTTTTTAACCGGACAGACTACGGCTTATTTTATATAATTAAATTTATGAAATTCATCCTCGCCTTTCTTTCGTTTTTTCTTTTCTCCCGGGCTTTGGCCGCCGATAAGCTTACCCTTATGACCGAAGATTCCTGCAAGATAGCGGCGGCGGAAAATATCGTTTCCACCGCGTCTTATGTCGCGCTGGAAATCCACGGCCTGGGCTCGACAAAAGAGGAATGGGACAAATTCAATTCATACCTTTCCAAAGAAAATATAGGCTGGCTCGCCCTGGACCTACGCGGCCACGGGGAAAGCCGCGAATGCGGAGGAAAACCGGTAAATTACGAGAGCTTCACGCCGGCCGACTGGCCAGGCATAACCAAAGACGTTTCCGCCGGTTACCGCCGGCTTCTGGAAAAATTCCCCCCCTCGAAAATAGTCTTCGCCGGCGCCAGCATAGGCGCCAACGCCTCTCTTATCCGCGGTTCCCGCTCGAAGTCCAGGAAGCTGCTCCTCCTTTCCCCGGGCCTGAATTACGCGGGCCTCGAGACGCGGGACGCGCTGGAGCGGGCCAGGCAGAACGTCCTCATTGTTTCCTCGGAAAACGACGAATACGCCTCGTTCAGCGCGGACGTTTTTAAGACTATCTGCGAAAAAAAGAAATTAAGATGTTCCTTTCTGAGGGCCGGGAAGGGGCACGGCGTTCAGATCTTCGACGGGAAAGAAGCGCCGGACCTGGCGAAGAAAATAACCGACTGGATAAAAAAATAAGTCGCCCGGCCTGATAAAATTTACTTCAGTATCCCCTGCAGGTAATTCAAAAGATAGCCGGTTATTATTATCCCCGAGGCCGTTATCCCGAAAAAGGCCGCTATAAGCTCGAGTTTTATCACCCGTCTTAGCATTACGGCTTCGGGGAGGCTGAGCGCCGAAACGGCCATCATGAAAGATAAAGCTGTGCCGAGCGGTATCCCCTTCTGGAAAAGCACGAAGGCTATGGGCAGTATGGCCGCGCAGTTGCCGTAAAGAGGCGCGCCCACGATAACGGCTATCGGGACCGAAAAGAATCCCGTTTTAGAGATCAGACCGTGGATCTTTTCTTCCGGCACGTAATTGTGTATCAGCGCGCCGATCGCTACCGAGGCCAGCAGCCAGGGCCAGAGTTTTTTTATTATTTCCGAGCTTTCCTTCACCCCGAATTTTATCCTGGAAAGAAAATCCGGGAATTTTTCTTCCGCTTCCGCGTTTTCCCCTCGATCCTTTATGTCTTCCGCTATGTAACGCTCGAGGTTCATTTTGCCCAGGATGAACCCGGAAAAGACGCCGAGCAATATCCCGTTAAACACGTAAAAAAAGGTTATCTTCAGGCCGAACATGCCGGCCATGAGGACCACCAGGTATTCGTTGACCAGCGGAGAAGTGATAAGAAAGGCGAACGAGACCCCCAGCGGGATCCCGGCCTTTATGAAACCTATGAACAGGGGAATGGAAGAGCAGGAGCAGAACGGGGTGACCGCGCCCAGAAGGGAGGCCCAGAAATACGCCGCCAGGCCGCTTTTATTCAAATTCGCCCTTATTTTTTCCCCGGAAACGTAGGATCGGAAAACGCCGATTATGGTTATGAAGGTAAAAAGAAGAAAAAGTATCTTAAGCGAATCATAAACGAAAAAATCGAGAGCGGCGGCGAGTTTCTCTCCCCTTTCCATTTTAAATACGGAATACACCAGCCATTCCGAGAATTTCAGCAACATGAGGAATTGCCGTCCTTGTCCTTTTTGCAGGAACAGCCGTTTTTCCGGGCTTTATCCTTGAGTTTCTCGTCTATTTTCCCGATAATTTTTTTGAAAAAGCCTTTTTTTTCTGCCTGTTTGTTTTCGTTCTTTTCGTCGTTGTTTTTCATAAGGTTCTCCTCTGCCGGGATGTTTTAGCTGTTTTCCGGTTTTTTCCACAAATAATAAACCGCCGGGTACACCAGCAGTTCAAGCGCGAAAGAAGTAAAGAGTCCCCCTATCATGGGAGCCGCTATTCTCTTCATCAGCTCGGAGCCGGTCGCCAGCGACCACATTATCGGGATAAGACCCATGAAGGCGGCTGCGACCGTCATCATTTTGGGCCGGATCCTTTTCACGGCTCCGTGCGTTATCGCTTCTTTTAAATCGCGGTCGGAAAGGGAGCCCGCCTTTTTTCGTCTCATTTCATCGTAGGAAAGGTCGAGGTATAACAACATGAATATTCCCGTTTCGGCGTCCAGCCCGGCCAGCGCTATGATCCCCACCCATACGGCTATCGAAAGGTTGTAGTCCAGAAGGTAGATAAACCAGAAAGCTCCCGTAAGGGAAAATGGCACGGCGCACATTATCAGCGCGGTTTTAAAAAACGACCTCGTATTGGCGTAAAGCAGCAGGAATATCGTGAAAATAGTGAGCGGAACGATAAGCTTCAGTCTTTCCTTTACCCGTATCATGTTTTCATACTGGCCGCTCCAGACAAGCGAATAGCCTTCGGGGATTTTTACGTTTTCAGAAACGTATTTTTTTGCCGAGGCCACGTAGGTCCCGACGTCTATTCCCTCGATGTCCACGTAAACGTAACACGCAAGCGAGCCGTTCTCGTCCCGTATCATCGAGGCGCCGTTGACGGTTTTTATTTCCGCCAGCTGTTCCAGCGGTATCTGGATGTTTTCGGAAACGGTAACGAGAACCCTTTTCAGGCTCTCAATATCGCTTCTCAGGTCCCGGGGATATCTGACGGTCACGGGATATCTTTCCCTTCCTTCCACCGTGGTAGTGAGCTGTTCGGCGCCTACGGTATTGGCTATTATTTCCTGGAATTCCCTTACGCTCAAATTATACCTGGCGAGTTTCAGCCGGTCCGGCTCTATTTCCACGAAATATCCGCCCGCGACCCTTTCGGCGTATACCGAGCGCGTGTTTTTAAAATTTTTGAGTTTTTGTTCTATTTCCAGCGCGGTTTTCTCTATTCCGTAGATATCGTCCCCGAAAACTTTTATCCCCACGGGCGTTCTTATCCCTGTCGAGAGCATATCTATCCTTCCCTTTATCGGCATGGTCCAGGCGTTTGCAAAACCGGGGATTTTAAGCCTGGAATCCATTTCGGAGATAAGTTCCTCGTAGGTTATCCGGTCATACCAGATATGTCTCAGGATTTTCCCCGCAAACCCGGGGAGCAGGCCGGAATACCATCTTTTCTTTTCGCGCCAGTCCTCCTGCGGCTTAAGGACTATAACGGTCTCCATCATGGAAAGCGGCGCCGGATCGGTGGCCGTGTCGGCCCTTCCCGCCTTGCCGTAGACCGTTTCCACTTCCGGGAACGATTTGATGAGGGAGTCCTGTATTTTCAGTATCTTGCGGGCTTCTTCTATGGATATGCCGGGCAGCGTGGTGGGCATGTAAAGAACGGTTCCTTCTTTCAAAGGGGGCATGAATTCTCCCCCGAGTTTCATAAACACCGGGATGGTCGATACCACCGCCAGCGCGGCGAAAATTATCACGGTTTTGGGTTTTCTTAAAACAAAATCGCATACCGGCGAGTAAATCCTGAAAAGGAGCGCGCTTACCGGATGTTTTTCCTCCGGATAATATTTCCCCACCAGCGCGGCGTTGAGGAACGAAGAAAGAAATTTAGGCCTGAGATTAAAATCGTTCATCCTTGAAAAAGCCATTCTTAACGCGGGGTCCAGCGTAAGGGCGAGAAAAGCGGCCATCGTTATCGTAAGGGTTTTCGTCCAGGCCAGGGGTTTGAAGAGTTTACCTTCCTGGTCCGCGAGGGCGAAGATGGGAATAAATGAGACGGCGATTACAAGGAGGGAAAAGAACACCGAAGGGATCACTTCCTGTATAGCCTCCAGTCGCACCTTGTGAAAATCCCCTTTTCTCCCGGAGATTTCCCACAGCTCGAGTTTTTTATAGGCGTTTTCCACCTCCACTATGGCTCCGTCCACGAGCACGCCTACGGAAATGGCTATGCCGGAAAGGGACATTATATTCGAGTTTATTCCGAGGGCGCGCATGATTATAAAGCTCAGGAGCACGGAAACGGGAATCGTGATTATCGCCACGACGGCCGAAGGAATATGCCAGAGGAAAAGAAGTATCACCAGGCTGACTATTATCATCTCTTCCGTCAGTTGTCTTTTCAGGGTCGCTATGGCTTTTTTTATGAGGTCGGACCTGTCGTAAACGGTTATCAGCTCCATGCCTTCCGGAAGGCTTTTCTTTATTTCCTCGAGCCTGTCCTTGACCCGTTCTATCACTTTGAGGGCGTTTTCTTTATGCCTCATCACTATTATTCCGCTCACCGCGTCGCCTTCCCCGTTCAGGTCCCCGGCCCCTCTTCTCAACTGAGGTCCGGTTTTAACTTCGGCCACGTTTTTAAGAAGCACCGGAATGCCGTTGGCGTCTTTTAAGACGGGAATATTCTCTATGTCCGCAACCGATTTAATGTAGCCTTTAACCGTGACCATGTGTTCGAATCCTGAAAATTCCATCAGCCTGGCGCCCGCTTCCCCGTTGGACTCCTTTACCGCTTTGATGATCTTCTGTACGGTTATGCCGTAGGAAAGCAGCTTGCGGGGATTGATGGTTATCTGGTATTCCTTCTGAAACCCGCCCACGGAAGCCACTTCGCTTACCCCCTCGACGCTCTGAAGCCGGTATTTGAGATTCCAGTCCTGATAGCTTCTGAGTTCCGAAGCCGACCGCTTTCCGGAGCGGTCGGCGAGCGCGTATTGGAATATCCAGCCCACACCCGTCGCATCGGGCCCCAATTCCACTTTCGCCTCCTGCGGAAGCTGAGGCGTTATCTTGCTCAGGTATTCCAGCGCCCTGCTTCTGGCCCAGTAGATGTCCGTCCCGTCCTCGAAGATGACGTAAACGAAGGAGTAGCCGTAATCGGAAAAGCCCCTTATCGTTTTGACTTTCGGGGCGCCGAGAAGAGCCGTTATCACCGGGTAGGTAAGCTGGTCCTCTATTATCCGGGGCGCCCTGTCCCACTTGGAATAGATTATCACCTGGGTGTCGGAAAGGTCGGGGATGGCGTCCACCGGAGTGTTTTTAAGCGCCCGGAAAGCGACGACGCCCAGGGCCAGGAAAATCAGCATGACCAGGTATTTGTTTTCCGCCGAAAAGGCTATCGTTCTTTTAAGCATTTTTCCTTCTTATTTCCCTTTGAGCTTCGACTCCGAATCTATCAGGAAGTTGGAGGAAATAACTATTTTTTCTCCCTCTTTGAGCCCGGAAATTACCTCGGTGTAGCCGGCGTCGGAAAGACCCGTTTTCAGGCTTCTTTTTTCAAATCCCCCGTTTTCGTTTACGGCGTAGATGACGGTTTCGTCGCCGGTTTTTACCAGGGAATCCGACGGGATAAGCAGCCTTTTTCCCAGGTTAAGCGAAATTTCAGCTTCGGCGTACATTTCGGGTTTAAGGGCCTCTTTCCTGTTTTTAATTTCGACCCGGGCTTTTATGGTTCTCGTCTCCGCGGAAATTATCCTGTCTATGGATTTGACCAAACCGTAAAACATTTCTCCGGGGTACGCCTGCACCCTGACCAGAGCCTCCCCGCCCGGTTTGAGATAGGGAAGATATTCTTCGTAAAAATAAAAATATCCCCAGACCGTTTCCCCGCTGAGAAGAAGATTGGCGTAATCGCTTTTTTCTATTCCCGCTATTTCTTCTTCGGAAAGCCCCATCTGCCTGAGCCTGAGCCCGGAAGAATCCGCTATTTTCCCCATCCTGTCCCTTTCGTCGGAAAAAGCCGGGTCGGAGGAAATCGAATTAAAAGTTCTGAGATTTTGTCTGTGTTCGTTTATTGCGTTGTAAAGAGCCGGGTCGTAGGCGATTTTCCCGGAAGCCCTGATCTTCAGGATAAAATCCTTTTTCCCGGCGTAACCGGTTTTGACTCCTATAAGCTCCCTCGTTTCCCCGGAGATTTCGATCCCCTTTTTTGTTTTTTCGTCCCCGTCCCCGTAAACGGGAATATAATCCATGCCCATCTCGTCTTTCGCCGGCGTCCGCGAAATCATTTCCGGATTCATGGGATTTCTGTAAAACTTTATTCTGCCGGAAGGGGCAGGGACCGTCTCCCCGGTCTTTTGGCCGCCGCCGGATTCTTTTTTTACCAGGTCCATATGGCATATGGGACATTCGCCCGGTTTTAAAGAGGTATAATCGGGATGCATCGGACAATAGTAAACTTCCGCCGCCGTCGCGGCGGCTTCTGTCCTTTCCCTTTTAAGATAAAGGAAGACCCCTGCGCCAACGACGGCAAAGGCCATGAAAATCAGGATTATTTTATTCTTCATATATGTCTCCGGTGGCTCTTTTTAAAGCGGCTTTCGACTTGTGGTAATCCGCCAGGCGCTCGTAATAGCTCAGGCGCGCGTCGAGATAGGTCTTTGCCGAATCCAGTACGTCTATTACGCCCGCCTGGCCCGTCTGATAATAACTCAGGGAATTCTCCACGCTTTCTTCCGATTGCGGCAGGATTATTTCTTTGTAAAGTCTGGCGGATTCGTAGGCGGATTTCAGGTCGATAAAACTTTCCTTTAGAGCGTAAGAATTGGAAAAAACCGAGTAATTGTATCTTTCCCGGGCGGCTTCTTTAAGGCTTTTAACCTCGTCAATGAAGGCTTTGTTCTTATTGAAGAACAGGGGCAGGGTTATCCCCAGAACTATGTCGTAGGTCCCGTTCATTTCCGAATAAAAGCGTTTTCTGTAGCCGAGCATAAAATCGGGATAACGGGAATATCCGGCGGATTTGAGTTCGAGTTCGCTTTTTTCGAGATTCGCCGCTTCCAGGCGGATTTCGGGATTGTTTTTCAGGAGGGAGGAATTCAATTCTTCAAAATCGGACGCCGGACTCAGTTCCTCCGTCACCTCCGGCTCCGGCGGCGCGCCTTCGTCCCCCGTGAAAGAGTTTAAAAGCTCGCCGGTTTTCTCCTTCCTGTACTTCGCTATGCCGAGCAGGTTTTTCATTTTGGAGTATTCGATGTTGATTTTCAGCGCGTCCGGCGCCTTTATGCCTCCCGTGGCGTAGTTGGCCTCGGAAATTTTTGAAATATTGTCGAGAAGAGAGAGCATCTCCGCGTAGATTTTTTCGTGTTGCGCGGCCAGCGAATAATCGTAGAAAGCGTTTTTAGCCTTTGTCAGGATCTCGTTCTTTACGGAAATATAGAGAAATCCGTAATAATCCGAATTTTTCCCGGCCGTTTTCCTGGAGCTGGAAAGTTTTAGGGGATTAGGGAGTTCCTGCTTTATGTAAAAGCTTCTTTCTTCCGAGCCGCCTACGTTCATCTTTTCGAATTCGAGCGAGGGATCGGGCGGGAGAGAGGATTGGCTGATTTTAGCGGTTTGGGCCTCGTAAAATCTTTTGGCCGAATTTATCTCCGGATTTTCCCGCTCCACTTTTTTGATAAAATCGCCCAGCTCCAGAAAGCCGGAGGAATAGAGGTTCGCGCCGTTCATTACGGCGGATAAAAATATAAAAACAGTTTTATTCACAATCCTGCCCCCTCGTGTATTCTACTCTTTTTCCGCCCGTTTTCACGATTAAAATATACTCCTGTAGAGTATGCCGCCTTATTTTCATATTATAGCAGAAAAAATAATCATTGACGAGGTATACCCCCCCGTAGTATAATCTGAGTATGCTTAACGACGAAGCCGTGAAAAAAATAAAACCCAGGCTCAGGCGCATAGAAGGCCAGATACGGGGCGTCATCAAAATGGCGGAGAAAAAGGAATACTGTCTGGACATTTTTCAGCAGATCTCGGCCATAGAGGGCGCCCTTAAGGGCGTAAATCTCATGATACTCGAAAACCACCTGAACACCTGCGTCAGGCGCGCCATGACCGGAGGCGGGGAAGAAGCCGTGAGAAGCAAGATAAAAGAGCTCATAGAGATCTATAAAAAGTTCTAACCGGCCGGAAAGCGTGAAAGTCTGGAAGCAAAAAAGTCCGGATCGGGGCTCCGGGGCGCGACAAATGAAAGAAATAATTCTTAAGGTAAAAGGAATACGCTGCGAAGGCTGTGAAAAGGCGCTGAAAGACGCTTTTTCCCCCGTCGCCGGAGTGATAAGCGTTGAGCCTTCCCGCCTTACCGGCGAAATAAAAATAACCTATGACGAAGCCAAGGTTAACTCGGATTTGATAGAAAAAACTATCAGAAAAACAGGAAGAGAGGTGATAAAATAATGAAGAAAACAATAGGAATAGCTGCAACTCTGGCGATTCTGATCTGCGGTTATGCCTGGGTCAATAGCCAAAACTCTCCGCAGGTAACGAAACCGGCGGTTGATTATACTTCCCTTGGTAACAAGTTGATCTGTCCGGTAATGAGGGAGGAGTTTAACGTAAACAAGGAAACGCCCAAGGCGGAATACAAGGGAAAAGTTTATTTTTTCTGCTGCCCCGCCTGCGTGGAAAAGTTCAATAAAGAACCGGAAAAGTATCTGAGCGCCGCCGCGCCGGCGAAAGACGCGAAAATGCGCGCGGACTGCAAATGCGGCGAAGGGATGAAAGCCGGAAAGCATAAGTGCGGAGATTGCGCGGGGAAGTCTGACAAAGCCGGGCATAAGGATTGTCCGATGATGGATATGAATAGCGACGTAAAAGAAGCGCCCGCTAAAAAGAACTGAAGACTATAGTCTTGTAAATTGCCGTAAAGCGCCCCGTGAAAACGGGGCGCTTCTTATTTAA
>Ga0210017_1004627_pt1 | contig 11211 bp, 12 predicted proteins | sample CryGeyCG2014_020_FD_183966 | JGI IMG/M metagenome (GOLD analysis project Ga0210017, IMG submission 183966) | Groundwater microbial communities from aquifer - Crystal Geyser CG08_land_8/20/14_0.20 (SPAdes) (version 2) | ecosystem: Environmental > Aquatic > Deep subsurface > Groundwater | place... | reverse complement strand
GAAGGCACAGACCTGGAAAGTCTGCAGGCTCCAAAAGGGTCTCGAGGGTTCGAATCCCTCCCCTTCCGAAGTTTTAATAAAACCCCGCTTTATAAGCGGGGTTTTTGCTTTTTAAAACTGAGGACCCCAAAGGTACCAGGTACCTTTTGAAGTCTGCCGTTACAGTGCCGGGGACCGTAACGGGGGGGCTAAAAATAGGGCGCTGTCCCTATTTTCCCCTATTTTCCGATGACGATAACTTCCAAGCAGGAGAAACGCCATTCCCTATTTGGGATTGGATTCAGGAAAAAATGAAGGAAAACAGATCGAAAGGATAGTACATATTTATTACGCAGCCCGCGGCGAGAAAAGGGCCGAAGGGCATATAGCTCAACCTGTCGGCCCTTTTCAATAATATCAGACTGACGCCGTAAACAGACCCTAAAAAAGAAGCCGTTACTATTATCGTAAGGACCCCGTAAAAACCGGCGAGACTGCCTATGGCGCCCAGCAAAAAGATGTCTCCCTCCCCCACCGCCTCCTTCTTATAAATTATCTTTCCGAGATAAGAAAGCCCGTAAACGAAACCGGCTCCCGCCATTACGCCGTAAACGGAAGACATTATCCTCTGCTGCCAGTCTCCGGTAAAGGAGGGATTGACGAAAGAGGAGGCCAGCCCCAAAAAGGCCAGGGAATACGAGAAAAGGTCGGAGATCATCATGGTCCTGAAATCTATAGCGGAAACTATTATGAGAAGATACGCGGCCAACAGGGAAACGGAAAGCCACAAAGGAGTTCCGTGCCATTTATAAAAAAACAGGGCGGTCAGTAAACCGCTGAGCAGTTCCACCGCCGGGTATTGGAAACTTATGGCGGAACGGCAATGCCTGCACTTCCCGCCGAGAACGAGGTAACTTAAAAGGGGAATATTATCGAACCATCTTATAGATTTCTTGCAGGACGGGCAAAAGGAACCGGGTTTGATTATGGACAGGTCGTCGGGCAGCCTGTATATGCAGACATTTAAGAAGCTGCCTATCACGATGCCCAGGATGAACGCGAAAAAAGACAAAAAAACAAGGTACATAGCGGAGAGTCCGGCGCCGGTAACCGGCGTGAAAAATCGATACTCAAATTAAAAGCCCCGCTCCGAAGAACGGGGCTTTTAAAGATGCTAAACCCGGCTTAGAACGTCGACCAGACCGTCGTGCCTTTTATATCAGTATGCGAACAGTTGACCTTGAAATCTCCCCAATTGGTCGCTGTTATGCCGTTGACATAATACCAGCCGCCGCCGTCCGCGGGCGTGGTTACCACGGTCGCGCTGTCAGCGTGCCTGGTGGGTATCTTGGCCGCGGGTATCTCGTTGATGTATTTGCCGTTGGTGGTTAAAGGCGACAGATCCGTGCTGGGATACCAGCCTTCATTGTCGCTGTAATACACCTGGAGAGCGCCTCTGACTGCAGAAAGAGCGCCTTTCGTCGCGCCTTCTTTAGACTTGTTGATGAGGTCGGCGAATTTCGGCACCGCGACTGCCGCGAGTATGCCTATAATGGCGACCACGATCATGAGCTCTATCAGGGTGAACCCTTTTTTATTAAGCTTCATTTATTTCCTCCTTAAGGATAATAATATATGATGACCTTAGAAGTACATTAAGAGAATTAAAACAATTATTTCAGGACCTGTCAACAGTTTTCTTGTAACATTAGTCACACCGGGAACGGGGCAGGGGAGCAGGGCGGCGATAAGTAAATAGTAAATGGTAATCAGCGGATAAGTTTCAAACCGGGCCAAGCGGTGGACTTTGCCGCAGTTTTGGTTTACTTCGGACACAATGCGACACATCTTGAATCACTAACCGTTGTATCGCTCTTCGGCAAATAAAAAAATGCCGAAGAAGGGATTCGAACCCTCAATCCCTTGCGGGAATACGGTCCTGAGCCGTACGCGTCTGCCAGTTCCGCCACTTCGGCATAGTAAATATGTTAAAATAACCTAGCAATATTATATCAATTTTGAGCTTTTTAGGGTATGAAAAAGGAAAAAAACAAGTTAGAAACCATTTACAGCAACCGGAAAGCCAGATTCGATTTCGAGATCCTGGAAACCTTCGAAGCGGGCCTGGTCCTGGAAGGCCCGGAGGTTAAGTCTCTACGGGCCAAGCAGGTCAACATGAGCTCGAGCTTCGCCAGGGTGGAAAAGGACGGGATATATCTTTACGGCATGCAGATACTCCCCTATAAATTCAACACGCTCAAGGAAATAGACCCTCTCAGAACCAGAAAACTCCTTCTCAACAGGCAAGAGATAAAAAAGCTGAAAGGCGCCTCCGAACAAAAAGGCTATACGCTCGTTCCGCTGGAACTTTATTTCAAGAACGGCTGGGCGAAGGTCAGCCTGGCCGTAGCCAAAGGCAAAAAAACCTTCGATAAAAAAGAAAAAATAAAAGAAAGGGATTTGGACAGGGAAACGAGAAGGGAAATGAAAGGCAGGTGACCCGAATTCCTCAATTAAGGAATTCAGAAGTTCAATGTTGCAAGTTGCAAGTCACAAGCAATAGCGAAAAAACCGTGAATTTTGCATCATTTTTTCAACTTGTCACATGAGACCTGTGTCTTGTCCCTTTTGCCTTTAAAAGCGTTGTAAGGGACTATCCCTTCCTCAAGACTTATAGGAGATGGGATGTGACACCCGAAAATTACCGGGGATATTCTTATCCGCGAATTTATCAGCAAAACTGCAATTTTCGGGTTAGAATCTTATTCCTAAAGCTCCCTCAACGCCGCTCTGGTCGTGCAGAAGATTGTAAGCCGCCGAGATATTCACCCATTTCACCCTCCATCTGAAACCCGCGGAATATCTTTCCTCCAGCGTAGTGACGGTCTTATCCACCAGAGAAGAGTCGTTCGCGTTCTTTACCGTCAGCCGGGTATCGTCCAGGCCCAGGGAAGCGAAAGGCCTGAAATTGCCGCAATTCATGGAAAAAACCGCCTGGACGCCGAATTGCACGGCGTAAAAATCCTTGTAATTGGCCATGTTCGAATTTAAGACCAGGACCCCGTGGATCCTGTGCAGCTCGTCGAGGACCTTCCACAAACCGTATTTTATGCCTCCGCCTATCACGCCTACCCCGGCCCCGCCGCCGGCCCTTATGAAGCCGTCTATCCTGTACGGCATGCCTATTTCGGCCTGCACGAAGTTGAAACCGAAGGCCCTGTCGCTATGCATGGGTTTATTGGCGTGTGAAGGCTTGAACTGATAGACGTCCCTGAAACTTATGTCGAAACCGGAAAAACCGAGGCTTCTGGCGGTATAATTCATGCCGCCGCCCATCACGCCGCCTATATCGGCGGCAAAAGGTTTAAGCGAAGCCCGGTCTATGGACCTGAAATCCGTGAAATCTCCGGCGAAAGAAAACTGCGCGATAAAAAACAGAAGAATAAAAATTTTGGCTCTCATCGGCTTACACCTCTCAAAAATCATTTTCAAACGCTGCCGCCAAGCACTTCCTTGACGGTGGTAAGGCCCATCAGCACTTTCTCGAGACCGTCCATGGCTATCGTACGCATTCCGTTCTTCATAGCTATCTCTTTGACCGGTATAGCGGAAGGGTCCTTGAGCAGCTGCATGCGGATCTCGTCGTTAAGGATCAGGAGTTCATGCATGCCGCAGCGGCCCTTGAAGCCGGTGCCCTTGCAGACGTCGCAGCCCTTCGGGTGGAACACCCTCGCCCCGGCCGGGAGCTTGACGTTATGGGCCTCGAAAACGGCGACTTCATCGGGCGTCGGATCGGCCTCGGTCCTGCAGTCCTTGCAGAGGCGGCGCGCGAGCCGCTGGGCCAGCACGGCCTTCATGGTGTTGGCGACCACGAAACGTGGAATACCCATCTGCGTGAGACGCTCCAGAGCGGAAGCCGCGTCGTTGGTATGGATGGTGGAGAAAACGAGGTGGCCGGTCATGGCCGCCTCCAGCGCTATGTGAGCCGTCTCCTCGTCGCGGATTTCGCCGACCATGATCACGTCGGGGTCGAGACGCATGAATGAGCGGAGCGCCGAGGCAAAATCAAACTTCTTACCCTCGCCCAGCTTCACTTCCGGATTAACGGGCACCTGAATTATGCCGTCGATATTGTACTCGACGGGATTCTCGGCCGTCAGAATCTTGATGTCGGGCCGGTTGACGTAATTGAGACAACCGTAGAGCGTGGTGGATTTGCCGGAACCCGTGGGACCGCAGACCAGCACCAGGCCATAGTTTTTCTTGCCGCCGATGCCCTGAAACTGCTTCAAGAGCTTTTCTTCCGTATCCGGCAGAAAGCCCATAATCTTTATGTCTACGCGCACCGAGGCCCGGTCCAAAATACGCATAACGCAGCTCTCGCCGAAAACAGTCGGCACCACCTCCACGCGAAACTCTATCGGATTGCCCTTGGCGATAATCTGGATACGTCCGCTCTGAGGGATGCGCCGCTCCGTAATGTTCATTGAGTTGGACATTATCTTTATCTTGGCCATAATGGCCTGGCGGAAAGTCCACGGAATAGTGAAGGAAGCCGGACGCAGCATACCGTCCACGCGATAGCGCACCATAACCTTGGAATTCTTGCCGTTGGGGTCCTCGAAAGGCTCTATGTGGATATCGGAGGCCTTCGTACTCAGCGCGCCCAAAATTATGGCGTTAACGAGCTTCTCCACTTCCGGGGCGCTGGCGTCCACGTCGCTGATGTCCTTTTTTTCCTCGGAGGCAAGAGAGATGGAGCCCTCCTCCCCCTCGGACGCGGAAGCGGACTGCTGCACCGATTCCACGAGCTTGTCGACCCTGGCGGAAGAATCTTTTCCGTAAACGGATTCTATAACCTTGTTTATCCAGTGGGGCAGAGAAAGAAAAGGCTTTACCTCCAGACCGGTCCTGAGACTTATATCCTCGACAATAAGGAAATCCCTGGGATCGGCCATGGCCAGAAAAAGAGTGTTCTCCTGCCTGGCAAAAGGGATGCAGACATGCTTCCTGGCTATATTTTCCTGGAGGATGGAGGCGACTTCCTGAGGCGGCTGGGCCTTCGTGAGGTCCACAGCCTTAAAGCCCCATTCGTCGGCCAAAACCTTTAAAGCCCTGAGTTCGTTGACGAGAGCCTTTTCAAAAATGTACTCCATTACATTTTTGTTCTCTTTCCGGGCGGCTTCCTCGGCTTCTTTGAATTTATCCGCCGTAAGCAGCTGCCTGTCGATTATGACTTCCTTGAAATTTTTCTTTCTCGCGGTCAATGCCATAGTTAAGTTCCCGAGCTCAAGCCCCGGATAATAATTATAAATATATTTTGACGACTATTCAAACGATATTTTCCCGGTCAATCGGAAAACTCCACCTCGTCCCCTTCTTCGAACCTGTTTTTGGCGAAACCGGCGGCGAATTCGGCGGTATAAAAGGCGCCTTTGTAGTACCGGGAAAATTTCCAGGGGGACATTTTCTCCAAAACCCCCACCACCCTGAGGTCTCCGCTTATAAAAACCGCGTCTATGGGGAATCTCATGAAACAGGTGTGTATCATGGCGCAGCGGGTAAGCACCAGGCATTCCCCCTCTTTCAGGCTTTTCCTGGGGATAAGCCCGAAAAGCCGGGAGAAAAATGATTCCGCCATAACCGCGTTTTCGGATACGAAGAGTCCGCTGGTCTTGTTACGTATCTTCATCCTGCCACTCCTTCAGTCGTAAAACGTAAAGCGGAAAGCGTAAAGAGAAGCGCCCGTAACGCGTCCCACTCCTTTTACCGGCTAAGGAACGGGACAGCCCCTCCTTGTGGGGCGTCACGCTCCACACCTCTCTGCCTCTTGCCTCCGTCCTTATCCCCTTGCTTCTATCATCTTATCAGGACGAATTTTCCCTTTCCCTTCCCTTTGCCGGACTTTACAAAAACTATATACGGCCCGCTGGCGGCGTAAGCGCCGCTGGAATTTTTTCCGTTCCAGCTGAAGTTTTTCAATTCGGCGACCAGGTCTCCGTCGAAGCCGTAGATGCGCACTTTCATATCGCTCGCCACGAGGGTCTGCGGAACCGAGAAATTTATATAGGTATCCCTGGAAACGTAAAAAGGATTCGGGAAAGCCACGACCTTGCTTTCCCCCGAAAAGTTCTGGAGCGTGTCGTTCACCATAAGCATGGCCCTGAAGGCGTTTATCCGGCCGTAACCGAAAGAAAAATCGGGACCCGCCTGGCCCAGGTCGTCGGCGGAGCGTTTTAAAACTTCGGCTATCTGAACGTTCGTATAGGTCGGTTTGTACGACCACAAAAGCGCCGCGAGGCCGGAGGTTATGGGCGAAGAAAAGGAAGTTCCGTCCCGCATCTGGTAGAGACCGTCCGGCTGGGTCGTATAGATATCGGCTCCGGGCGCGGAAACCCCGTTGAGCATGGCGGAACCGACCGAAGAGAAAGAGGCGATATTGTCGTTTTCGTCCGTAGCCGAAACGGGAATGACGTTCGAACATCTGGCCGGAGAATTGACGTCCCCCCCGTAATCGTTGCCGGCGGCGGCGATCATAAGTATTCCGGCGGCGTAAGCGGAATTCACGGCGTCCTGAATGGGCGTATCGCAGGTATAGCCACCGCCCAGGCTCATATTAAGAACTATTTTTCCGTAAGCGGCGGTATTATGAAGAGTTTTGGCGTAATTGATCGCCAATATCAGGGCCTCGTCGCTGGTAACGCAGCCGGGCCCGCCGGAATCCCCGCAATCCGCCGTACAGCCGGCGCCGTAAAAAACGTTAAGCGAAAGAAGTTTCGCGCCCCAGGAAACTCCGGCTATGCCCGCGGCGTTATCGGTGTCCGCGGCGGCGGCCCCCGCCACTCCCGTGCCGTGACTGCAGGTTACTATGGTAGGAAGGGCGTCGACCGAGACCGCGCTCCCGTCATAATCTATGGCCCTGTGGCCGGAAGCCTGCATTTTAGCCGAGAGGTCCGCGTGAGTCGAATCTATTCCGCTGTCCACCACGGCCACGGTAACCAGGCTCGAAGTCCCTACCTCATATTCCCAGGCCGTATAAGCGCTTATTTTAGAAAGGTGATACTGGCCGCCCAGCAGAGGGTCGTCGGGCACTATTTTGAGCCGGTAAATTTTGTCGGGAGAGACCTTAAAACCCAGATTTTTAAGAGCTGAAAGAGAATTCAAAACCTTCAGCCCTGTGGAGAAGGAAACCGTGTACCAGTCCATGTCCTCCGAGAGCCGGCGGGACACCTGATAGCCGTTCTTTTCCAGCTTTTCCGAAGACGCTTTATACTCCGCGGAAGAGAGCTCGACGAAGAGTTTTCCCGAAACGGCCTCTATCCTGTAATCTTTCCCGGCCGAAACGCTCATAAAGGTCTCAGTCTGAAAAGAATGCGCGGCTAAAGGGCAGAGCAGGAAGAAGAGCAGCGGGATATTTTTCATTCATGCCTCTTATAGCGGGAGAGTATCAGGGAGTCGGCGTAAGCCCTGTCCTCTTTCCTCGCGAAGACGAAGCCGTCCGGCCAGGCAACCCAGAAACCCCCATTCTTTCTTTTTATGACCCCGGCGACCACATTTAAAACCCCCGACACCGTCAGGGAAACGTTGGCCACCCGTCCCGGCGATTTGAGGGCGGTCAGCCGAAGGACTTTTAATTCCGGCTTCCTGTAAAGAACCTGCTCCCGGCAGGCCCCCCCGAGGGCGTTTTTTTCCGCGGCCTGATAAACGCTTTTCGACAAAAGCCTTATATTGTCGTATCTGCGGTCCCCGTAACCGTCGGAAGGCATGAACAACACCCCGTCCCTGTACACCATTCCCTTTACGGCGAAGGCGCCGTCGAAAAACAGGTCCACTTTCACGGAAGAAGAACTTTTTATTATCTTGCAGGAAGAAACGCCGGCCGCGTAAGCGAAGGCCGGGGCGAACAAAAGGAAAAAGGCGCTTAAAAGGAATTTATCGGTCATTTCGCGGTTTTGCCGGAATTGATGTCCCCTATTATTTTGACTATGTCGTGAATATCGTCGAGCTCGTAGTCGGCGCCGGAATTTTTGGTGTCGAACTGATTGCCGTATTTCGCCCAGGCCGTTATCATCCCCGAATTTTTGGCGCCGACGATGTCGCGCTCGGCCCAGTCGCCCACCATGATGGACTCCGAGGGCTCGACTTTCATCATCTGCATTATTTTTTTGAAAGGCCTGGGGCTGGGCTTTCTTTCCCCTGTGTCGTCGAAAGTGACCACGTTCTCGAAATAATGGTGCAGGCCCAGGCCGACTATCCTGAGCCACACGGGAAGGCGGGGAGCGTCGGAAACGACCCCCATTTTTATTCCCATTTTCATGAGCTCGGTCAAAGTGAGCCTGACATGCGGATAAAGCGTCATATGCCCCTCTTTGGCCCTTTTATAGCCCGTTATGCCCGCGGCCAGGATCTTATAATCTACCTGCCCGAATTCCTTGTCGAAAACCTTGTCGAAAATATTCTGGTCCTCTATGCCTTCTTTCCAGTAAATATTGAAGATCTTTTCTACCATCGCCTCTTTTTTCATGTCCAGACCGGCGTCTATCATAGCGTCGACAGCCGCGTCCACGGAGGCCCTTTTCATACGCATGAAATCCATCAGCGTATTGTCTATGTCGAAAATTACGCCCTTGATCATTCGGTAACCCTTTCTATATACTGCACGGTCCTGGTGTCGACCCTGACCTTGTCGCCCTGGTTGACGAAAAGAGGGACCCGCACCTCTATGCCGGTGGAAAGTTTCGCGGTCTTGGTGACGTTGCTGGCGGAATCGCCCCTTATGCCGGGGACCGTCTCGACCACCTCGAGGACGACGTTCGGCGGCATGAGTATGTTGAAAAATTTTTCGTTCAGATAAAGCCCTTCGACATTCATGTTTTCCACGAGGAGCCTCGTCATATCGCCCAGCTTTTCCAGGGGCACGCCGACCTGCTCGTAGCTGGTATTGTCCATGAAGTAAGCCATCTTGGCGTCGGAATACATATACATCTTGGGTCTTTTTTCCACCATCACGTCCTTAAATTTGTCTTCCGGCCTGTAGCTGGTCTCTATTACCGAGCCGGTCTCCATATTCCTGAGCTTGACCCTGACCACGGCCCTGGCCTGGGATTTCCTGTGATGCTGGTATTCTATCACCTGGACGATCTGCCCGTTCTCGTTTATAAAAATCGTTCCTTCCTTGAACTGCGTGGCGATTATCATGATTCCTCCGTATATATGAGTGGTAAAGCGTAAAGGATGAAGAGCAAAGGGTCAAACAAAAGACCGCTCACTTATTCTCCAGCCTCGTTAATTTTATAAAATTTGGAGGGAATAAGACAGAAAAAAACCAAGCCGGACATTCCGGGCGTAACAGGGTCAGCCCGCGGAGGCGCCGGAGCCGCTTTCCATCTGATAGGCCATCACTTTCAGGGCGAGTATCCTTTTTTCCATAGGGGGATGAGTGGCGAACATATCTCCGACGAGTCCCGCTTTTTCCTCTATAAGGCTGCCGCGGGGGTCGGTTATGCACATATGCGCTATGCCGTTATTGACGGCGTAGGTGGGATTTACGGCCATCCGTATCTTTTCCAGGGCGCTTATGAGGGCCTTGGGATTCCTGGTCAGTTCCGCGCTTGAAGCGTCGGCCAGGTATTCTCTCTGCCTGGAAATTGCCAGGGCTATTATCCTGGAGATCAAAGGCGCGAGAACTATGAGAATGATCCAGATTATGAAAAGCGCCGCGGCTCCGCCGCCCTTTCTCGAAGAAGAGGAGGAAGAAGACCTGCCTCCCGAATACCTGCTGCTTCTTATGGACCAGTCGCTTATCAGGCCTATGGCGTTCATCAAAGCCGCGGCTATGGTCATAAGCCTTATGTCGTAATTCCTTATGTGGCTCATTTCATGAGCGACCACGGCCTGGAGCTCCTCCCTGTTGAGCGTTTCCAGCAGGCCTTCGGTGACGGCTATGTAGGAATCGGAAGGCGAAAAGCCGGTGGCGAAAGCGTTCAGGTCGCCGTCCGGGATTATATACCCCTGAGGTTCGGGCAGGCCGGCGGCGATGGCCATCTCCTTCACGACATTAATGAATTGCCGCTCTTTGGGATTGAGCCCCCCCGCCGCGCGCCTGGCCATCACGGAACGCAGCACCATTTTATGGCCGTTAAAAACCCCGTTCAGGGACATTATCACCGAAAAGAGCAGGGAACCGGCCGTGCCGAAAGGCAAAAAAACGCCTTTCTGCTCCTTCGACTCGTAATACCCGTAATCGTTCACCTGCAGTTTGGTCTGCTTGTTCCTGATAGTTCCGAGATAAAAAAAATCGAACCCCAGGCCTATGGCGAGGAACAAAGCGATGAAGGACGCCATCATCATCACCGTGAGCCTTTTGTTTTTGGCCTGCTGTTCGTATATGTTCATATAAAGGCGGAGATTAGAGACGAGAGTTACTGTCGTAAATCGTAAATAGTAAAGAGTAAAGGGGGAAATGTCAGGAAGGTTGGAGGTTTAGAGGTTTGGCTTTTTATAAGGAATTTTCCTTATTAAACTAACCATCTAACCTTCAAACCCTCTAACCCTCAAGCTTTAGACCGCTTTACGCTAACCCCTCTCCTCTATTCTCTCCCGTTATATCGTAAGGTCGACTTTGGGAGTTTCCCGTTCCTTCGCTTCCTGCGGAAGCTCGAAAAGCTGGGACTGGGTAAAACCCAGGGCCGAAGCTATCAAGTTACTAGGGAAAACCTGCTGGGAAATATTGAACTTGGTCGCGATGTCGTTGTAAAACTGCCTCGCGAAGGAAAGCGTGTTTTCCGTATGGGACAATTCTTCCATAAGTTTCTGCACCTGCTCGTTGGATTTAAGGTTGGGATAATTCTCGGTCAGAGCGAGGATCTTGGAAAGGCCCTGGGTGATTATATTTTCGTTCTCGAAAACCTCTTTGGTATTGCCGCTTTGCGAGGCATTTATGGCCCTGGCCCTGGCGCTTATAACCTTTTCAAGGGTATCCTGCTCGAATTTCATCTCCCCCTTCACGGCGCTTACGAGGTTGGGAATGAGGTCGTGCCTTCTTTTCAACTGAACGTCTATCTGTTTAAAGGCGTTCAGCGTCTGATTCTTCAGCTTCACGAGGCTGTTGAACGTGAAAACCAGCCATATGCCGGCGATAAGAACTATTACTCCGAGTATTAACATTTTTCCTCCGTTTTACAGCAGATTAGAGAGTGAGAACAGACTGTTTTAGTTCAGAGCAACTTAGTT